>Ga0256826_1000256_pt1 | contig 30806 bp, 26 predicted proteins | sample CV79metaG_FD_185975 | JGI IMG/M metagenome (GOLD analysis project Ga0256826, IMG submission 185975) | Hydrothermal vent microbial communities from East Pacific Rise, Pacific Ocean - CV79 | ecosystem: Environmental > Aquatic > Marine > Hydrothermal vents | place: Pacific Ocean: East Pacific Rise...
CAGCTACTTTTATATTATCAGCCCTTCTTAAACCCTATATAGATATAATCGCAAAATTTATTATATTAAGTATAGAGGTAGCATGGACTATAAAGAGACACTGTTATTGCCAAAAACAGACTTTCCAATGCGTGGAAATCTTGTTCAAAATGAGCCGAAGCGTTACGCAGCTTGGGATGAGAAGAAGATCTATGAGAAAATGAAAGCAAACCGTAAGGGTGCTGAACACTTTACACTGCATGATGGACCACCGTATGCAAACGGCCATATTCACATTGGTCACGCACTGAACAAGGTCTTAAAAGACATTATTATTAAGTTCAACTACTTCAACAACAAGTCGGTACGTTTTACACCGGGCTGGGACTGTCATGGTCTACCGATTGAGCAACAAGTGGAGAAGAAACTTGGTGGCAAGAAGAAAAAAGAGCTTTTGAGTACGGGTGAAGTACGTAAACTTTGTCGTGAGCATGCGGCTAAGTTTGTCGATATTCAGCGTAGCGAGTTTAAGACACTTGGTATCTTGGCAGATTGGGAAAAGCCTTATTTGACAATGGACTACAAGTTTGAAGCAAATATCTTCCGCACACTATGTGATGTGGCTAAGAAAGGTCTCTTAATTGAGCGTTCCAAGCCTGTTTATTGGTCTTGGGCAGAGCGTACTGCGCTTGCTGAGGCTGAAGTAGAGTATGAAGACAAAGAGTCTCACTCTATTTACGTGGCGTTTGAACTTAGCGATGAGTCAAAAGTACGTATGGGCATCGAAGGTAAAGCGGGTCTGGTTATCTGGACAACGACACCTTGGACTCTTCCAGCAAACACAGGTATCTCTCTGAACCCTGAAGAGAAGTATGTACGTACAAGTGATGGTTACATCGTGGCTGAGAAACTTTACAATGAAAACATCGAAAACGGTGTCCTTTCCGGTGAAGTGGTACAGACCTTTGATGCAACACAGTTTGAGAACCTACATGCGGTTAATCCTCTTAATGGTCGCTCTTCACATATCGTTCTAGGCGATCATGTCTTGATGGAAAATGGTACGGGTTGTGTTCATACTGCGCCAGGTCATGGTGAAGATGACTACCGTGTGGGTCTCATATATAACCTTGAGGTTGTTATGCCGGTTGATGAGACAGGTTGTTTTGATAACACTGTTGTTCGTGATAGACTTTTCCCTAATCCTGAAGAGTTTGTAGGTAAGCATATCTTCAAGTCAAACGACGCGATTTTAGAACTACTAGGTGATGCACTCTTAAAAGAGAACAAGTTTGTACACTCTTATCCACACTGTTGGCGTTCACATACACCACTGATCTTTCGTGCTACAAAACAGTGGTTTATTGCGGTTGACCAGAAGCCTGAAGGTGAAGAACGTACCCTTCGTGAGATCGCTTTAGAAGAGATCACTAAAACAGACTTTTACCCTGAGACAGGTCGTAAACGTCTGACGTCTATGGTTGAAAACCGTCCTGACTGGTGTATCTCTCGTCAACGTGACTGGGGTGTTCCTATTGCACTTTTCCGCGTTAAAGCAACGGGTGAAGTCATCTTAGACGAAAAAGTTCTTAACTTTGTAGCGATGATCTTTGAGATGCAAGGTTCAGATGCTTGGTATAACATGGACATTGCAAACCTTCTTTATCCTGGTTCAGGCTATAAGCCAGAAGAGTTAGAAAAAGTCACTGACATTCTTGATGTATGGTTTGACTCAGGCGCTACATGGAACGCGGTACTTAAGTCTCGTAACTATGATGCAGGTCAATACCCAACTGACCTTTATGTAGAGGGTTCTGACCAACATCGTGGTTGGTTCCAATCATCACTTTTCTTGAGTGCAGCGGTTCAGTCTAAAGCTCCTTACAAAGGTGTCTTGACACATGGTTTCACGGTTGATGCTAAGGGTGAGAAGATGTCTAAGTCTAAGGGTAACGTTGTTGCTCCTGAGAAGATAGTCAAGCAGTACGGCTCTGAGATCCTTCGTTTTTGGGTTGCTATGAGCGATTATCAGACGGACTTGAAGATCTCTGATGAGATCTTAAAGCAGATCTCGGAGCAGTACCGTAAGCTTCGTAATACATTTAGATTTTTACTGGCTAACATTGATGACTTGGAGACTATTGTTCCTTATGCTGAGATGGGTGAGATGGACCGTTGGATCGTTTCTAAAGCTCAGGTGACTTTTGATGAGACACATAAGCTCTTTAGTGAGTACAACTTTGTAGGTGGTATGAGTGTACTTAACAACTTTGTTGTTAATGAGCTTAGTGGTATCTATATGGATATCACAAAAGATAGACTCTACTGTGACGCTAAAGATGATGCGCACCGTCGTGCTTCTCAAAGTGCGATGGCAATGATCGTTAAGTCACTTCTTGGTCTTGTAGCTCCGATCTTGACCTATACAGCAGATGAGATTATGGCTTCAGCTCCAGCAGTGATCAAAGGGGATGCAGAAGATATCTTCGACATCGTCTATGAGCCTATTAATGTTGAGTACGCACTCTTTGATGCTGAGTACATGACACAAGCGCGTGTTGGATTCTCTGAGATCGTAGACGGTCTGAAAAAAGAGAAGACGATTAAAGCAACACTTGAACTTGTTATCTATACTGAGTCAGCTAAACTCAAAACACTTCCAGCCGTTGAAGCGGAAGATTGGTTTGTGGTGTCTGGCATTAAGTCAGGAACACCTGCTGAATCACTAGGACAATTTGAAGTTGAGGGCGACACGTTCATCATTGCTAAGGCAACTGAAGCGAAGTGTCCACGTTGTTGGAAATATCACTCTGTAGACGAAGAGACTCTGTGTGAGCGTTGTGACAAGGTTATCAATGTTTAATATGACAGAACCTGTAAGTGCTATGACGATTATCGTCACGATTGTAATTATTATTGCTGTCTCACTTGTTGCTGTCTACGCCGTAAAAAAAGCTAAAAAGGATAATGTGTGATAACACTTAAAGAAGCCCTTAGCCTCTCTAAAGAGGATTTGGCCACTTTTAAAGACGATCTTAAAAAGCAGATCCAAGCGCGACCTGAGCTTAACGCTTATGTTGATGTTAAGAGTATCGGTGATGGTGTGCCTATCGCGATTAAAGACAACATTCAGGTGAACACTTGGGCTGTTACTGCTGGGTCTAAAATCTTGGATGGTTACATCGCTCCGTACAATGCGACAGTAATCAACAAGCTCACAGATGCAGGTCTTTCACCATTTGGACGTACCAATATGGATGAGTTTGCTATGGGTTCTACTACTGAAAGCTCTTGTTATGGCGCTACTCAAAACCCTCACAGTGCAGAGTGTGTACCAGGTGGTTCTTCTGGTGGTTCTGCTGCTGCTGTTGGCGCAGGTCTTGCTATTGCAGCACTTGGTTCTGACACAGGTGGATCTATCCGTCAGCCGGCTGCATTTTGTGGTATTGTTGGAATGAAGCCTACTTATGGTCGTGTGAGTCGTTATGGTTTGGGTGCTTATGCAAGTTCTCTTGACCAGATCGGACCAATGACACAAAATGTAGAAGATGCAGCGATTCTTTATGACATTATCAGTGGTCATGACGTCAAAGATTCTACCTCTTATGAAAACAACGATAAGGTCTCTGACAAGTTGGATGCTTCTCGTAAACTGACCATTGCAGTTATCCCTAGTCACCTTGATGGTGCGAGTGATGACATTAAAAAAGGGTTTGAGAAGGCAGTTGAAGCATTGAAAGCTGCTGGCCATACCATTGTAGAAAAAACCTTGATGGACGGTAAGTATGATATCTCTGCTTACTATGTAACCGCAACAGCGGAAGCAACGACTAACTTAGCACGTTATGATGGTATTCGCTATGGTAATCGTAAAGAGGGTGAAAACCTTAATGACCTCTACCTCAGAACACGTTCTGAAGGTTTTGGTGATGAGGTAAAACGTCGTATCTTATTAGGGAACTTTGTTCTTTCAAGTGGATATTATGATGCTTACTACGTTAAAGCGCAGAAAGTACGTCACCTGATCAAAGATGAGTATGCCAAAATCTTTAAAGAGGTTGATCTTATCTTGAGTCCTGTTGCTCCTCGTACTGCTTACGAGGTAGGTGCTCTTGAAGATCCTCTTGAGATGTACTTAAGTGATATCTATACCATCTCAGTAAACTTAGCCGGCCTACCTGCAATTTCATTGCCAGTAGATACAGCTCAAAACGGTATGCCAGTTGGCCTTCAACTGATAGCCGCAGCTTATGAGGAGCAGACACTGTTTGACGGTGCACTCTCTCTAGAAGCTCAATTAAATTTAAATTCATAAACCAAGGAAAACACAATGAATATTCGTAAACGCGCATTGACATTCGAAGACGTATTATTAGTCCCTCAGTACTCAGAAGTACTCCCAAGAGAAGTAAGCTTAGAGTCTATGCTCACTAAAAACATCAAACTTAACATCCCAATGGTCTCAGCGGCGATGGATACAGTTACTGAGTATCGCGCAGCAATCGCGATGGCACACCTAGGTGGTATTGGTATTATTCATAAAAACATGGATATTGCTAGTCAAGCTGATCAGGTTAGAAAAGTTAAAAAATCTGAGAGTGGTATGATCACTGATCCTGTCACTGTTAGCATGACAACGACGTTGACTGAAGCTGATGAGAAGATGGGTGAATACCGTATCTCTGCTGTACCTGTTGTTGATGAAAACAACAAACTTTTAGGTATTTTGACAAACCGTGACATGCGTTTTGAAAAAGACTTTTCAAGAGAAGCAGGCAAGGTTATGACAGCAATGCCACTTGTAACAGGTACTTTAGGTACGTCACTTGATGAGGCTGCTGAAGTAATGCACCAAAATAAGGTAGAAAAACTGCCTATTGTTGATGATAATAATGTACTGATTGGTCTGATGACGATCAAAGATATTAAAAAGCGTATCGCGCATCCTAATGCGAACAAAGATGACCTAGGTCGCCTTCGTGTTGGTGCTGCTATTGGTGTGGGTCAGATGGATCGTGCTACAGCATTGGTTGAAGCTGGTGTTGATGTTCTTGTACTTGATTCGGCGCATGGTCACTCAAAAGGTATCATGGACAGTGTTCGTGCTATTAAGGCAGAACTCGATGTAGACGTTATCGCTGGTAACGTTGCAACAGGTGAGGCGGTTAAAGCTTTGGCTGAAGCCGGAGCTGACGCAGTTAAAGTAGGTATCGGGCCAGGTTCTATCTGTACAACACGTATCGTTGCAGGTGTGGGTGTTCCTCAGATCTCAGCTATTGATGAGTGTGCTCAAGCAGGTCGTGAAGTTGGTGTGCCGATTATCGCTGATGGTGGTATTAAGTACTCTGGTGAGATCGCTAAGGCACTTGCTGTTGGTGCTAGTAGTATTATGGCGGGAAGTCTTCTTGCTGGTACAGAAGAGTCTCCAGGTGAGCTCATCAACTTCCAAGGTCGTCAGTACAAGTCATACCGTGGTATGGGTAGTATTGGTGCGATGCAAAAAGGCTCGAATGACCGTTATTTCCAAGAAGGAACTGCGGCAGATAAGCTTGTACCAGAAGGTATTGAAGGTCGTGTACCTTTTCGTGGTTCAATTGCAGGTATTGTTCACCAGATGATGGGTGGTCTTCGTGCTTCTATGGGTTACTGTGGTTCTGAGAGCATTGCTGTGTTCCATGAAAAAGCAGAGTTTGTTGAGATCACATCGGCTGGACTTAAAGAGTCTCATGTTCATGATGTTCAGATCACTGCTGAAGCACCTAACTACCACGTTTAGTCTAAAAAGAGTTTAGTTAAAGCCAAGAGCTTGGCTTTATAAACTCGCACACGAAGTCGTTTCGACGTAGGCACAGAGTATTTCACATTTCGATAAAGTAAGCGATGAAAATGGAAAAGAAAAACAGTAGTACAACTCGGAATAACGATTCAGTAAGATACGCCGGTTTCTGGGTACGTTTTCTAGCAACATGGATCGACATGCTCATCTTTGTGGCTCCGATAGGCTTTGTTGTCTATCTCTTAAGTGGTGGAAACTTAGTCGATTTTTCAGACTTTTCACAAAGCATTGCTTACGCTCAAGAGGGTAAGACTTTGGAAGCCTTGCAACATATGCCTCGAGCGAGTTCAAAATGGGAGCCAATCTTCGAACTTTTGATCGCAATAGTGACCATACTCTTTTGGAAGCAGTGGGCTGGGGCGACCCCCGGTAAAAAGCTTTTAGGTATCTACGTAGTAGATGCTAAAAGTCATGGTGAAATCAATAACAAACAAGCGATTATTCGTTATATTAGTTATATTATTTCTACCATCCCTCTGGCCATAGGGTTTATCATGGTTGCTTTTCATAAACAGAAACGTTCGCTGCACGATATATTGGCAGATACACTCGTTATATACAAAAAAGGATAGAGATGCATTTTCAGACAGAAGCACTACACGCAGGATACGAAAAAGATACCCAATCAACTATGGCTGTGCCTATTTATATGTCAACTGCCTATGAGTTTCGTGATGTTGAACATGCGGCTAACCTTTTTGCACTCAAAGAGCTTGGTAATATCTATACCCGTCTTAACAACCCAACAACCGATGTTTTTGAGAAACGTTTTGCCGCCTTAGAAGGCGGTGAAGCAGGTCTTGCTACGGCAAGTGGTATGTCAGCTATCTTTTACGCAATTGCTAATGCAGCAGAAGCTGGAGATAATATCGTCTGTGCGTCTCAGCTCTATGGTGGTTCGTTAACACTATTTTCTCACTCGTTAAAGCGTTTTGGTATTGAAGCACGTTACTTTGATGTCCAAGATCCACAATCAATTGAAACATTGATTGATGACAAAACAAAAGTGATCTTTTTTGAGACCTTGACAAATCCAAGTATTGATGTGGCTAACATTGCGGCGATTACGGCTATTGCTAACAAGTATGAGATCTTAAGTGTGGTAGATAACACCGTCGCTACACCAGCACTCTGCCAACCCTTTACTCATGGTGTTGATGTGATTGTTCACTCTGCAAGTAAGTACACTACAGGGCAGGGACTTGCTATTGGCGGTATTATGGTTGAGCGTAAAGGCTTGGTAGACAAACTAAGAGGCAACATGCGTTATCAGCACTTTAATGAGCCAGACGCTTCGTACCATGGTCTTGTTTATGTAGATGTGCCATTACCGGTCTATACACTACGTGCACGTCTTTCACTTCTACGTGATCTTGGTGCAGTGAGCTCACCATTTAACTCTTGGTTGTTTATTCAAGGTCTTGAGACATTATCACTGCGTATGAAAGAACATTCTCATAATGCACTGCGTTTGGCAGAGTTTTTAGAGAACCATCCTAAAGTAGCAGTAGTAAACTATCCAGGTCTGCCATCAAACCAAAACTATGATAATGCACAGCGTTACTTTAATAATGGTCAAGCAAGTGGACTTTTGAGTTTTGTTGTGAGTGATTTTGAACAGGCAAAACGTATTGTAGATGCGACTGAACTTTTCTCTTTAGTGGTTAACATCGGTGACTCTAAGTCCATCATAACGCACCCTGCATCAACAACGCATCAGCAACTCTCAGAAGATGAGCTTGTCTCTTGTGGTGTACCTTCTGCACTGATCCGTATTAGTGCTGGACTTGAAAATGTGGCAGACCTGATAGCCGATCTTAAACAGGCATTAGAGGCGTAACCATCGAAGCAGCAAAAAGTCGTGAACTCTTAAACTTAGAGACCCATACCGAACACTTTACCAATCCTCTCTACTTAGAGAGTGGGCGTATTTTAGAGCCGTATGACATCACGTATGAGTCGTATGGCACGATGAATGAAGCAAAGTCGAACATCATCGTTGTGTGTCATGCTTTGACAGGTTCACATCATGCTGCAGGTGTTTACGATGGTGAAAATAAACCCGGTTGGTGGGATGGTCTTATTGGTCCTGGTAAGGCGATCGATACCGATGAATACTATGTTGTCTGTACCAATGTGATTGGTAGCTGTTTTGGCTCAACTGGACCCATGTCAACCATGCATCCACATGAAGAGCCTTTTCGTTACAAGTTTCCAGTAGTGAGCATAAAAGATATGGTCAAAGCACAACGTATTTTGTTTGATCGTTTAGGGATACACCATGTTCACGCTATTGTTGGTGGTTCTATGGGTGGGATGCAAGCCTTGCAGTTTGCGATACACTTCCCTAAGTTCGCAACAAAGATCATCACGATGGCAGCGACCTATGCAACACAGCCTTGGGCTATCGCTTTTAACAAGGTGGCCCAAGAGTCTATCTTGCATGATCCTGACTTTAAAAAGGGTTATTATGACCCTGCTGATCTGCATGAAAATGGTCTAAGTGGTATGGCGGTAGGTCGTATGGCCGGACATATTAGTTTTCTTTCTCCATCATCCATGCAAGAGAAGTTTGGACGAGAATATAAACGTACAGATGGTCTCTACGAGCTCTTTGGTAAGTTTCAAGTAGAGTCTTACTTAGAGTACAACGGCAACAACTTTACCAAATGGTTTGATCCGCTTGCTTACCTTTACATCACCAAAGCGATTAACATCTATGATCTTTCTCGTGGTTTTGACTCCTTAGAGCAGGCCTTGTTAAAAGTTGAGTCAGACATGTATATGATAGGTTTTAAAGATGATATGCTTTTTAAAAGTGATGAGATGCGTCTAATAGCCGAGCGTTTGGCTACACGAAGAACATTACGAAGTGACTATCTTGAAGTGGACAGTAACTATGGCCATGATGCATTTTTGGTTGAACTCGATAAATTTGACGACTACGTCACAAAGGCACTACATGAGTGAAAAAACAACAGAAGACTTCGAAGTAAGACTGGACAAAGCAAAAGCTATTTTAGAGAAGTTAATGAACCCTGAGATTACTTTGAGTGATAGTGTTAAGGCTTATGAAGAAGGTATGAAAGAGCTCCAAGAAGCGCAGAAGATGTTAGAAAATGCGCAGTTGCAGATAGAACAGATCCGTTCAAACTAAGGAGAAGATGCCAATGAAAGTCGCCGTATTACAACTTCAATCCATTGGCATGAGTTCTACTAAGCTATACCATTTTGTACGTATTGCTCATAAACGGGGTGTGAAACTGCTTCTTTTAGGGGAGTATATGTTGAACTCTTTTTTTAAAGAGTTGGAGTCTACACCGATAGCGATGATCAAAGAACAGAGTGAACATCAACTCTCTATCTTAAAAGAGATGGCACAAAAGCATGGTATGGTCATTGTGGCCCCCATTATTGTGGTGAAGAAAAAAGAGCCGTATAAGATGATCGCGAAGATCTCCCCTAACTCTATTAGTTATTATCAACAGCAGTTCTTGATAAACTATAGTCACTGGAATGAAGAGAAGTACTTTGCTAACCCTATTGAAGGTATTAAAGCACCGATGAGCTTTAGTTTTGAAGGTATTAAGTTTATGATCATGGGTGGGTTTGAGCTGCACTTTGATGACTTATGGTACTACGCTTCACTGAAAAATGTGGACTGTGTGCTACTACCAACGATCTCTACCTTCGAGTCACACGAGCGTTGGAAAGAGATCATTAAGACGCGCGCCTTTACCCATAACTGTTACATATTGCGGGCTAACCGCATAGGTGACTACAAAGAGAAAGATTACACTTGGCACTTCTATGGTGACTCTGTCTTAGCAAATCCTTACGGTGAGCTAGAAGAACACCTTGGTGACAGCGAAGAGCTTATGATAGCCGAGATTGATCATAAAAAAGTGCTAGAAGCACGACGTGGATGGGGCTTTAAAGAGGCGCTAAACAAACGTTATTAAGGTTTATCTGATTTTATCTAAATGTTAGTACTTCTATTGAGGACCAGAAAATGTTTTCAAATATTTCTAGTCGTCAATCATTCCATTACAGTCATCGTCTATGAGGTCTGAAACATTATTCTCTTCACAAAAACCTTGAATCGTTGGATATCCAAGGTGACGCCCCGTGACTGAATATCTACCTGATGGGCCAGCAAGGCACCAGTATGAAGCATTATCATTGGTAGTATTGTTATGATCTACTGGATTTCTTAATAATAGAGAACGAGCAAAATTAGTGTAACGGTTATTTGTAATATGACAAGTAAAGTTAGTAGAGGAAAAATCTAAGGTATCAAGTATTCCAGAATTAATACTAACACTTATTAGATCACCTGTCTGCTCAAGTTGAAATGGTAGACATATAGCATCAATATCAGTTGAAGGGTTAGTAAAATCAGATGCAGTTGCATCTCCAAATGCTATAACAAATGATTCTCCTGGTTGTATAATATTACTTGCACTAATTACGTTACAGCTTGGTGTAGCGGTACCAAAAGAAGCAGAACCAAAACTACTATTAAGAGTAAGTGAAAGATCTACAACATTAATATTAGTGTTTGTATTGTTATTCAACTTTATCCACTGCTCTGCAGAGGAACCAAACAATATTGGTAAATGAACTTCTGTTATAAGTACACCTCCAGATATAGTATTTAATTCAATTACTGTTAAGTTGAAGTTAACGGTCTGTGTAACAATGCCTTTAGTTAAAGTTGCTGTTAACGTTACTTGAGTATTACCATCTCCGACAGGTTGGGTAACTAGACCATTATTGTTTATTAAGACAGTATTACTAGATGCCCAAGTAATCGTACTTCCATGATCCCCTTTACTTGGAAGGGTCATATTGGTAGTGACAGTAGACTCTGTATCCATATCACCATAGATAATAGCTAAGGAGCTAGCATCGGATGCAACAATCTCTGTATCTGACATTGTGGAATTTGTTGTGTTGCTATCATTGCTACAAGCATTTACAAATAAAAGCAAGAAGAGAGATACTATAAAAATACTTTGAACTCTTTTCATTTTATTTCCTTTTAATTGATTACATTGTTACCAATTGGAATCAAGTATTATTTTTAGTATTCACCTATTTTCTTGTACGTTCAGATTGAACCTTATCTCGTAAAAAGTTAATCACCTTAAATACTAGTTCTATATAGATATTATATATCAGCAAAATTTAGACAATGATTAATTGTGCTTTACCATACAATGAAGAACGAACACAAAGAGTTCTTATTATCATAGTGAACTTTGTTGTTCTCCTAGAAAGTATTACCTTGTATAATCAAGCTATAATACGCGTATGAAACGAAAATATATACAAGACCATAACCCAGTAAGCTTTAGCTTTAAACCTACGCGTGATGACTTTATTGTTGATGAGATTCCCCTTTATGAAGCAGGTAAGAGTGGTAATTATATTCACTTACATGTTAAAAAAGTAGACATGTCAACCTTAGAGATGATTGCTGTTTTAGAAGAGCAGACGGGCTTTCACAACATCTCTCATGCAGGCTTGAAAGATAAGTATGCGACAACGACGCAGTACATCTCTATGCCCGCATCGTTTGAAAAGTTCTTTAAGAAATTCAAACATCCACAGATCCAAATACTAGACTCATATCTAAGCCCTCATAAACTTAACATTGGTGACCTTAAAGGGAATAAGTTTAAGATTCGTCTTCGTGATGTTACGCCTGCTGCTGCTGAAAAGCTGGACAAGGTCTTGACAGAGATTATTCGTCAAGGTGTTCCAAACTACTTCGGGTATCAGCGTTTTGGACATGACGAAAACCATTTTGAAAAGTCTCAAGAGGCTGCGCATGGCTCGAAAGTCTTTCGTGATCGACGTCTTAATAAACTGATGAGTAATGCTTATCAGTCTTACCTTTTTAATGACTGGCTTGTAGAGCGTATTACGCTTTGTCGTGAGTTAGACTATATGGAGTTCTCTGCCTTTGAAAAGAAGTGGGGTCTTAGCACAGAAGAGGTTAAAGACATACAAGCGCAATATGCCATTTTTAAAGTATTGCCAGGTGATATTATGCTTGATGTTATCAATAATAAGTGGGTCAATGTAAAAGACCTGCCATCCATTAAAAAACCTTACAAAGAGCGTAAACTTCAGCCTACTGGAATGCTAGTGGGTAAGAAAGCTTGGCGTTCTCGTGGTGTTGCTGGTGCCATTGAAGCACGTCATGATGATGACGAAGTAGCAATGGCAGGTGAGCGCCGTGCGGCTTGGATCTATCCTAAAGGGATAAAGTCTACGTACATCAAAAAAGAGAGCATTTACGAGCTCACTTTTGAACTTCCTAAAGGGTCGTATGCAACGATTTTATTGGAAAACCTTGCCAATAGAGATGTTGAGAGTGTTCATGAAATCAAGAAGATGAAGGCGCAGACTTTGGTGCGTTTTGATGATGAAGACGATGAGGACGACGAGTATTAATACTTATTGACACCCTTGTGTCGATGAAGGTCTTTAAGCAATAAGGTAGGTTGTTGGTACAGTGCGTTTACTGTCCAAACCAATTTAATTGCTCTCGTAGCTTAACAACCTGTCCAACAACAATAAGGGCAGGGGTCGGAAGGTCTTTAGCTTTTTGCGTGATGTCTGCTAGCGTTCCAACAACTACTTTCTGATCAGGTGTTGTTCCTCGAGAGATGACGGCACATGGATAGTCCGTAGGTTTACCAATCTCTATGAGTTTGCTACTGATTTTAGAGAGGTTATGAAGACCCATTAAAAAAACAATGGTGTCATCTGTTTTGAAGTTCTCCCAAGGGATCTGAGAGGTCTCTTTGTTGGGTGACTCATGACCTGTTACAACACGAAATGAGACAGCTACACCTCGATGCGTAACAGGGATACCTGCGTAGGCTGGAGCACTGATAGCCGAGGTAATACCAGGGATGATCTCGAAGCTTACATTACGGTCGTATAAGTAGGCTGCTTCCTCACCACCACGTCCGAAGACAAACGGGTCCCCACCTTTAAGACGCACCACGTTTTCATACTTCTGAGAACATTGGTAGATGGTCTCATTGATCTCATCTTGAGGGAGAGTGTGTCGGCCATCTTCTTTGCCTACATAGACAAACTCACAACCATCTTTTGCCTCTTTGATGATGTCAGGGTTAGCAAGACGATCGTAGATGATGACGTCGGCTTCTTTGACAACACGAAAAGCTTTCATTGTTAAGAGTTCCATGTCGCCAGGACCGGCGCCTGTGAGGTATACATTGCCCATTTATAGTTCCTTGATTAAACTTTTATCATTCTACATTACTTTTATACAGTTACTACTTGATATATGTCTATTTAACGGACATTTAAAGCGTTATTTTGTCTCATAGATAAAGATGCCTGATGGTTTCTTGATCTGGAAGATCTCACGTGCTAAGTACCACTCTTTAGTATTGATAACCGCGACAGTGTTGGCATCGTTAACTGAGACATAAAGGTTTGGTCTCTCTTTGGACCAACGTACATGTAAGACTTTACCATTAAACTTAAAACGTTTGATGATTTTGAGTGTTTTTGTGTCTATGATCTGGATGACCGGGAACTTCTTACCACTAAATGTGACGGCCAAATATTTTTTATCTGGACTTAGTGAAGTAAAGACTGGAGTTCCTTCTGTATCAATGTTTTTAACAAACTTGAAGTCTGGTGTATAGACAAGAACCTTGTTGTCACCAACGGCAGGTATGAAGACCCGTCCACCCCCAATACTCCAAAAACCAAAGTGAGGTACCTTTAGAACTGGTTGTCTGTCACCTAGAAGGATGTCGATCTTTTTAAAGGTCATGGTATTAAGGTCTAGTACACCAAAGTGCTTACTCTGGAAAAAACCAACGATGTAGTTGTTGTCTTTTATCATCGCGTCAAATGGCATGACACCCACATCTTTAAAGCTCTTATAAGTCTCAAATTTAGGAAGTTTTTTACCACTGTGTGTGTCGCGAAGAACCGTAACACTGTCATTGTCCATCTCTGCAAAGATGAGGTAGTTTTTGTAGACTTTAATACCGACATTTTTAGAGTTAGTCTCAAAAGATTGGAGAGGCTTTAGGTCTCTGTCTAAGATGTCAACACTTTTTTTAGCGTAGTTGGCTACAGCAATATAGTTAGGAGCAATAACAAAACCGATGGCACTGTCACTTGTTTTATGCTCTTTAAGTATTTTTTCACTGATGGGATCAAACTTAACAATGTATCCATCACGACTAATAAGGTAACCATCTTTACCATCAAACTTAACAACACCATGGTTCATGTTATGGACATGTTCTATATGCCCACGAGGCAGACCGCCTTCAATAATAGCAAGTGATTCGCTTTCACGCTCTACAACAAAGATCTTCTCGTTTGCGTTAGATGATGTAAACAGTGACAGTAGTAGGGTAGTTCCAAATAGTAGTTTTTTGAGTTGCATTAGTTATTCCTTCTCTCTTCTTCAGTCAGGTAACATGATGGGTCTTCACTCCATAGGTCACCTGTTATTGCATAGGCACGTGCACGTGAGCCACCGTTACAAATGTCAAGTTGTTCACATGTTGCACAGATACCGCTGATCTGTGTTCTAGGGTGGATACGGAGTTGGTCAAGTAACTCACCACTTTGCCATACATCACCGAAATCTTGTTCGATGATATTACCAACTGTCAGTGGGAAGAATGGATCAGGACGTACATCACCTTCTGAGTTAATGTTAAGTAATTTACGACCCGCACTGTTACCACCCCAAGTTACTAGACGTTTACGCATGGTCTCTTTGAGCTCAGGATACTTTTCACTAAAGCGGTTTAGGAACATTACTGCATCCATCTCCATATTACCTGTAACGATTTCGATGTCTCTTCCTGTCTCATAGTATTCAAAGGCTTTGTCTAAAATGAATTCAACAGCTTTACGACGCTGCTCTTTAGAAAGATCCATTTTGAGATTGTCAAGGCCACGACCTGAGTAAACAAGGTGTGAGATGTAGATTTTAGGAATGTTCTCTTTCTCAACAAGATCGAAGATATACTCTAATGAGTTAATAGTGTCTTTAGTCATAGTGAAACGTATACCAACTTTAGCACCTGTAGAGTTCGCGAGTTTAACCGCTTTAAGGGTCTCTTTAAACGCGCCTTTAAGACCACGGAAGTAGTCATGGGTAGGTTCATCTCCATCGATACTAATACCGACATAGTTAAAGGTGTCAACAATGCGTTGGACATTACCCTTAGTGAAGTAGAGACCATTACTTGAAAGGTAAGTAACGATGCCATTATCTTTACAAAAGTCAGCGATTTCAAAAAGGTCTTTTCTAGTTAGAGGTTCTCCTCCAGAGAAGATGATGAATTTAACGCCGTTTGCTTTCATCTCTAAGATGGTCTTTTTGATCTGCTCAGTAGTAAGTGTGTCTACTTCGTCTAGTGTTGATTTAGAGTAACAGTGAAGACAAGAGAGGTTACAGCGGTTGGTAAAGTTCCAGATAGCGATAGCACCATCTAAAATACGTTCGGGTTTGTTTTCTACAACAGAGGCAATAAGGTTGGTGAGTCTAAACATTATTTTTTCCCTTTAAAGGAGAGGATATAGTCTGAAATTAGATCGAGTTCTTGGTCTTTAAGATAGAATTGTGTCATCACCGTACGTTTATAGCCAAATGCTTTGTACATAGACTTAGGAGAGATAATATAGGCTTGTATCTCCTGTTTGGTACGTTTGGATGCTATTTCATTAAAGGGTGGTCCAAAGGCTACTGCGGTTTGGTGATGACAACCCCAACAGTAGGTTTCAAAAACTTCTTTGCCACTACTTGGTTGTGCTAATAAAGCTGTTGTATATAAAAGTGTTAGCAAGAGGGTTCTTTTCATCTTTTTTCTTTTTGTTTATCTTATCTTGATGATGTTACAAGATAGCTGATATATGAGTATTATGGTATGGCAATTTTAGTAAATATGGGTTGATGAATGTCAAGGGTAGGGGGATAATGAATTATAATAATAGTTTTTGTAGGCTTTTTGGTTTTGATGTGTTCGTGATTAGTATATTTTGAAGTTTATTGACTGCCCTTTCTCTTTTTTTTTCGGAAAAAAGAGAAACAGAAAAACCGCTCGTGACGGCTTCGAGCCCGATAGCTATCGGGTTCACTCACTTCGTTCATTACGTCCCTAAAAACGACAAACTCCCGATGGTCAGACAGTGCCGTTTTCTTAACGGAACTCCATTCTCTCCACTCGCCTCTGTAGATGCCACGAAAGAAGAGCAAGTGGTAACGCATCTATTAATGTAAAAGCTCATTGCTTTTATCCCTGTTTATACATAAGCTCAAAATTGATTTCTCAGAGTTGCAGCAATAGGTGCAGATAAATCAGCGCTTCCGAGGTTACTTGGATGACAGTATTTGGAACTGCTGATTTATCTGCGGCTATATTACTTCAGTTTGACTAGTTTTAAGTGCTAAGTGAAAAAAGAACAACGTATACAAAAAGTAGAAACTTGACTTCGCTATAACAACCCTCTGGGCACAGTTGAAATAGTCAACTGGCTTTCCTACCTCAATGAATATGATGCATCCATTAGTAACTGTGACCGCGTCCGCACTCTCTTTTTTTCCTCAAGGTTTATTCTCTGTGCGAGCAGAGAAAAAAAGTTGAACCCTAGTGATAAGAAGTAATAGAAGAAGTTAAAAAAGAGAGATTACGTAAGCTTTAGAAAATATTGAAGATGTAATATAAAAGTTAGTGTTATAAAAGAATGAAAATTTCGAAAAAGTAAAGTTAGAAGTGAGGTATCAAAGGAGTTTCCTCCTTTGATAAGAACTAGTGCTTATGCACCTGGGATAGTTTGTCTATGCTCAATAGAGTAAGTAAACGTTGGAGTCGTTAGACCCTTGATGTACTTAACAAATTTACCAGTTTTAGCTTCGTAGATACCGATACGTCCAGCATTCCACTCAGAAACCATTGTCCATTTACCATGGTTTGCAGGCTCTGCGTGAAGGATACGTGGTACTACTACTTTACCATTCTTGTCTTTTACAGTTGGAACAGACCAGCTGTATAGTGTCTTGTGTGTAACAGGATCAGTAATCTTACCTTTTTTCGTTCCTACTTCTAGAATACGATCTACTTCAAGAGACTGCTTGTTGATAAGGTAGATCTTGTTCCAGTTTGTTGGTCCACCAAGAACATTATCTGCCCATAGGAATGGAGTATGCTCAGAGGTACCAATAAATAGACCACCACCAGCAGTAGGAATTTGACGGATTACATCAAAGTTATCATCCCAAATCGTAACTTGACCGAGGTTCATGTTAACCGTAGCACCTAGTTGTTGACCTAGACCTTCGTTATACCATGAAGAACCCTGACCTGGGTGTGGCTTAGCAGATGGACCGGTATAGATCTTAGTTACTAGTGTTTTTGTCTTAAAGTCAACAACACCCATAACATCAGAACCCTGAGACGCTTGGAAGAGGTAACGACCAATCTCTTTACCTTCGTTCAAGAAACCATCGTGAAGGATCTTACCAATGTTAGGAATATCTCCAACAATTGGGAAGTTAGGCTTAGAGTAATCTACAATATATACGTGACCAGCATCTTTAAGTGCAAATGCAATGTACGGACCATATGGTGTGTCATAGATACCTGCAACACGTGAAGAACCAATGTTACCATCAGTGTCAATTACACTTGTTGTAGGATACACTTTAAGTGGCTCAAGAGTCATTGCGTCCATTAGAATTGCTCCACCTGGTACGTAGTTTCCTGCCATTAGGTATTTACCATCTGGAGAAACTGCAAGACCACGTGAGTCAGAACCAACTTGAACTTCAGCAATTTTCTGTTGACCTGGAGTGTTAAGGTCAAACATTGTTACTAGACCTGAACGAGAGATCGAATAAGCATAACGTGGCTGACGTTTGTTAGTTACAGTTACGTGAACAGCAAAACCAGCTGGGTGTTTAGAAAGAATCTTACCTGTTGTACCATCAACAAAAGCAACACGTTCTGCATCACGCTCTGTTACGAAACAGATGTCAGTGTTTTTCTTAACATCAACTGCTTGTGGATACTTCTTCATGAAAGCAGCTCTATCATTTAGAGTTTTCCAACCTGAAGTTACATTTTCAAGTGTCAGTACCTCGATTTTTCTACCTTTAAAGTGTTGTAGATAATCAACCATCTTATCTGCATCACCTTTATTCAATTTTTCGCCAAATGGAGGCATTGCTGTACCAGCACGACCTTCTAAGATGGTCTCAGCTAGCATATAGGCATTTTTCTTAGAAATTACACCTGGACGAAGGTCTGAACCAACACCGCCTTCGTGGTTAGGACCGTGACAACCCTGACACTCTTTTTCAAACATCTTTTCAACGTCCATGTTCGAAGTACCAGCATATAGTCCAGTAGAAATTACTGCTAATGCAGCTACAGAAGTAATTATTTTATTAATTTTCATCTTTTCTCCCTTGAGATTCATGAGTAACAAACTCTGTTCGACTCATATTAACGACACTTAACACTATCTAAGTATAGTATATTGTGTCCACATTTAGACCGAAGGTCTATCCATCACAATGTATTACGATAATACACTGTCGAGATAGACCTTGGCCTATAGTCTTGGTGTAGCAATGCTACACCAACGAAGGGTTTAAGCTTCGTTTTCTAAACGCTTCTTCTCTTGGAAATAAATCCAGAACATCGGTAAGATGATTATTGTGTGAAGAAAGATCGTTAGGGTCAATGGACCCTGGTTTAGCCACCCGAAGAAACTCGGGATAACATCTGTGAATGGTTCAAACATAATAGTTCTCCTTATCTTTCGTGTACTGGGTTTTTACCAGTAGTAAGAAGGTCTTTTGCAAGGAAGAGGAAACCTATGAATGTAACAACACCCATAATAAGTCTCCAGTCCATACCTTGCGCAAACCATAGACCTGCTTGGCCATCAAAGTAACCTGCCCATGTCGCACCCATTTGAGCACGAGACACAAGTACTTGAACATAACCCGCAATAGTCAATGCAACCGTCATACCCATAACACCACTAGTAATAAGACTAACAGCCCAAATAGATGCTTTAGTGTTCTTCATTACTTTAATGTTATTTTTACCTTGAACTGCGATATACATCATACCAACCAAGATCGTTGCATAAGCACCGAAGAATGAAAGGTGTCCGTGAGCAGAAGTAAACTGCGTACCGTGTGTGTACAGGTTTACCTGTGGTAGCGTGTGGAAGAATCCCCAAACACCAGCACCAAGGAAGTTACCAAATGCGTTAAGAACAAACCATGTAAATGCAGGCTTGTTTTTAATAACAGACTTAACACTGTCTTCATCAGTATGCTCAGCATTCATCTCAGCACCTTGAGTTTTACCCCAGTCATAAAGAACGTGTACAAACATCGCAACAAGTGGTAGAGGCTCTAGTGCAGAGAATAGTGCTCCAATTTCCCACCAGTACTCAGGTGTACCGATCCAGAAGTAGTGGTGACCCATACCGAGGATACCTGAACCAAATAGCATTGCTACTTCGATCCATAACCACATCTCAACAACTTTACGGTGTGCACCAATCATAGTAATCAAACCATAAGCAGCGATAGCACCAACAAAGACTTCCCAAGTAGCTTCAACCCATAGGTGAATTACCCACCACCACCAGTACTGATCTACAGAGATATTATCAGTAAAGAACATACCTGCTAAGTAAAGACCAGCAAAGGCGATCATGTCAGCCATAAGAACGGTAACAATACCTGTTTGCTTACCTTTCATTCCTGTAAGGAAAAGGTTAGCAACAAAACCAAGTGCAACTACAACGATACCTATATCAGCCCAACGTGGCGCTTCAATATATTCACGACCCTCTGTAATAAACCAGATAGTAGTTTGATCTGCTGGCCCAACTTGTATGAATAAAAAGACTAGTACAACTACAACAATAGCTGCAACAAATACCCAGTAAAGTAGTTTACCGATCTTAATACCAACAGTATCGATACCTGTTTCATCTGGTAATAACCAGTAAACAGAACCAAACATCGCAAATACCATCCATACTACAAGAGCATTGATGTGTAACATTCTTGCAATTGAGAAGTCAAGAAGTTCAAATAAGAAACCTGGCATTACAAACTGAATTGCTGCTACCAGACCAAACAGTAGTTGTGCTCCAAACAAGATAGCTGCAAAGGTAAAGTACCATGTTGCTAACTGCTTTGATTCATTTAAAGTATTACTTGCCATGAACTGCTCCTTTCATCTTTCCGAAGTTTCTTGGGAAACCATTTGTATCAATAGATGACATATGTTTCAAGAAAGCAACTAAACCTATCGCTTCTTCTGCAGTAATACCAAGGTTTGGCATCATACGTTCGTGCGTAGGATATTGTGATGGGTGCATTAAAAATTCTGCCATCGCCTCTTCTTTTGTGTTTTTACCTGTCATAGCTTGTAATGAACCTTCTGGTCCCCAAGCTGGATCTAACCACGCCTTAGTAAGGTCTGGAGCATAGTAAGCACCATTTCCTAATAGCGTGTGACAGTCCATACAGTTCTTTGCTTGTGAACCGAGTTTTCCAAGGTGAAGCATTGCTCGCGCCTCTTCTTCACTCCAGTCATCACGACCAAAAAACATCTCTTTCTCTTGGAATGCAGATGTACCTTCAGCATTTTGGCCACCGATCACTGGGATCTCGTGTCCACGCTGAGTACTCATAAGATATTCAATCTTATAATTAATAACAGTAGGTCCTGGAACCCTTTTTGTTACACCATTTGTCAGATCTTCGTCAGTACCCATGCTAATCATAGCTGACGTATCAAACGTCAACCAGATTAAAAGTACTGCTGCAAATCCTGTTACCCACGTTGCTGTACGCTGCCAGAAACGGTTGTCACTCCATACAGATTTATTAGCCACTGTATCCTCCTAAGTGTATTAGTGAAATTCTCATTTTACTAATGTTCATTTTCTTCATGTACCTGATGCTGCATGTGATAGACTGCATGAGGGAGTAACAAGTACCCCACCATAGAGACAATCAATGCTTTAGCCGTAAACTCACCGACATGCATCAAGCTTCCCATAACATATAAGCAGTACGCGGTTAAAAGCCAAAAGAGATAAGCAATAGGCATTGCCCAGCTCTTCAACATTTTTACCTTTACTGCTGTATATATTCCAACATAAAATCCTCCAAATAGCATTGCAAGGGCAGAAGAGACAAAGATGGGTAGAAAATCGTCTAAAGCGATCTCTGGTCTGATTAAAGATGGATCCAACATTTATTACTCCTTGCCTTGTAATACTATTTCAGGCTGTACGGAGTTTATTATCTTTATGATTAGGAGTTCTTGATGTAAATCAAAAGTAAATGAAATAGAGAAGATTGTTTTGTTTTTATAGCTATTTTTGTCGTCAATGTGTAAACTTTGATGAGAAAAAGTTGTTGATAATTAAAAGTATTTGCGAGAAGTTATTATATATAGTAAGCATATTAGTGTTTTTGAAGAAAATGAGTGTAGATTTTGAGGCAGATGCCTCAGTAGAAGTTAGCGTTTAAGATCGTAAGCAATACGGTTACGTTTATCACGTAAAACAAGACGGTGTTTTGAGAGACGTTCGACTTTATAAATACGGTGAATATCTGTGTCTCGGGTGTGAACATTACGTTGTACTTTCTTAATGCTCAACATAAAGATGTTCTCTTCACTTTTCCATGTTCCTAAAATTGTTAAGGTACCATCATCTTCGACCTGTTCAAGAGAGAATGAGGTGTCTTTGTTAATAACAAGGGTAATAACTTTTTCACTACTTACCTGTTTCCATGTGCCAATCAATTTTTTGTCAGAGACAGTAAGTGGAACGGTTGCAGCTACAGCGACTGGCGCAGCAACGACAGCTTTTGGTGCTACTTTTGGAGCAACTACTTTCTTCGGTGTCGCTACCTTTTTTGGAGTAACTTTTTTAGGTGCTACTTTCTTTGGCGCTACTTTTTTAGCTTTGACTTGTTTTTTTGGTGCTTTTTTCTTAGCTGCGACTGCTTGTTTACGCTTTTTCTCTGCAGCTTTAGCTTGTTGTGCTTTTTTCGCTTTAGCATTTTTAGCGGCTATAGCATCACGCTTCTTTTTATCAGCCGCCGCTTTTTTACGAGCTTGTTCTTTTGCCATGGCATCTTTTTTAGCTTTTTCTTTGGCTGCTGCTTTTTGCTTAGCACGTTTCTTAGCAGCAATAGCATCTGTTTTCTTTTTTTCTTCAGCCACTTTTTTAGCGGTTACAGCTGCTGCAGCTGCAGCAACGGCTGCATTTTCTTTAGCAATAGCATCTGCCTTGGCTTTGGCTTCAGCCGCTTTTTTTGCATGTTCAGCATCAATTTGTGCTTTCTCTTTTGCCTTTTCTTTAGCAAGAGCATCAGCCTTAGCTTTCTCTTTAGCCGCGATAGCACGTTGACGTTCAGCATCAAGGTACTCATAGATTCTCTCTTGGAGTACATCATCTCTGTCGATAGTTTCATAGCCGCCACCAGCGATAGCCTCAACCATTTGAGTGTCATGGGTCTTCATCGCTTTAAGTAACGCGCCTTTAAGTTTGGCCTCTTCACTAACAGCAGAAACAACTTGTGTGAAAAACAAAGAGTTAAGTAATAAAATAAGAAAGGTAATACGCAAGATAGGCTCTCTTTTGACTTGTATAGAAGTAAAAATAACTACTATAAAAGTATAAAATAAATTTTTGTGTACATAAAAACGGTGTTTTGTGTACCCTGTAATGATACTATTCTAACATAAAATGTAGATGATATCCACATGAATTATTACAAAATTCTATATATTAGTTTGGGGTGTCTGTTTTTTAGGCATAAAATCAAGTTAAATATCAACATAGTGGGGTAAAATCTCACCATAAATATAAGTATTTAGATTATTTGGAGAGATTTATGGTTTTATTACAAGAAGCTTTTGAAAAACGTAGTGCTAAGGTCAATAAGATCGAAAAGGTCAAAGTCCTAAAAACACCTAAAGAAGCATTCGCACAGCTAGAGACCTATGCTCGTGAAGGTTATGATGCAATACCTGCTGAAGATCTCTCTTACTTTCTAAAATGTTTTGGTATTTTTGATCGCCCTCAAACACCGAAGCAGTTCATGATCCGTGTACGTGTTCCGGGTGGACAGCTTAGCCATGAACAAGCAGTAGTACTTGGCGAACTCGCGCGTGATTATGGTCAAGACTACATTGATATTACAACACGTCAGCAGATAGAGTTTCGTTATCTAGACATTAAAGACATCCCTACGATGTTCAAGCGTATGTCAGATGTTGGCATAAGTTCATATCAAACAGGTGTAGACAACTTCCGTAACATCTTAAATGATCCTCTTGATGGAGATAGTTTAGATGTTGTTTTACCTTCACAGCCTCTTCTTGAAAAACTACAGGCTAAGTTCCTTCAAAACTACGAGTGGATCAGTGTCATGCCACGTAAGTTCAACACTGGAATCACCGGTGGACTCTCTAATCGTTCTAACGCTTTTGGTCAAGACTGCTGTTTTGTCTTGGCACAAAAAGATGGTCGTTATGGATATAACCTCTATCTTGGTGGAAAAGTAGGGCAGATTGCAAAGAGTGCTGACATCTTCTTAAAAGATGAAGATGAAGTGACGAGAGCATACCAAGCCATCATAGAGCTCTTTAGAGATTTTGGTTACCGTGACAACCGTAACAAAAACCGCCTCTTCTTCTTACTACAAGATGTCGGTATGGATGCTTTTTCTGCAGCGATTCGTGAAAAAGCAGGTGTTACTTTTGAACGTGCGGGTGAGACACTGACGAAGATGGACTTTTCTGATCCAGATCAGGGTAAGGTACAACTGCGTAACGGTAGTTTTGCAGTGCATATCGTTGTCCCATCAGGTATCTTTAGTGGTACGGCACTTTTAGAAGCTGCTGACGCTTCGATAGTGCATGGTAATGGCAATATACGTTTTGATGTAGAGCAGAGTTTTTATATTATGGGTGTAGAAGAGAACAAGCTGGAAGCACTTTTTAGCCATAAACTCTTTGAGACTTACAAAAGTGTTAATACTCCTTACTTTAACCATATGATAGCTTGTGCGGGAACGGAACACTGTCCATTTGGTGTTATCCCTAACAAGCCGGATGCTATTGATATGTCAAACTACTTGAGTGAGCATGTGCCACTTGATGAGGGTCGTGTACGCATGTACTGGTCGGCTTGTGTTAAGGGTTGTGGTATTCATGGTGTGGGTGACATTGGTTTTGAAGGCTGTAAGGCAAAAGTCGATGGCAAGAGTGAGTATGGTGTGCATATCTCTATCGGTGGTAAGTTAACGGGTGAGGGTGTAGAAGGTCATGCCATCTTAAAGGCTATACCCGTACGTTTTGCCCCACAGATCGTAGCTCCACTGATGCAAGAGTATAAACGTCTTAAAAAAGCAGGCGAGTCATTTGAGCAGTTCCATGACCGTGTACTCAGTAACTATACGCATGCAGCTATTGCCTTCATGATGCGTCTGAAAGCCTATGCTACTTCAAAGAACATCGAGCTGAACCTTGGGTTTAGAACCGATGTGACAACTGGTAAGTTTGAGCAGTTTGAGCTCTTTGACTTTGGACGTAAACTCTACTACCAACTGTTAGAAAAAGAGGCGTACTCTTCATATGACATGTTTAAACCTACACTCAAGTCTAAGTTAGAACTGCCACATAAAACAGATAGTAGTATTGATGAAAACCTCTCTGAACTCATCTACAAGATGATCCATCCAGAAGAGTCAAAGCGGGCAGAGGTGTTTACAGAGCTTAATGAGTTTATAGCTATCTATTAATATATTTTGACCTTATGTATGTAAGGTCACTAACTTCTATAAAATAAGTGGTTAATATTCCTCTAAAAAAGGGACGCTTTGAAAAAACTTATTTTCGCTTCACTTATATTCACCTCACTTACAGCTTCTAAGCTCATACAAAACAACGCAACTATGAATGTTAATGAATGTACGGACACTATTGTCTATAATATAGAAGCTAAAAAAGGTTTTGGTCTTTTTGCTATTATTGATCATCAAAAAAATGCTCAAAAAGTTGGATTAAGCTTAGGAGAACAAAAAGTCATCATCTTTGGAAACCCTAAAGCAGGAACGATGTTGATGCAAGCAGATGCTCAAGTTGGTTATGACCTTCCACTGCGTATTATGGTTCGTAGTACTAAGGGTAAAACAGTGGTTGAATATCGAGATCCTCAAGTATATACTTCAATGTATGATTTAAAAGATTCTCCATTACCAAACAAGATGGCAAAACTACTGCATGGTCTTGCCTCTAGTTGTCAATAAACAGTAAAACAAGATACTCAGAATAGACCTCAAAGCACTTCTAAAGCTACTCTTAAGTATAATCGCAAAATTTTAGAGACGAAGAGGTATCGAATGAGTTCTAAACGTGTTTTAGTTAAATTCTCGGGTGAGGCCCTTGCTGGCGAGAATGGTCACGGTATTGATACACAGATCTTAAAGTATATTGCTAATGAGATCAAGACACTGGTAGATAACGGTATTGAAGTTGGTATCGTTATTGGTGGTGGTAATATTATCCGTGGTGTAACTGCTGCACAAGATGGAATTATCCGTCGTACTGCTGGTGATTACATGGGTATGCTTGCAACGGTAATTAACGCTGTTGCAATGCAAGAAGCGTGTGAGCATGCGGGTATGAAAGTACGTGTTCAGACAGCCATTAAGATGGAGCAGGTCGCTGAGGCTTACATCCAGCGTCGTGCGGTTCGCCATCTTGAAAAAGGGCGTGTTGTGATTTTTGCAGCAGGAACAGGTAACCCATTCTTCACAACTGATACTGCGGCGACACTTCGTGCAGTAGAAATTGGCGCTGAAATTATCATCAAAGCAACTAAAGTCGATGGTGTGTATGACAAAGATCCAAATAAGTTTGATGACGCCGTTAAACTTGAGACGATCTCATACGATCAGGCAATGACAAAACACATCAACGTGATGGATGATACCTCTATCGCACTAGCAAAAGACAATGCACTACCAATTATTGTATGTGACATGTTTAAAGAAAATAACCTATTAGAGATCATCAATGGTGATATGACTAATTGTTCAATTGTAAAATAAGGAATAAAAATGAGAACAGAAGAATTAACAGCAAAAGCACTACAAACAGCAAACATTGACCCATACCAACTGGCTATCGCCGTTGCTAAGCGTTCAGAAGACCTACTAAATGGTGCTAAGAGTAAACTAAACGTTGACCTTAAAACAATGAAAGCAGCAGACCTTGCACTAATGGAACTCGCAGAAGGCGTTGTAACGATCAAAGGTTTCTTCGACAAAGAGTAACCCTTTTGAGGCACTTGCCTCATCCCCTCCTACTACACCATAAAATCATAATATTTTTTAATCTACCCCTGCTATAATTCACGCTATACATTATCGATAGGACAATCATGGATCAAGTAGATATTACTGCCATACAAAAAGTATCATCAGTTGCAGAAGCAACGTTGCTTCTACATGAAGCGATTACAAGTAATGAAGCGATAGATGATGCGTTAGCATTTGCGACAGACGCGCATGTTGATCAGTTCCGAAAAAGTGGTGAACCTTACATCATTCATCCTATATTAGTTGCTTCTATTGTTGCAAAGATAACTGAAGATGAGTCTATGGTCATTGCGGCACTTCTTCATGATGTTGTTGAAGATACCCCAGTCACGATAGAAGAGGTACGAACACGTTATGGTGATGATGTTGCGCACCTTGTAGGTGGATTGACAAAGATCGATAATTTACGTGACCAAAATTTGATTAGTTCTATATCAGATGAGAAGCTTATAGTTTCTGCACTCTCCTTTCGTAAGATGCTCTTAGCTTCGATTGAAGATGTTCGGGTTTTAGTGGTTAAGCTTTGTGATCGTCTCCATAACATGTTAACACTTGATGCCCTTCCTCCACATAAACAAGAGCGTATTGCAGAAGAGACCTTAGTCGTTTATGCACCGGTTGCGCACCGTTTGGGTATCTCTTTTGTTAAAAATCTTCTGGAAGACTTGAGTTTTAAGTATGTTTTTCCTCATGAAGAGATGGAAATTCAGAAGTACTTGAGTGAGAACTATCATGCAATAGAGCTAAAGTTAAATGCCTTTCAACAAGAGGTGACAAAACTCATCTTGAAAAATGGTTTTATGCAGTCAGATTTTCAGATTAAGAGTCGGGTGAAACACCACTACTCTATCTACCTCAAACTTCAACGTAAGGGAATCGGTATTGATGAGATTCTTGACCTTTTAGCCGTACGTATTTTGGTGAAAAACCCGGTAGATTGTTATAAGATCTTGGGTTTAGTCCACCTGCATTTTCAGCCACTCTCTTCACGCTTTAAAGATTACATTGCGATAGCTAAAGAGAATGGATACCAGACGATTCACACAACAATATTTCATGACAGTTCAATTTTGGAAGTGCAGGTACGTACTTTTGAGATGCATCGTACAGCAGAACTCGGTGTTGCAGCACACTGGAAATACAAAAGTGGAGGTAATACGATCAACCTTGATTGGTTAAACAACCTTCAGTACCAAGATGAGTCAGCAGAAGATTTTTATGAGATGATGAAAAATGATCTCTACTCAGAAGATATTACCGTCTTTTCACCTAAGGGAAAACCCTTTACCCTTCCACGTGGCGCGGTTGCACTTGACTTCGCCTATGCTATTCACTCAGAGATAGGCGACAGTGCTGAGTACTGTCTGATTAATAAAGAACGGGGCTCTTTACTGACGGAACTACATAATGGTGACATTGTCGGAATTCAGACGGCAGAAGAGAAGATAACGCGTTGTTCGTGGCTTGATGCAGTTAAGACTACCCGTGCCAAAAGTAATATCCGAACTAACTGTAACCAGCGAATTCGTGCTATCGATTCGCAGAGTGGTCTGATGATCTTAGTCGGCATCTTAGACTTGAAAGTCTCTCGTCTTGAAGAGTGGTGTCATGAAAATGGTAGCATTGATAACCGTGTGCGTTTAGCACGTGACATCGACTACTTAAAAGAGATTGTAAACAGTTACGTGCATGATATTCAAGCGCGGGGGCGATTTACGCGCTTTTTAACAGCGCACCGTTTTAAGTTAAAAGAGTATCATTTTGGCTCACTTGAGATCTTCTCAAACCAGAATGTTTCTGATGTTGTTTTTGACTACTGCTGTCACCCTAAAACAGGTGATGAGATCGTAGCATTTAAACAAGATGGTAAAGCTCATGTTCACCATAAGATGTGTAAACATGCGGCTAAGATGATGGAAGAAGAGGAGAAGATGTACTTTGTACGTTGGCGTAAAGAGCGTATCTTCAACTACCATATGATTGTGAGTATGCATAATGCAAAAGGCTCCTTGGCCGGATTCTTGACCTATCTTGCTAAAATCAATATAGAGATAAACAGTATTGAACTAGGAAAAGAAAAAGAGGAACATATTCGTTATTGTGAACTTGAATTTCAATCTTCCGAGGGCGATCTTAACCGTATACGTGGTAAAATAGAACAGAAAATTAAAGTCATACAATTTTTCCGCACCGATGATGCATATCGAAGTAATTAGAGATAAAGAGAGTAATAAAGAGATGATTCAAGAAGCACTACAAGAGATCGAACGTGGCACCGCAGAAATAATCGACAGTGAACGTATAGAAAAGCTACTAAAAGCCTATTTTGATGAAGGTAAGACCTATAGTGTTAAAGCAGGGTTTGACCCCACCGCACCTGACCTTCACCTTGGACACACAGTACTGCTACATAAACTAGCAACCTTTCAAAAGTATGGTGCACGTATCCAATTTCTTATCGGGGACTTTACGGCACAGATTGGTGATCCGACAGGTAAGAGTGAGACACGTAAGCAGTTAAGTGCTGAGCAGATTCAAGTCAATGCAGAGAGCTATAAGACACAGGTCTTTAAGATCCTTGACCCTGAAAAGACAGATGTTGTTTTTAATGCTGAGTGGTTAAACGACTTGGGTAGTGTTGGTATGCTCGAGCTTACTACAACGTTTAATGTTGCACGTATGCTAGAGCGTGATGACTTTGAAAAACGTTACAAGTCTCAGACACCTATCTCTATCTCAGAGTTTATGTACCCACTCCTTCAAGGTTACGATAGTGTTGCACTAAAAAGTGACATCGAGATTGGTGGAACAGACCAAAAGTTTAACCTTCTTATGGGACGTCACCTTCAACGAACCTATGAAGTTGGTAAAGAACAAGCGGTCTTAATGATGCCGATCTTAGAAGGCCTTGATGGCGTTCAGAAGATGAGTAAGAGTCTAGGCAACTACATCGGTGTTGAAGATGCTCCAAACGACATGTTTGGTAAGGTTTTGAGTATCTCTGATGAGCTGATGTGGCGCTATTTTGAACTGCTTAGTGCTAAAAGTCTTAAAGAGATAGAAGAGATCAAAGCAGGTGTGGCTGATGGCTCTCTTCACCCTAAAAAAGTTAAAGAGTCTCTTGCACAAGAAATTACGGCGCGTTTTCACTCAAAAGAGGCGGCAGTTGGTGCAAAAGCTGAGTTTGACAAGGTCCATGCAAAGAGTCAAATTCCAACCGATATGGCAGAATTTGAGCTTGAAGGTCCAATTTGGATAGCAAAAGCCTTACAAGAATGTAAGATTGAGCCGTCAACTTCACAAGCACGACGTGATATTAAGCAAGGTGCTGTTAAAATTGACCAAATAAAAGTATCAGATGAACAGCTACAACTTGAGAGCGGTGAATACGTACTTCAAGTAGGCAAGCGTAAGTTTGCACGAGCAAAGGTAAAATAATGGCATTCGCACCACTTAAAATTGGAAAATATAATATAGAAAAACCTATCGTTCAAGGCGGTATGGGTGTTGGTATTAGCTGGGATCAGCTTGCAGGTAATGTTTCTAAAGAGGGCGGTCTTGGTATCGTCTCTTGTGTTGGAACTGGGTATTACCAAGATAAAGCATTTTCTAAAAAGTTAGTTTCAGAGCGTCCTTTGGATGTGGCTAACTTCTACTCTCGTGAAGGTCTAAAAGCGATTTATGAGAATGCACGTAAAGTATGTGGTGACAAGCCTCTTGGTGTCAACATCCTTTACGCGATTAACGATTATGGCCGTGTTGTACGTGACGCTTGTGAGATTGGTTTTGACATCATCATCACTGGAGCTGGACTTCCTACCAACATGCCTGAGTTTACAGAAGGTTATCCGGATGTAGCACTTGTGCCAATTGTCTCTTCTCCTAAGGCACTTAAGATTATTGCTAAGCGTTGGCAAAAGCGTTATGACCGTCTTCCTGATGCTGTCATCTTAGAGGGGCCAAAGAGTGGTGGTCACCAAGGCTTTACCTATGAGCAGTGCGCGATGGAAGAGAACCAACTTGAAAATCTTGTTAAACCAGTTGTAGCAGAAGCTGCAAACTGGGGTGGTATGCCTGTAGTTGCTGCTGGTGGAGTTTGGGACAAAAAAGACATTGAGCAGATGATGGAACTTGGTGCCTCTGGTGTTCAGATGGGTACACGTTTTATCGGTACACACGAATGTGACGCGCATGCAAACTTTAAAGAAGTGCTGCTTGGTGCTAAGGAAGAAGATATTATCCTTATGGGTTCACCTGTTGGTTACCCTGCACGTGGTGTTCGTACAAACCTAACAGGACTTGTTGAGACACGTACCGGTCCAGATATTAAGTGTATCTCTAACTGTGTTGCACCATGTAACCGTGGTGTTGAAGCAAAAGAGGTTGGTTTTTGTATTGCTGACCGTCTGAGTGATGCTTATGAAGGAAACAAAGAGTTTGGACTTTTCTTCTCAGGAACTAATGGTTACCGTCTTAATGAACTAATCTCAGTGAAAGAGTTAATGGACAAACTAACAGAAGGTGAATAAG
>Ga0256826_1000257_pt1 | contig 30797 bp, 27 predicted proteins | sample CV79metaG_FD_185975 | JGI IMG/M metagenome (GOLD analysis project Ga0256826, IMG submission 185975) | Hydrothermal vent microbial communities from East Pacific Rise, Pacific Ocean - CV79 | ecosystem: Environmental > Aquatic > Marine > Hydrothermal vents | place: Pacific Ocean: East Pacific Rise...
AGGTGTGGAAATTGAAGATGATGTCTTTCTCGGTCCTTCAATGGTTTTTACCAATGTTATTAATCCAAGAGCTTTTATTCAACGTAAAGAGGAGTTTAAAAAGACACTTCTTAAAAAAGGTTCATCTGTTGGAGCAAACGCAACCATTGTTTGTGGTGTGACCATTGGAGAGTACGCTTTGATAGGTTCGGGAGCTGTTGTAAACAGAGATGTACCCCCTTATGCTTTAATGGTAGGTGTACCTGCAAAACAGATTGGATGGGTTGGTATTTCAGGAAATACCCTAAATTTTATAGAGAATAGAGCAGAAGATGATTTTGCATTCTATGAAAAAGAAGATAGGTTAAAGGTAATAAAAAAATAATGAAAATAGATTTTGCAAAACTACAATATCAATATCAGCTCTATAAAACAGAGCTGGATGAAGCCATTCATAAAGTTTTAGACAACTCCAACTATATTATGGGAAATGAAGTTAGAGAACTCGAAGGAAACCTTCAATCTTTTACAGGAGCTAAACATGCTATAAGCTGTTCTAGTGGAACAGATGCACTGCTTTTAGCGATGATGGCACTTGATATTCAACCTGATGATGAGATTATTACAACCCCTTTTACATTTATTGCTACAGCTGAAACCATAGCCTTTTTAGGTGCTAAACCAGTTTTTGTAGATATAGATGAAAAGACCTATAATATAGAGGCTTCTCAAATAGAAGAAAAAATTACTTCAAAAACAAAAGCCATTATGCCTGTAAGTCTCTATGGGCAACCTGCTGATATGGATGCAATTACAGCTATTGCTAAAAAGCACAATTTAAAAGTAATTGTAGATGGAGCTCAAAGCTTTGGAAGCACTTTTAATGGTGTGACCGATAGCAATTTAGGCGACATCTCTACTACAAGCTTTTTCCCTGCTAAACCATTGGGTTGTTTTGGAGACGGTGGTGCTGTTTTTACAAATGATGATGCTCTTGCAGAGAAGATAAAGTCACTTAGAGTTCATGGTCAGTCAAAACGTTACCATCATCAATACATCGGTATGGGTGGACGTATGGACACCATTCAATGTGCCATTGTAGATGTGAAATTAAAGCATTATAAAAAAGATTTAGCTCTGCGTCAAGAGGTAGCTTCAAAATATGACGAACTCCTTGGAAACGGAGGCTTCAGCCCCGAACAGTTACCACATATAGATAGTCGAGCCACTTCAGCTTATGCACAATACAGCGTTCGGGTTAAAAATAGAGATAGAGTTCAAGCTAAACTAAAAGAGCATGGTATTCCAACAGCTGTTCATTATCCTATGCCTTTACATCTGCAAGAAGCCTTTGCTTATTTGGGTTATAAAAAGGGAGATTCCCCTATTAGCGAAGTTGTCTCTACTGAGATTATGAGTTTACCTATGAACCCTTATTTGAGTAGGGATGAAATCTGGCACATTGCTACGCATATAGAATAAACAAGTTATTTAAAAAAAGGAAATAATTATGTCTACAATATATTGTAACTCTTCAAATATCGGAAAATTATTAGAAGAAATTAATACAGGGTTAAATATAGGAGATGAAGTAAAATTAAATATTCAACTGGATGAATCTATCTATTATGGTTACTTTGCTTATCATGGTTTTAAGATTCGATATTTTATAGAATATACTAAGAAAACGATAGTGGATATTATTAAAAGTAAAAATATCCCACTGATTTTTGATAAAAAGTACTCGATGTTTATAAAACTCCCTCGTACAGGAAAAAATGGTAAAAGAATTTTTGTTTACAAGCTAAGAACCATGCAACCCTATTCAGAATATATTCAAGATTTTGTAATTGAAAAAAATGGATTTAATAACGATGGAACAATTAAAAATGATTTTAGAATCACTAAGTTTGGAATGTTCTTAAGAAGGTATTGGTTAGATGAATTACCAATGCTTTTTAATCTTTTTAATGGAAATTTAAAATTAATTGGATTTAGACCATTAAGCGATACAATGTTAAACGCCTATCCAAAAGATTTTGTCCAAGAGCGAAATCAATACAAACCAGGACTAATCCCCCCTTATTATATTGATAGACCCGATGGTTTTTCAGAACTAATTGAGTCCGAAAAAAGATATATTGATAAATATAAAAAACGTGGTTTTATAACTGATGTGATTTATTTTTGTAAATTTTTGAATGCAATTTTTTTTAGAGGGGTTAGAAGTTCATGACAATACATAAGGAATTTTTAAATGAATAAAGAAAAAAAGCTATTGTCTAATTTTTTTTATCTTTTTTTATTACAAGGATTAACCTTTATCTTGCCTTTAATTACAGCTCCCTATCTTTTCAGAGTTTTGGGTGCTGAAAAATTTGGATTGGTCTCTTTTTCCTTGGTAATTATAGCTTTTTTACGAATAATTGTTGATTATGGATTTCAATTAACAGCTACTCGAGAAGTTGCATTGCATAGAGATGAAATTGAAATTTTAAATGATATATTTAGTCAAACAATGATAACAAAATTTATTCTTTTAATTTTTTCATTTTTACTTCTTACTTTTTTAATTATATTTATAAATATTTTCTCTGAGAATTGGATTTTGTTTTACAGCTCATTTTTGTTTGTTGTAGGACATGCACTCTTTCCTATGTGGTTTTTTCAAGGGGTTGAAGAGATGAAATATATTAGTTATTTAAATATTTTATCAAAACTTTTTTTTACAATAAGTGTATTTTTATTTATAAACAGTCCAATGGATTATCTATTATATCCATTATTCAATGGATTAGGCGTTATCTTTATTGGAATATATGCACTTTATATAATGTTTAGCAAATACAAAATTCGATTTATTATGCAACCTATTACTAAAATTTATACATTAATAAAAATTGGATGGAATGTTTTTTTAGGAGAAATAGCTCCGACACTCTATACAAATTTTACAACTTTCTTGCTTGGTTTCTTTGTATCAATGGAAAGTGTTGGTTACTTAACTTTGGCAAATAGATTTGTAAGTGCAACAACAAGTATTCTTTATATTGCAAGAAATGTAACGTTCCCTTATTTAAATAAAAATCCAAAACAGTTTAAGACAATAACTTCTTTAATGATTTTTATAGGTCTCTTTTTTACTCTCTTTCTTTTTTCTTTTAGTGATATCTTTGTACCTTTTTTATTTGGAGAAAAAAGTTTTAAAATCTTAGAATTAGTATATGTACTGGCTATTTCCCCAACACTATATGCGGTGATTTTATCTTTTGGGTCAAATTATTTGTTGGTTTTAAAGGAAGATGAAAAGTATAAAAAAATTGTTATTTCAATATCAATTTTTGGGACAGGATTGAGTCTTATTTTAGTACCTTATTTCCATTTATTTGGAGGAGCCTTTACTATTATTTGTATACAGCTTTTATTGGCTTTATTTTTAGTTAAATATAGTTTAAAATTACATAAAATTAGAAAAAAAATAATTCAAGGAAGTAAAATAAATGTTGAAAAGAATTAATATTTTCTATTTAATTATTTCTATATTCCTATATATCATTTTATTCAATAACTCTTCTGATGAATTTAATTTTATTGTACCCTTAGCTATTTTTACAACAATAATATATAGTATTACTTTACATCTTAGTTGTCAGATTCAAAAATCAAGGACAATGTTAAGTATAGAGGTTCTTATCTATTCAGCTATTTTTATTTTTTTGTACAATAGTATTTCATATACATATCGTGGTAATTTTTTTCTGTTTAGTGAGTCAGATGCTGTTTTTTATGAGACACAAGTTTTAAAGCTTATTGATATGCCTTTTAGTGAAGCTATAGCTTATTATTTAACATATATGTCATTAGATGATTTAGGAATGATTCTTATTCTTTTACCTTTATATTATATCAATGATTCTAATCTCCTTTTAAATCTATTTTATCTTTTTGTGAATATTCTTATTGCACTAAATATTTTTAGTTTGAGTCAAAACTTTATGTCAAAAAAATATGCATTTTTAGTATCTGTTTCTTATACTTTATCGTCTTTTTCACTTTTTTTTCATTCATCAGGACTCAAAGAAAGTTTTATGGTTTTATTAATTATTCTATCTTATAATTTTTACTATAAATTCTTAAAAAATAAAAATTTTTTATATCTTCTCTTATCTCTTATGTTTATAAGTTCTCTTTTATTTTTTCGACCAGCTATTTCTGCCATGATTATTATTTCTCTTGGATTAGGCTCTATTCTACAGAAAAAAGCAGGTTTTACTATTAAAATAATATCCAGCTTAATAATTATTTTTTTAATTGCTATAGCTGATATTCTCATTGCTATAGTAAACCATTATATGGTTGGTGGTTTTGATACTCTTATCTATTCTAGAGAAAGTGAAGGAATGATAATAGGTAGTTTATCATTTACATATGCTGTAAATATCTTAGCACAACTAATCGGTCCCTTGCCAACACTTATATCTGAGAATAAAGTAATGCTTACTTTTTTTGCACCAGGATTAATATATAGAATATTATTATCATTTCCTTTTTGGTTGGGAGTCTTATATATTTATAAAACTAAAAATGATAAATTATATCCTCTCGCATTTTTTGTTATCATGGAAATGAGTGCATTAGCTTTATTACTGGAAGGGTTAGAATTTAGAAAAGCTTTACCTCATATTGGAATAGTATTTATTATAGCATTTTGGTTTATGGACAAGTATGATAATAGATTGATTATAGTCAAACGAAAAGTATTTAGAATATTTTTCGTTTTTTCTATGTTTATATTAGGGATGCTAATATTCTTGTGGAATTTAAAATAATAAGTGTAGGAGGGATGCATTATGAAAGTATTAATAGTATGTAGTGGAAAACCATCAAACCCAAAATGGAGCTTTGAATTAACTAGAAGCTATATTTATGAACAGTTAGAATCTTTAAAGGATTTAGGAATAGAATATGATACATACTTTATAGAAGGTAATGGTATTTTAGGCTATATCAAAAATTATAGCAGTATGATGAAAAAAATTAAATCTTATTCTCCTAATCTGATTCATGCACATTATGGTCTATCTGGACTATTGGCTACATTTCAACGAAAAGTTCCTGTAGTCACTACTTTTCATGGTAGTGATATAAATATTAAAAGTAATAGACCATTTTCTTATTTGGCTTCTAAATTATCAGCTGAAAATATCTTTGTACATGAAAATCAACCAAGTAAAATAAATTATCAAGATACTCTTCATCTAATTCCCTGTGGTGTTGATAGGAAAAAATTTTTTTCTATAGATAAAAATGAAGCTAGAAAAAGATTAAAACTAGATGCTAATCAAAAATATGGACTCTTTGCTGGTTCTTTTGATAATGATGTTAAAAATTATCCTTTAGCAAAAGAGGCTATAGCTACATCAAAGAATACAATTGAACTCTTGGAGTTAAAGAACTATACACGAAAAGAAGTTTGTTTACTTATGAATGCTGTTGATTTTTTATTAATGACTTCTTTCTCAGAAGGAAGTCCCCTTGTAATAAAAGAGGCAATGTATTGTAACTGTCCTATCGTTTCTGTAGATGTTGGAGATGTAAAAGAGACTATTTCTCATACTAATGGTTCTTTTATCTCTGTTGCTTATGACTCTGAGGAATTAACAAATTGTATAGATAAAATTATAGAAATAGACAGTAGAACTAATGCTAGAGATAAAGTCTCAGAATACGATTTAGTAGAAGTAGCAAAAAAAGTATTGCAAATTTATAAAGAGGTTGAGAGTGAAAATTAAAAAGTTAGAAAAGGAAAAATATACATTTTGGGATAAATTTGTAAATAATTCAGAACAAGGCTCTATTTTTTCAAAAACATGGTATTTGGATTCCCTACAAGTAGATTATGAAATTTTGGTTATAGAAGAGAAACAGAGTATAAAAGCAGGAATCGTTTTAGCTAAAAATGAGATAAATACTTATTCAAATCCAATGCTAGATAAATACCTAGGAGTACTCTTTGAATATAGAGAAGGAAACAAACAAAAAATAGTCTCAAAAGAGTATAAGTATTTAAAGTTACTTATTTTTGAACTTAAAAAGATAAAATCATTTGATTTCTATTTTCATTCATCTTTTCAAAACTGGATTCCTTTCTCTTGGAATGGATTTACTCAACAGACACGCTATAGCTATAGAATTAACAACAAAAAAAGTGTAAATGAAATTTATGGTAGTTTTCATGGAAATCTAAAAAATGATATAAAAAATGCACAAAAAGAGCAAGTAGTTATAAAACAAAATATTTTATTTGATGAGCTATGGGAACAGATAAGCAAAACGTTTATTCGTCAAGGGAGTAAACCTCCTTTTAAAAAAGAGAAGTTACAGTATTTTATTTCTGAGCTAGAAAAAAGAGAAGTTTTTGTCTCTTTTGGGGCTTACAATAATAAAGGTAATTGTATTGCTGTTTGTGGTTTAGTGTATGAAGAAAAGTCATCTTATTTGTTACTTAATGGTATAGATATAAATAATCAAATTCGAGGGGCAAATGCCTATATGATATATAAGAGTATTAAATATTTTCACTCAAAATGTAATTATTATGATTTTGAAGGTTCTATGTTGCTTGGTGTTGAGCAGTTTTATCGAAGGTTCGGTGGAGAATTGACACCATATATGAGAATATGGAATGATAATTTTTTTAATTATGTTAAATCAAAAGCAAAAAAAATATATAAAAAAATAAGGTATGGAAGATAATGAAAATACTCATAGATATAGGACATCCCGGACATATACATTTACTAAAAAATTTGTATTTTCAACTCATTGAAAATGGACACATAGTATATGTAACTGTTAAAAATATAAAAATACAAAAAGATTTACTTGAAAAATATAATATAAAATATATAGAAATAGGAGATAAAAAGGATTCGTTAATCGGAAAAGCTTTATCTCAAATTTTATATAATTTAAAACTATTTAGAATAGTAGTTTCTAATAAAATAGAGTTAGGGATTGGTTCATCTATGACAATAGCTCATATTTCAAAAATATCTAAAATGAAGTCTATTATTCTAGATGATGATGATGATAGTGTACAGCCATTATTTGTGAAATATGCACACCCTTTTGCTGACCATATATTATCTCCATCTGCACTTGTTGGAAACCGAAATAGTAAATCTACTATTTTTTATGATGGTTATCATGAATTAGCATATCTTCATCCAAAAAATTTTCAAGCAGATAAAAATATTCTAAAAGAGGTAGGGATAAAAGAGGGCGATACTTTTTTTATAATGCGTTTTAATGTTTTTAAAGCTCATCATGATATTGGAGTTGGAGGGCTTAATTTGGCTCAAAAGCTACAGCTTGTTGATGTACTTAAAAAATATGGTCAAATATTTATAACTACAGAGAGAGAAATTGAATCTGAACTACAAGAATATCAACTTGTTTTATCCCCTGAAAAAATACATTCTCTTATCTATTATGCAACTATGTTTTTAGGAGACAGTCAAACCATGACTTCTGAAGCAAGTGTTCTTGGTGTCCCATCTATAAGATGTAATGATTTTGTTGGTAAAATTTCTTACCTTGAAGAGCAAGAGAGTAAATATAACCTTACTTATGGTTTTAAACCTAATGACTTTAATAAAATGATATTAAAAATAGAAGAGTTGTTATCTCTTTCAGAACTTAAATTAGAGTGGAAATATCGTTGTTCTTCTATGCTTGAAGAGAAAATTAATGTTACAAAATTTATGGTTTGGTTCATAGAAAATTATCCAAAAAGTGTAGGTATACTAAAAGAAAATCCAGATTATCAATTGCGATTTAAATAGATGAAAGATTTTACCCATAAAGTTTATAAAAGATTTTTAAAAACTTTAATAAAGAGAGGTTTTCAATTTATTACTGTAGAGGAGTACTTTTCTAAAAAATATGATGACAATAAGCCTTTTATAATGATGCGTCATGATGTTGATAGAAGACCAAATAGCTCTTTGGAGATGGCAAAAATTGAATATGAATTAGAAGTTAAAGCCACTTATTACTTTAGAACCATACCTCAAACATTAAAACCGAAAATAATTAAAGAGATTGCTCTCTTAGGTCATGAAATTGCATATCATTATGAATCTTTGGCTGAAACCAATGGAGATTATGAAAAAGCAATAGAAGATTTTGAAATGAATCTAGAAAAACTCAATGAACTTTATCTTATAAAAAATATTGCTATGCATGGGCGACCTACCTCAAAATGGGATAGTCGTTTATTATGGGAGAAATATGATTATAAAAAGTATGGAATACTCTCTGAGCCTTATTTTGATATAGACTTTAATCAAGTGCTTTATATAACCGATGCTGGTCGTGCTTGGAATAATGATCGTATAAATTTACGAGATAGAGTAGATACAGAATTCAAGTTTTTATTTGAGCATACAGAAGATATAATTAATCAATTGAATGAAGAGAAACTACCTACTATGATGATGGTCAATATTCATCCTGAACATTGGGCAAAAAATAAATTAGAGTGGTATAAAATTTTAATAGTTAGAAAAGTTAAAAATTCTGTGAAAAAAATTATACTAAAACGTTAATAGTTTCTGGGAGAGACATAAATCTACTCTCCTAAAAATACATTTCTTAGTCGTATAGCATTTTCTTTAATATAAGATGGTTGTAATCGACCCTTATCGAAGTAATAGTTTTCCAAAGAGAAGCTGTTACTCACTTCTTCAGTATGAAATGGTTTTGCATAGCTAATATCTCCATTAGAGACAATATTTTTTCGTTTTTCATAGCTTAAATCCCCAAACTTAATATCTGTAAAGGCTGTTTTTACTCTTTTATCTGTACCCAATGGAATAGAGAGTGAAAACTTTCCAACAGTGTTTGTGCCTTGCAGTATGTGTTTAGTTTTTCCTAAATCAAGATTAAGTGTTAAATCTGAAAAGTATCGCTTTAATGTAATATTAACTCCTTTATCCCCATAAAGAAATTGACCAGCAGTTAACTTTATATTAGAGTTAAATGTATCCCAATAATAGCGATAGGATAAGAGTCTCTCTTCTCTTTTATTGGTATTGTTATACCAATCTATTTCTCTATAAAGCGTATCGTCAAGATTGGCTATTTTTAACATAAGTTGATGTTTTCCACTGTTGTCGCTGATAGCACTTTCATAAGAAAAACCTGTTAACCCTTTTTCAAATTGACCTACTTGGAGTAAGTTTATCCAAGGAAAAGAGGTTTCGAGTTGTAAATATTGAGAAAGTAGGATTTGGTCAATTTCTACTTTGTCTCCTCTGTTTCTTTCACGATAATCAAACACAGCATGTTTTTTGAAATTATTGGTCTCTGCTAGGGGTACATTTAATCTTGAACTAATGATTGTTCCTTTTGCTAAACGCATAGATGCTTCTGCTTGTAAGGCAAAGGAATAATCCATCTCTCCATACTCTGAACCATCAACTACGGTTAATGCAGGTTCAAAGGATAGTGTTGGTCTAAACTGGTCTGAATTTTGAGTTAATGAATCATTATTTATAGGAGTATCATTAAAAAATCTTAATAGACCTGATGTATAGTTTCCTGTTTTTAAAAAAGATTGATACTCTTTTGTATTGGTTGCAATACTTTGGTATTTAATATCACTTTTTTTGATGGTTACTACAATTTGTGAGGCTACATTACTTGTAGCTACAATACCTAAAACCATTCCTAATGCATCAATATCATTTTGAGAATAGACACTATTTTCATAAGAGAGATAAACTGTATTGTTTTCTATACTATAGATTAAATTGCTAAGTTCCAGTTCTGCTAAATCTTTTAGTTTGGAAAGAGGTAATTTTTTGATTTTTTTTGTTTCTATTTTACGTTTATCATAAAGGGGAATCTGTGCAAAAATACCTAAATAGGGTTCATTATATTGAAGTGAATTTTTTGCTATAGCTCCTAAAATAATTTTTTGTTTCCCAAAATGGGTGGAATAAAAGCTTTTAATTGCCATATTCCACTCTTTTGTATCGTATTCAGAGGAGAGTTGTAGCCATGAGAGAGGTTGATACTCTACACTTCCAAAAAAACCATCTAAAGAGGCAATTTCTTTGCCTCTTGCATACCCTAGAGTTGTTCTAAATTTATTAAAATTTTTTGAAGCCACTAAATAACTACTGCTCATGTATCGGCTTCCTCCACCTACATCTTGCATTCCTAGGGCAATATTTGCGATATCTTGAGAAAACAAAGGGAGTTGGTATTTAAAGCTTATGATTCTATCGGAAAGATGGCGTACTTTTGTTATTGAATGCTTTCCGATTGCATATCTTAAATTTAAATCAAGGTTTGGTAATATTCCCATGTTTAAAAAATAATTTTTTTGTTCTCTTGGCTCTCGAAAGTTTTTATTATTTTTTGAGTCAAAGTTTTCTACTTGATTGTTATATAAAAAACCAAATTCTCCCTCTGAAAGAACTTCTGCATTGGGAGTATTAACAACTCCTTGAAATCCTTGAAATGAAGGGAATACTTCTATTTCATTAGAGTGAGTATAGATAATAAACAGTAGTGTTAGAAGAAAAATTTTTCTCATAAAAAATCCTTAGAAAATAAATCTATCTAATAGATGGAGTATTATATTATATTATATTTTTTAAAACTTTAAAAAGTTAAAAAATATTCTTTTTAGAACTCTTTATAAGAGAGTCTGTAGTACTATATAGCTAAAAAGAAAGGATTAGTCATGAATAGAAAAATGATACCAATATTATGTGTCTTATTGTTAAGCTTCTTTACTATGGGATGTCATAGTGATAGAAATTGTAATTGTTCATCTACTATTATAGCCGAGATAAGTGAGCCTATTTCTGAAACAAGTTTTCAACAAGGCTTGATTGTTAAAGAGACAACAATCGAAGTTAAGACAGAAGATAAAGAGTTACTCACTACAGTAACATTGAAAGAAGATACTCAATTTGAAGATAAAAATGGTGTAGCTATTACAAAAGCACCTGTATTGGTGGTTAAAACAACAAAAGAAGGAGATGTTAGTAAATCTGTAATTAAATTTACTAATGTTAAAGGAGAGGTTGTAACCCCTACTAAACCTTTTAAAGTAGGTATTAAAGCACCTTCTAGTGCCAACGCTAGAGATAGAGTTAAAGTTGAAGTTCCAGAGACGAGTACTACTCAAATCCAAAAGATTCTTATTCGTGTTGTTTCTGAAAGTGGATTTATTTTTTTAGAGATAACAATTAATGATTATCAAAATGCAATAACGGTTATTAGCATAACCCTTTTGGGTAATGGTGCAACCAATTAGTTTTATTTAAATAGATGATACACTTAAAAATGTGTATCATCTTAAATTTGACTTTTCTCTTCTTTCATTAATTTTCCTTATATTCATCTCCATATCCATATCCATATTTTCTTTGACTTTTTAGTTTAACTTCGTTTAAAATAATTCCAGATACCTTAATTCCTTTCTCTATGGAAAGTTTATGAAAGTGTTCTAAATAATTTTTTTCTGAATAATCAGCTTTAAGAACCAGTAGTGTAATATCTGTATATCGTAAGAGAAGAGATGCATCAATAACTGAACCAATAGGTGCTGTATCAAAGAGTAGGTAGTCATATTGTTCTTTTAATTCTGTGATAAGTTTATTAAATTTATCACTCATAAGCAGTTCAGATGGGTTTGGAGGAACAGCTCCTGCTGCAATAAAGTCTAAGTTTTTATGAACAGGTTGAATAAAACCATTAATCTCTTTATCTTCAACTAAATAGTTACTAATTCCCTCCTGATTACTCTGTTCTAACTCTTGATAGAGCCTTGGTTTTCGTAAGTCTAAATCTATTAGCAAAACTTTTTTATTGGTTTGAGATATTATCTTTGCAAGACCTGCTACGACAGTTGTTTTTCCCTCAGATGAAATAGTGGATGAAACCATTATGGTTATACTCCCTTTATTGTTGTATAGAACAAACTGTAAATTGGTTCTAATGCTTCTTAGTGCTTCTTCAAAAAATCTTTTATGTTTCTTAGGTGGTAGAATACCGTATAGTGGAATATTACTTAATGCTTCGATACTTGAAGAATCTCTTATCTTACTATCTAGTACAATTCTTAACCACGTTAAAATAATACCTAGTATTATTCCTACAATAAATCCTATCGTAATAATTAGTTTTTTATTTGGTTTAATTGGAAATATTGCTTCTATCGGATCTTCAATAATTTGTGTATTGACAATAGTAGATGCTTTAGCAATTTCAAATGCCATCTTTTTCTCTAACAAAAATGTATAGATATTTTCACTTAAAGTAAATTTATGTTTTAACTCTTGTGTAGCCAAAGCCTTTTCTGGAAGTGATTGTAAACTTATACGTTTATTTTTAATATCTTTTTTGAGGAGATTGATATTACTCTGAAGACTTTGTTGTGTCCTTTCTATATTCTTGACAATTTTAATTTTAGTTGAGTTTCTATTTTCTGTTAACTTTTTAATATGGGTTAGAATATAAGAGTTTATCTTTTCTTTTAATGACTTTATCTCCTTTTGTATCTGTATTACTTGTGGGTGTCCTAATGTAAAGTTAAACTCTAACTCTATTCGTAGCTTCTTTTTTTTATTAAGGTCTTCAATTAAATGTATCAACTGAAGATTTGTACTGATGGCTTTTTCAATATTGTTGGATTGAATATTCATCTCATTCAGTTTTAAGTTTTCTTCTCTAAAAAAATTAATTAATGGTTGGATAGATTGAATATCTATTCCACTGTTAAGAAGGGATATTGTATTGAAACTGTTGTTTTTTAAAGATTCTCTAAAATGTTTTACTTCAATAAGTTGAAATTTAAGAATTTTTAACTTCTCTTCTTTAAGCATAATCTCTTTCATTATGAGCTTGCTTGACTCTAAAGGCATAAATGCATTGCTTTTTTGCTGATATTTTTTTAGAGTATTTCCTTCCGTTTCAAGATTGATTTTTATTTCACTAATTTGACTGTTTAGAAAGAGTAATGTCTGACTAATTTCATCTGTTTTCTTTTTTAATGTATACGATATAAATTTTTTTGCTATGGCATCAACTAACTCTTTAGCTTTTTGGGAAACATTGTTATTATACGTAATCTTTAGGACATTGTCTGCAAGTATAGTAACCGTTAAATTTTCTAAAATATTCTCTATAAGACGTGCTTTTGGTGTAGAGGTTATTAAATAAGCATTTTCTAGTAGTATCCCTTTTTTTCTAACTTTAATTGAAAAATCTTTTTGCTTAATCGTTTTATTATAAAGATGCTTCTTTTTATAGTTGAGTTCTTCTATATTGAGTATATAGCTTTGACTATCAATTGGTTCAATTTTAAAAATCTTTTGATGCAACGCATTATAAATATGAAGTTCTACTTCTAAATTTTTAAAACTATAAAGTTCTTCTTTTTTTAATCTTTTCTTTATAAAATCAATTCCTTGTGGTATGAAATCTACTTTATGTTGTATAAAATATCTCTCTTTTAAATTTAAATCTTTGATTACTGAATTGATAAATTTTCTTGTTTTTATAGTTAATTTTATAGTTTCTAATTCAGATGCTTTACTCGTTAATCCTGAGAACTCTTCTGGTATAATAGAAGCCAATTTAGACATTTTTTGATTTGAAAATGAAAGGATTACACTGCTAGAGTAGAGAGGTGGTAAAAAATAAGCATAGATACCTGCAATACTAGTACTTATGAAAGTAAGAAAAAGTATCATTTTAAAATATTTTTTTAAATTTAGAGCTATTTTCCTAAAATCTATCTCATCGTCTTCTATATGGTTATTATAATTCAATGCTTACTCCTACTTATCTTTGAGAATTTCTATGGTTAAGAAGGTACTGAATATACTTGATGCGGCTTGTATAATAGGAAGATAATCATTGATAGATACCCTAATGGCTTTAGTACTTTTAGGCTCTATATAAAGGATACTGTTGTTTTTTAACATTAAATTATGACTGTTCAATGTGTTTAATTTATTTAAATTTAAAGTGTGTAAATGATATTTCCCTGCATCTTCACTGATAATGCGAATGCGATTTCGTACAGCATGGTCGGTTAACCCTCCTGATTTTGCAATTGCTTCAATAACCGAAATAGTTTCTCCTTCAATAGGCACAACCCCTCTTTTTAGAACTTCTCCTAAAACAAAAATTTTATGATTTTTAATGGTTGCTTTAATATAGGGTGCTTTTAAAAATGCTTTATATTTGTTCGTCAACGCTTCATTAAGTTCTTTTATTGTAAGACCTTCTATGTAAACACTATTTAACAGAGGTAGAATAATCGTACCATCACTGTAAACAATATAACTATTATCTTCCTTTACACTACTCGTATTACTATATTTTAAATCTTGCATCATAATGTTGGATTTTTGATTCATATTGTAAATATCAATATTTAGAATATCATTTGGTACAATTTTTGAACTGTATGTAATATTAATGTCTTGAGTTTGAGGAAAATATTTTGAATTTTCATCTTGAAATAATTTATATTCTTTGACGCTACAGGCTGAAAACATTAAAAATATCAAACTTAATAGATTTGTTTTAAACATTAAAATCCTTTTTATGCTATTATAAATTTATAAATATTTTATAATATTTATTTATATTGTATTTTACTTTTTTTTAGGAGAAACAAGCTTATTCTCTCTTAAAATATGTTTAGTTTTAAGAATATTAATTATAAAAATATAATTTAAGTTAAATAATGGAAGAGTATGAGGATTTTGTAAATGGCTAAGAAAAAGAAGGAGCTTACAACTCCTCTTCATTCCACTCTTGAGTATTGCATTCTCTAAACGAGGTTAAACATTGGTCTACTTGATATGACCAATGTAAAACAATAGGATAAATAGTAGCATTTTTATGGGTACGACTGTAAATGTCAACACCCAGTCGTACTCTCTGGTACTCATGAAACTCTTCTGAAAAAGAGATAAAAAGTACATCTGCATCTGATTTTTGGTGAAGTCTGTCATTGGCAAATTTAGCAACAATGTCTAAAAAACTTGTTAAAATTAGACCACATCGTGGAATAATTTTTCCATCGTCATTCACAAAACCTGCTGCTAAATCGTGTTTGTAGTCATCATCTTTTAAATACGCTTTCCCATCAATATTGATAAAACTCTCGGCAAGGTTTTTGTTTTTCTTTAGGGCTTTAAAGGCTCTATTCTTTAAATTTCGCTCTGATACCATTCGGACAGACTCTGCACGAATGTATTTTTGTCCTTCAACCAACTCATCTATAAAATTTTCAGAAGCCTCGGTATTGTCATCATTAAGATTGTTAAGTAGTAATGTTGGAATAATTTTGAATTTATGTTGGTGCTTCTTAATAATTTGACCACAGAGTCTATTTGCAAAACTCATGTTACGTTTTGCCCACTCTTTGTTTACTTTTTCTAAAGGTAGGGTAAAATGTGCAATTTCCAAAACAATTACGGTGGACTTATTTTGCTTTTCTAACTGTTTGTTAATGAGGCTTAATAGTCTATCTAATTTTTCTGTTGACCATGTTTCATAGGGTTGAGTAGGTTTGGTGTACGCTTTAGCATTTATCGGTGTAATACAGGTTTCGATGGCTTATCCTTTAAAATTTTCGTACCAAAGTTGGAAAATAAAAATTCTCCACAGTTTATATTTATACATGTCGTTTCCTTGATAAAAGTTATCACGAATATTAATAATAAAAGAAGTATAAAATAGTTTATCTTCGTTTAACCTTTTCTCATTTATTTGTTCATAAATAAGCTCTTTTAGCTCTTTTCTCATCCATGAAGAGAAAGGAATATCAAAACCACTTTTTGGACGAGCCAGTAGGGGTTTAGGAATGTATTGATGAGCTATCTCTTTTAAAACATACTTTTTAATACCCTTTTTTATTTTAATCGAGCTGGGAACGCTTGCTATATAAGCAATAAGTTGTTCATCTAAAAAGGGGGTGTGCAAGGTAATGTTGTAGTGATTCATTGCATTATAACTTTTAACCAACTCTCCATCGGTCATGGTGGTCTTAAAATAGGTTCCAATAATCTCATCGACGGTTTCATGGTATCCTTCAAAATTAATTTCATCAAAGGTTGTCTGAATCGGGTCAGTATAATTTTGAATTAAAAGACGCAGTTCTTCTTCTCTAAACAGTATATTCCTTGCCTCTATGGTTTTTGGAATGTTTTTTGAAGAGAGAATTTGAAGAAGTTTTGTATATTTAGTTGGTAAATTATACCTTTTTCCAAAATAAGGTACTTTTTCAATAGGAATTTTTTTTAAAGGAAGGCTAATCTTTTCTCGTAACTTGTGAGGTATACGATGAATACGTTGAAAAAATTCTGTATCATCAGCTGTTGCAAACACTTCATCGCCTCCATCTCCAACAAATATATCGTGAATGTTGTTTTCTTGAATCAGTTGAGCCGTTAATACCGTGGGTGTTGCTGCGTATTCAGCAAAAGGTTCATTATAAATGGTGCAAAGTTTAGGAATAATTCTTAGAGCATCTTCTCCTGTAAAGTAGTGTTCATGATGTTCCGTTCCAAGGTGTTTTGCAATGGCTTTTGCATGAATGGCTTCATTAATATCTTTACTGTTAAATCCAATAGTAAAGGTATCTATTTTTTTAGAGCTTTGCTCTTGTAATAGTGAAGCAATGGTTGAACTGTCGTAGCCTCCACTAAGAGAGAGGGCAACTTTTTTATTCTCTATATAAGTTTTTTCAATAGCCTTTTGAAGAAGTTGATGTGCATTTTTTATCACAGTAGCTTCAGAATCATTTGTTTTTGCTTGAATATAACACTCTTCTAGTTTCCAATATGCTTCTTCTTTAGACTTTTTTTGTATTAAATCAAAGTGTTTATAATGTCCCGACTTCACTTTATAGCACTCATTAAAGATGGTGTTTGGTTGCAGAATTGAGCCAAATTGTAAATAAGAAGCGAGACTTTTTGGATTAATAACGGGGATAAAAGCAGATACTTCTTTAAAAATTTTAATAGAAGATGCAAAAATAATTTTATCATTTGATTGATAATAGTTAAGAGGAATTTTCCCGACTTTATCCTTGATAAGTAGTAAGTGTTCGCTTTTTTTATCATAAATAATTAGGATAAATGAACCCTCAACTTTTTTGATAAATTCCAAACCCCACTGTTTGTAAGCCAGATTAAGGAGTTGAATAGTAGAGAGAGCATCCTCACTGTTTTCCAATAATGTTCTTAATTTAGATTCATTGGAAATTGTACCAAGTAAAAAGAGAAAAATCTCTGGAGTGTTTAAATGGATAGAAGAGGGAATATCTTGATAAGAGAAAAATAGATTGAAGTTAAAACGCTCTTCTTGATGTACTATCTTATTCTCATCTATTTCTAGAGGAAAATTTTCTCTCTTATAATCAATAAACCCAAAAAAGTCTTGCATTAAAAATCCTTCACAGGTGCAATTTTAACATAAAAAAGCAGAAAGTAATATAAAAATAAAGTTGAATTATGTCATACTTTTATCTTACTACGCTATATTATATGTAAATAATTATAAAAATATATTAAAAATTAATTTAAAGAATATAAAAGGTTACTAAATGAGAGCAACACATACAAATGCAGATATGTCCCATCAAAATGGGATTTTTTATAAGTTTGGAGAACTTATGAATTCACTAGGAGAAAATGGTATTTCGCCTACTCTTAGAAAAATAGGACAGCGTTTATCCTATAAAGTAAAAGGGCTTGACTTTTCTACACAAAATATTTACGACTTAACACGAACAGGAGAGCATCAAGATCATGGAACAGCATTGGTTTCTACCTCAAAAGATTTTTTATCTAAATTGATTTTTGATTTAGAAGAAAGTATTGAGAAACCATTGAAAAAAAGCCTTTTTATTGATTATGGGAGTGGTAAGGGTGCTGCGATTATTCATGCTAAAGCATTAGGATTTGAACGAACGGTAGGTGTCGAGTTTGCCAAAGAGCTTCATGATACAGCCCAAAAGAATATTAAAAAATTAAAGTTAGATAATGTGGATTCTTTTTATGCCGATGCGACAACATATTCAACGCCTTTAGATGTATCGGTTATTTATCTGTTTAATCCTTTTGATGAAGTGGTTATGAAAAAATTAATTTTAAATATACTTAAACAAAAAGAGCATTTTGAAAATGATGTTTATCTTATTTATGGGAATGCTTCTTCAGATATATTGCAAAATAGTTTTGAACTTATTAAAAAAATAACCTATCCTAGTGGAGCAACAGCAGATTTTTATAAAATATAAAATATAATATTTATAATTAAGTTTTTAATTATAAATACTTAATTCATATGTTTTAATATGTTATAATAAATTTTGTTGTAAAATGTTGTTTCTATAAAAAAGTTCTAGGAGTATTATGAATTTATGGTCTAAGATTATAAATAAGCCAGAAAAAAAAGTGCTTGTGTCTAACTTTTTAGCCTTGGGTATTGTCCAAGGTCTAAATTTTTTGCTACCTCTTTTAGTTGTACCTTATTTACTCTATGCATTAGGAATTGAAATTTTTGGTCTTTTAGCAATGGCAACAGCATTTTCTAGTTATTTTATGATTTTAAGTGATTATGGATTTAATGTAACAGCAACACGAGAAATTTCGATTTATCAAAATAATCACGAAAAATTAAATGAAATTTTTTCAGCTGTTATGATGATAAAAATAGCATTGATGTCTATTGGTTTTTCTATTTTACTATTAAGTTTATGGTTGTTTGATAGTTTAGGAAAGGATGCCCTTATCTATCTTTTAACTTTCGGAATGGTTTTAGGAGAGGTTCTTTTCCCCATATGGTTTTTTCAAGGTATTGAAAAAATGCGATACATTGCTGTTTTAAATATTGGAGCAAAACTTTTTTTCTTATTGGCTATTTTACTGTTTGTTGAAGCAAAAGAGGATGCTTATTTAGTACCCCTTTTTAACAGTTTAGGTTTTATTCTTGTTGGTGTTGTATCACTGTTTTATATGTATCGAAAATTTGCTATCCGTTTTGTTTGGCAACCTTATTCTGTATTACGTCAATATTTTATACTGGGTTGGCATATTTTTCTTTCTAAGTTAGCCGTAACTCTTTATTCGTCGAGTAATATTTTTATTTTAGGGCTTTTTACAAATCATCTACTAGTGGGTTATTACGCTGTTGCGTACAAAGTGGTTTCTGCCTTGGTTAGTCTGGGAGACATTGTCAATCAAGTTATCTTCCCTTATCTCTCAAAGAAGTGGATGGAGAATCGAGAGGTTTATTATGGACTCTTTTATCGGTTTTTAAAAGGGATTCTTCTCGGGATGTTCTTTTTCTCTTTTATTCTCTTTTTTACAGCAGAAGAGATTGTCCATCTGTTAGCAGGTAAAGAGACGGTAGTAACGGTAGAGTTGTTGCAGATTATGAGTCTGTTTCTTGTTATTGCTCCCTTGGGGGGACTCTATTCTCAAAGTTTTGTAACACAAGGAGAGAGTGTTTATGTGACCAAATCAACATTTTGGACACTGTGTGTCAACATGTTGTTAATTGGTATTTTAATACCACTTTATGGTGTTTACGGTTTAGCGATTGCTGAAGTACTGGTCAAAGTATTTCATTTTTATTTAAATAACTTATATTTTATGCGTTTACGAAAGGTTGCAGAATGTGTGGCATAGTTGGTTTTTGTGACTTTACAAAAAGAAGTAGTAGAGAAAATTTATCAGAAATGATGAAAAAAATTAAGCATCGAGGGTCGGATGCTCATGGTCAAGTCTATCAAGAGTATTCTCCTGCTGTTGTTGGTTTAGGACATCAGAGACTCTCTATTTTAGATCTGTCCAATGAGGGCATACAGCCTATGGCGTATGAACATTTAGAGATTGTTTATAACGGAGAGGTTTATAACTTTAAAGAGATTCGAGTGGAACTTGAAGCTTTGGAGTATGATTTTCATTCTGAGAGTGATACCGAGGTTATTCTAAAAGCCTATCACTGTTGGGGATTGGAAGCACTTAAAAAGTTTAATGGAATGTTTGCTCTTGCTATTTTTGATAAAATTGAAGAGCGTTTAACCTTGATTCGTGATAGAGCAGGGGTTAAACCACTCTATTGGTATTGGAAAGATGGACTCTTTTTATTTGCGAGTGAGCTAAAAAGTTTTCATGCTCATCCCCATTTTCAAAAAGAGATTAATCGAGATGTTTTAGCACTCTATCTACGGTATGGCTATGTGATGCAACCCTATTCTATTTTTGACTCAACCGAGCAGTTAAACTCTGGACATATTTTAGAACTGGATTTAAAGAGCCAACAAATTGAAAAAAAAGAGTATTGGTCGGTTGCTGAGTGTTATAAAAAACCTCTTTTACTTTTGAATGATAATGAAGCCATTACGCAAACTGAAGAGGTATTAAAAAAAGCGTTTGATTATCGAATGGTCTCCGATGTGCCTGTTGGTGTTTTTCTGAGTGGAGGATACGACAGCTCTTTGGTTACAGCTCTGTTGCAAAAAGACAGAGATGAAAAAATTAATACCTTTACTATTGGTTTTAAAGAGAAAGGGTACGATGAGTCGCCTCATGCAAAGGCTGTTGCGAAACATTTAGGAACGAATCATAATGAGTACTATTGCAGTCATAAAGATGCTTTAGAAATTATTCCTAAATTGGCTGAAATTTATGATGAACCCTTTGCTGATGATTCAGCAATTCCAACGGTCCTAGTGAGTCATTTAGCACGAGAACAAGTAACCGTAAGTCTTAGTGCCGATGGTGGTGATGAAATTTTTGCAGGCTACGATGAGTATGCCAATATTTTAAAAATGCAAAAGAAATTTTCCAAAGTCCCTTCTGCTATGAGAAAAGGTCTCTCTCATGCTATGGCTTCGATTTCTCCTGATAAGATACCGTTTCACTCCTATCTTTATAATTTTGAGACGCGTTATGAGAAGATTCAAAATTTACTCTCTGCAAAAAATTCTGCTCAGATGTTGAAGTACCGTTCTGAACAGTTTACCGATACGCAACTCTCTAATCTGTTGGCATTTAGTCCCAATGTTTTAAAAACCACATTTGATTCGGACGTTTCTGATATTTCGGATGACCTTTCTAAAATGTTAGGAATTGATTATCAAACGTATATGGTGGACAATATTTTAACCAAAGTAGATAGAGCGAGTATGAGTGTTGGGTTGGAGGGGCGTGAACCCTTTTTGGATAAAGACATTATAGAATTTGCAGGACAACTTCCTTCTCATTTTAAATATCGTGACGGAGAACAGAAATGGGTATTGAAACAAATTGCCCACAAATACTTGCCAAAAGAGCTGATGAACCGTCCAAAAATGGGATTTTCCCCTCCCATTACCGAGTGGTTTAGAGATGAGTTGAGAAGTTACTTTATACACTATCTAAGTCATGAAAAATTGAATCAAGAGGGATATTTTAATACAGATGAGGTAATAAAAATGCGTGATGAGTACTTAAATGGAAAAAATGTAAGTATTAAAAAACTATGGTCTATTTTGATGTTTCAAATGTGGCATGAGAAGTGGATGTAGAGATGTTAAGAGTTTCATATAAAATTAAAGGCTTAACGCTCAATGAATTTTGGTTCTCTTCGGAAATACCTGTTGATACCTCTTCATTGTTTGCATTTTCCTGTTATCGGGATACCTCTGTTGATATTGAATCTTCAGGTTTAAAAAAAGAGAAAAAATACACTCTTCTAAATGATTTAACGGAAGAAAAAGATAAAATATTTTCAAGATTTAAACCTAATGTTCGTAATCAAATACGTAAATTTGACAAAATTGAAGAGTTTACTTGTACTTCTAATTATGAAAGTAAAGCACTATTTTTAGAATTTTATAGCCATTTTGCTGAGGCGAAACATTTACCTAAAGTAGAAGAGAACTCCATTGATAAATACAATAAGAATCTTTTTTATATCTGTGGTTACCTAGAGGGTATTTTAACCAATATGCAGGTTTATCTTATTGATAAAGAGAGTCACACCGTGCGTCTACTGCACTCCATCTCTACACTTTATGAAGAAGAGGATAAGCACCGACATGCCAAGATAGGTTGGATTAATCGTTATCTTCATTGGCACACGATGTTGCACTTTAAAGAGGAAGGCTTTCAAACCTTTGATTGGGGTGGGTATACCAATGATGCCAACTCTCCGTTAGCAGGAATTGATAAGTTTAAGGCAGCTTTTGGTGGCGAAAAAGTTGTTCTTTATAACTACTATACCTTAGGATATTATGCACTAAAAGTTATACAAGAGAAAGTTTTGTAATGAAAAAACAAACACTTGTCGGCATTATTCATGAGCTGACTATGGGTGGAGCTGAACGCATGATGGTTACTATTTTAAACCATTTTGCATCGAATAAAGATGAAGTTCATTTAATTATTTTTAAAAATATTGGCACGTTAAAAAGCCTGCTTGATGCCTCTATCATCGTTCATGATTTAGGAGGGGTATCGGTTAAAAAAGGGATGCCAAAATGTTTAAAAGCAATCCATAAAATAGAACCCGATACCGTTTTTTCAGGTATTGGACATCTCAATATTGCTCTGGCACCATTTATTCCAATTATGAGGCTTCTTCTACCAAAAATACAATGGATTTCACGAGAGACCAATATTGTCTCTTTACAGAATCAAGAAGAGAAATATCCTAAATTTTTTGATTATCTCTACCGTAATATCTATAAAAACTTTGACGTGATTATTGCTCAATCCGAAGATATGAAAAAAGATTTAGAGTCTAATTACCCTTTGACCTCTTCTCAAATTACCTTGATTAATAATCCTATCGACGTAGCAAAGGTAAAAAAATTAGGGGAAGAATCTATCGAAAATAGCAGTAAAAAAGGAATGGTTTCTTTGGTCTCAGTAGGTACATTACGTACTCGAAAACGGCATGATTTACTCTTGAAATCTTTATCTCTTTTAGCTTCAAATTATAGTTTGGTTATTGTTGGGTCGGGTGCAGAAGAGCAGAGACTAAAAGCATTGAGTATCGAGCTAAAGATTAGTAATCGTGTCTGTTTTGAGGGACACAAGACAAATCCTTATCCCTATATGAAAAAGGCTGACTTATTTGTTTTAACATCTGAACATGAAGGCTTTCCCAATGTTTTATTAGAAGCCAACTCTCTGGGTACTCCTGTGGTTGCTTTTGCTTGTCCTGGGGGGATAACCGAGATTATCGAAGAGGGTATTAACGGATTCTCTGTTACCAATGGAGATGTTTCTGCATTGGTTAAAGGAATTATTGATGCGACAGAACGGGGATTTAAAAAAACTTTAGTTATTGACTCCGTTCAGCGACGTTATTCAAAAGAGATTATTTTAAAACGCTATGAAGACCTTTTTTATGGAAAAGAGGTTCCTCATGAATCTTGAGAAAAAGTGTCCCATCGTCTTTTTGATTAATTCACTTTGTGAAGGGGGTGCAGAGCGAGCGATGCTGACCCTTTCAAAACGTTTTGTTGAAGAGGGGCATCGGGTTACCATTTTGGCATTGACTAAAAATAATTTTTATACAATTCCCAAAGGAGTAGAGATGGTCTATTTATCAAAAATGAACGACTCTTTATCGGGGGTAAGAAAAATGTTTTACATGCCCTATCATGCATGGAAAGTAAAACAGTATGTTAAAAAAAATAATGTAGCTTTGGTTCAGAGTTATCTGTTTCGTGCAAATTTTGTTAACTTAATTTCCAGTATGTTGGGTTCTACACAGGTTATTCATGTGGTCAATCGTTCCGTTGTCTCTCGTTTTTTTAAGGAAGGTCTTTCTGGAAAAATCAATCTTTTTCTTATTCGTCATCTTTACCCTAAAGCCGATAGAGTTATTCACATCTCCATACAGATGAAAAATGATTTTAATAGGCATTTTTTTACAAGAAAAAATGAAAAAGTTGTTTACAATCCTTATGATATTAAAGCTGTATTGAGCCAAAGCAAGGAGTCTGTAGAAGATTTTATTTTTGAGAGTCATAAACGTTATCTAATTACGGTTGGTCGTCTAATTCCTTTGAAACGTTTTCAAGATGTTTTAGAAGCGATGAGCAGACTTGATTCAGATATTGAGTTGATTCTTTTAGGCGATGGAGCAGAGCGAAATTTTTTGCAAGAGCGAGCTAAAGAACTTTCCTTGGAAAAACGTGTTCATTTCTTGGGTCAAGTGGAGAACCCTTTTAAGTATATTAAAAAATCGGATGTTTTTATCTCCTCTTCTTCAGTTGAAGGGTTTCCAAATGTTTTATTAGAGTCGATGCTGTGTGAAACAATGGTTATCTCCAGTGATTGTTTAAGTGGCCCTCGTGAGATATTAGCACCCAAAAGCAAGAGTGAAAAACGCCTCTCTCAGGGGATGGAGTTGAGCGAATTTGGTATTCTATATGCGGTGGGAGATACACTGGCTTTACTAGAGGCTCTTCGTAAAGTTTTGGAAGACCAAACCTTACAGTATGACTATCAGGAGCGAGCATTTCTTCGAGCAAACGATTTTTCTGTAGAGTCTATTGCTTCACAATACAGAGAGGTGCTTTGCTATGTCTAGTGGAACATTTACCATCTCTTTAGATTTTGAACTCTTTTGGGGGGTACGAGCCAATCGAGAATTAGAGGCATACCAAGAGAGTTTATTGGGAGTTTATGAAGTAATTCCTAAGATATTGACTCTCTTTAAACGTTACAATATTCATGCAACATGGGCAACTGTTGGATTTTTATTCCATAAAGATATTGACGAAATAAATAAGAATCGACCTGAACTTCTACCTGAATATATGAACCAACAAGTAGACCCATATCTCTATTTAGATACTCTTGATACTCCTTATTCTCAAGAATTTTTAAAAATGCACTGTGCCTCAGAACTTGTTTCTACGATTGATTTAGAAGAGAATCAAGAGTTAGCCACGCATACCTATTCACACTTTTTTACCTATGAGTCTTTAAAAAATACTGAGGCATTTTTTGCCGACATGAGACAGGCAATAGAGGTTGCAAAAAATCAAGGTTATCACTTAAAATCATTAGTTTTTCCTCGTAATCAAGTTGATGCAACTTCAGTAGAAAATTTAGCACCTTTGGAAATAACAAGTTATAGAGGTAACCCTACTCATTGGGCTTATTGCGATGGGGATAAGCCTTCAAAGTCACTTTTTTTGCGTCTGTATCGTCTTTTTGATACCTATGTAAATTTATCGGGGCATCATACAACGCTACCTATCTTAACGAAAGGGGTTACTGAGCTAAAAGCGAGCATGATGTTACGACCCTATTTCTCCAAGTTAGCTTACTTGGAACCTTTAAAAATAAACCGAATTAAAAAAGCAATGAAGCATGCTGCTGTGAATGGTCAGAATTTTCATTTATGGTGGCATCCTCATAACTTTGGAAAAAATCAAGAGAAGAATTTAAAAAATTTAGAAGAGCTATTATTGTGTTTTCAAGAACTTGAACAATCTTATAATATGCTCTCGCTTACAATGGATGAGGTAAAAGAACATGCTAATAAATAAAAACCCTATACAAACAGTTGCTGTTGTGCTTAATACATCATGGAATATTTATAATTTCCGTTTGGCACTTATTCATGCATTACGAAACGTGGGCTACAAGGTTATTCTCATTGCACCTAGGGATGAGTACAGTCAAAAATTAGAAGAGGAAGGTTTTCTCTACTACGATATTAAAATGAATAATAAGGGGGTAAATCCTTTTGAAGATTTACTACTCATACATAATTTTTATAAGTTGTATCGAAAAACAAAACCAGATGTTTTATTAAACTACACGATTAAACCAAATATTTACAGCTCTTTGGCTGCGAAGTGTTTAGGAATCCCTGTTATTAACAATATTACAGGTTTGGGAACGGTTTTTTTAAACAATAATATCTCTTCACATATAGCACGTTGGCTCTATAAAATTTCACTTCGTCAAAACTCTGTTGTTTTTCAGAATGAAGACGATATGCAACTTTTTGTTGAAAAAAAATTACTCGAAGAGAAGTCGGTAATTTTAATTCCTGGTTCGGGAATTGATACAGAACATTTTAAACCAAAAGAGAAGCTTTCTAAAAATAAGAAGTTTACATTTTTGATGATTGCACGATTGATAAAAGATAAAGGTATTGAAGAATACATCAAGGCGATACGGCTTGTTCGTCAATCAGATAATCGTGAAAAGTGTACTTTTAAAATTTTAGGTTCACTCTATTTATCGAATCCTACAGCAATTTCTCAACAAGAGTTGGACTCTTGGATTGAAGAGGGACTTATTGAATACTTAGGACATTCCGATAATGTTCAAGAAGAGATTGATAAAGTTGATTGTGTGGTACTGCCCTCATACCGTGAAGGCTTGTCCAGAGTTTTACTTGAAGCTTCAAGCATGGCAAAACCAATTATCACAACAGATGTTCCTGGTTGTCGAGATGTTGTTGACGCAGGAGTTAATGGTTATTTGGTTGAAGTAAAAAACAGCGTAAAGTTGGCAGAAGCTATTGTAAAAATGGTTAATTTACCTCTCGAAGAGCTAACGCGTATGGGGGAAGAGGGACGAAAAAAAGTAGTGAATAATTTTTCTCAACAGAAGATTATTGATAAGTACTTATCTCTACTTCAAGGATTAAATTTAAAAACAACAATAGGCTTTCAACATAATCTTCAAAATAGTTATACGAAACAAGCAACCGTATAATAAAAAAAAGTATAATAGAATATTATATAATATAAAGGCTTTGATATGAAATTAAACAATATTTTGATACTGCTTTTAGTGTTTCTTGCATTGGGTACAAAAGTTTATGCAACACCCGTAAGTATTGAAATGGATAAAGTGAGCTACAGTACAGACGAAAATCCAATAGTGTATGTGAATAATATGTTGGGTAATGAGAAAGATTGGATAGCCATTTATCCCAAAAACAGTTCAAATGATTGGACAAATATAATTCATTGGGCTTGGACGGATGGGTTTATTAATGGCTCGTTAAGTTTTGAGAGGCTTCCTGTAGGAGAATATGAAACAAGGGTCTTTTTTAAAAATTCCTATACTGTTGAAGCAAAATATTCATTTAATGTTTTAGGCTCCGACGTTGTAATTTCTACTGATAAGGATCAATACCGTGTTGATGAAGAGATTCAAGTAAATTTTGAACACATGTTTGGAGATAGCGAAGATTGGATAGCCATTTATCCCAAAGGCAGTTCAAATGATTGGGCAAATGTTCTTGATTGGGAGTATACAGAAGGGCTTAAAGATGGTCAGTTTACCTTTGATGAATTACCCCTTGGTCAGTATGAAGTGAGAGCATTTTATAGCAATTCATATAGAGTTGAGGCAAAATATCAATTTAATGTAGAGCCTAAAGTATCGGTTCAAATAGATAAGAATGAATACATCACTGAAGAGAAGATTCATATTACATTTGAACATATGTTTGGTAATCTTCAAGATTGGATTGCTATCTATCCCAAAGGCAGTTCAAATGATTGGGAAAATGTTGTAACATGGAGCTTTACGAATGGGGATAAAAGTGGTCAACTGAACTTTGATGTACCTCCTGTAGGTCAGTACGAAGTGAGGGCTTTTTTTAAAAACGCTTATCGGCTTGAGAGTAACGTTTCCTTTACGGTAAAAGATTTAGAAGAGGTGGTTTCTGTTCAGACAGATAAACAAGTATATGATACAAGTGAAGAGATTAATGTTACTTTTGAACATATGTTTGGTGATGTTGGAGATTGGATTGCTATCTATCCCAAAGGCAGTTCAAATGATTGGAAAAATGTGAAAGATTGGACATATACAGAAGGTCTAATAAATGGAGAACTAAGCTTTAAAAAGTTACCTATTGGTCATTATGAAGTACGAGCTTTTTTTAAAAACTCTTATACTCTTGAAAGCAGTCATGCGTTTGAAATTCAACTATCGGATGTAAACTCGACGGTTTATGAAAATGGAGATAATGGTCTCTCTCCTCATTGGATTCATCAATCAGGAGATTATGCACCTATATATGTAGATAATGATGGGTTTAATAGTATCGGAGCATTGGCACTTGTAACAGAGTGGGTTTATAATACTACGAATCTTGCTTTATATTATTTACCTCTTAATAATACAACGCAGAAGATATTAGAGATGGATATTGGTGGTTTATCCAATTTTCATATACCTAATAAACCAGCCACTCAAATAGGGTATATGTCACATTTTGCTATTGGTGTGGGTATTCATACAACAGATGGAAAACGTAGAATGCTTTGGGATTCATTTTTAAATCATCAAAATGTTGATCCCTATCGTACAACGAATGAAGATGGAAGTAATGTTTGGTTGTATTACCCTTCTCCTGTAGAGCATGTCCGAGGTTTCTTTGGTATTGATATTCATCAATGGGATCACTTTAGAGTAGATATTGAAACCGAGTTAAAGATACTTGAACCAAATAATGAAGTTATTTCCGTAGATTACCTATTTTTAACAGGTGGTTTTTTGGATAATATTAAGTTGTCTTCACATTAATAAGAGAGAGGAGAGCAAGTAAGATACTCTCCTTAAAGCTTAATAAACAAAAAGTAAAAGGTAGACCCATATTCCTGTAAATCCTGTTAAGAAAATACCAATAAAGGTATAGATACCTGCTTTCTTATGTGAAACAGAGAATGCACCTGGTAGTTGATGGTTTTTAGTTGATTTGCTAGCGTGTATAAGGGTTCTTGTCCAAAAAAACATAGAAAGTATAGCAATAATAATATGAATGATAAGTACCCACAGTGCATAGTCGTGTGCGGTGTTGCTCTCTTCTACAAAGTGATTAAATCCTCCTCCTAAACGAACACCATACTCAAAATATCCTACAACAATAACAGAAACAATAAAAATAAAGGTCTGAGTAAAGGCATGCAGTTTATAGGATTTCTTTTTTGCCATACTAATAGCAAGCAATACTAAAAATGGTAAAAACGCTACAATAAGAGTAACCAAATCCATAAAAAAAGGGGCTCTTGTGCCTAAAAACCCCTCTTGAAACATATAATCCATAATTTTTCCTAATATTCAAAATCTGATTTCAAATATAGCAGGATATTCTTAATTTGACATAGATTAGTTTAAGCAGGGATACGCAATCGTTGACCTGCAAAAATTTCATTAGGATTTTTTAAGAGTTCAGGGTTTGCCTTAAAAATTTTAGGATAGGCATCAATATCTCCATAAGCTTTTTTTGCTATTTTAGAAAGGGTGTCTCCTTGTTGAACAATGATGGTTCTCATTGCATTTGATCTTACATTAAGCTCTTCTTTGATTGCTTCTTCATAGCTTGAAGAGGTCTCTTCTGTAAAGAGTAAAGCTCTCTCTAAGATACTCTGCTTACTTTCTGAAGTAGATACAATAACTTTATTATAGTGGTTACTCTCTTTGAGCGTTTTTGTATTGATGGTATTTTCTTCAGCTGATAAGAGTTGCTTTTCTAAGGGAATCTCTTCTTTATGGTTCATTTGTGCAAGAATAATTTCTACAATCAGTGCCACGTCTTTTGGGCTTACTTGAGCTGTTTTTTCTATGTTTTTTTGTTCATTTGGAACCTTTAATTCATTAACTGTTGCGTTGTCTTGCATCTCTTCTAGTTGAATACTTTTAGGTAAGCTTTCTTCTGAAAAAACTGCTTTTGAAATTTTCTCTTTAGGAATATTTTGTGTCTCGATAGGTTCGTTCTCTACCGTAGAGAAAGTATTTACGAGATAGATGGTTAAAATACTAAGCAGTCCTAAGGCTAGAATTATCATGCCAACTTTCATCACTTTTTGAAAAGAGAATTCATCGTGATAATCTTCTAACGTTGCCATCTCTTGTTTATACGCATTGTAGTAGGCACTGCTGTTTTGATTTGAATTGTAATACATAATTTTTCCTTTGTTCCTAAATGGCTTCTGTTGTGTTTGGCTTTACTTGAATTTTTGTAACCACTTTTTTTATAATACGTTTAAGCTCGTTATAATTAATGCTTTCCATATGCCTATTGGCTTGTAAATTATTAACGACACTGTTTGTAATCGCTTTTGTAAGTTTTAAATGGGCACGTTCTTGAGTACTAAGTGTTGAGGTTGTCATCTCTTTTATCTGTAGAGCTTTTTGATGAGGTCTCTTTTGCTGGCTCTGATAACGTTTTTGTGAAAATGCTCCGATAATAAATGCAGTAAGAACTAAAATAACAAAAAACAGACCATTACGTATCTTTTCATAAGAGTCGCTCTCTGTTTTACCCTTTTGAATAGAGAGTTCATAGGTATTGAATCTCTGATGGTCATTAATTTGATGTTTGAAATCATACATACACTACTCCTTATCATTATATTTAACTTTATTTGTTAAATATAAATAAAGTTTAACATAAATTAACTTAAAATATATTTTAACATTGCCCGTTCTGATACTTTCGAGGATTTTACTACAAAAAAACGATTGTTCACGATTGAAACACATTGTAGAGATATACTGTCGGCATGAGAGTTGTGATATTCTCCTCAATATTTCCCAAATGACTCTCATAGATAGTTTTATATTTTATATTCTATAATTTCTTTAAACTTTTCCCATTTTTCCTTGAGTAAGGAAAAATATAAAGCTATCAAGTTTTTTATTTTCCTCCCTAGCCATTCCTATTTCACTCTGGATAAAAGCTTCTAAAGCTATTATTTGTATAATCACTTTGATTTTAACAGT
>Ga0256826_1000258_pt1 | contig 30712 bp, 25 predicted proteins | sample CV79metaG_FD_185975 | JGI IMG/M metagenome (GOLD analysis project Ga0256826, IMG submission 185975) | Hydrothermal vent microbial communities from East Pacific Rise, Pacific Ocean - CV79 | ecosystem: Environmental > Aquatic > Marine > Hydrothermal vents | place: Pacific Ocean: East Pacific Rise...
ATTTGTTGTCCACTCCTGCCTCTGATGTCAAGCATGTAGTCTTCGAACATGTTAAACGCTTTAACTTTTAAAACATCTAAAGATTCAATAATAGTCATGCCAGAACTTCTTTCACCAAGCTCATCGTCTTTTTGTAACTGTACATCAAGCGGACCTAATTCAGCATTTTTTGACATGATAATCGTGTCAGCACCAAGAGCCATTAATGTTCCTGCGCTTTTGCACAAAGTGTTGACGAATACGAATGTTTTATCATATGTTCTGTGTAAATGTCGGATGATTCGATATGCTGCATCAGCATCACCACCCAATGTGGTTAGTAGCAGTAATACATTTGGGCTTTTTCTGTTTTCGCAGTCTTTGATGAAATCGTCATCGGCTGGCCTATACATAGGGCCGGCAAAAAATAGAATATCAACATTCTTTGTTGCTTCTATGATTTTAATATTTTCAACAATTTTTTCTACTATTTGTTTTTCCATTTATTCTCCTTCATCAGATGATTAGTTTGGAATTTAATTTTCTTGTATAACATTGTCAATAAGCGGAAGTTCTACATAATACCACTGCTATATATTCTGATATTTTCCACTTAATCCCATACACAAGAAAAAAACAAAGAAAAACTTTCCGCATATCATTTTTTTCCTTCATTTATTCCCTATATCGTGCTATACAGTAAATAATATGGAAAGTAAAGACACTAAACCAAAATTCCGGCCAGATCCAAAGATCAAGCTGATGGATCAGGTCCACCAGGTGCTTCGTTATCACCACTATGCGTTCCGGACTGAACAGACCTACAGCCAGTGGATCCTGCGCTACATCAAATTCCATCAGTTTAAAATCCATCCGGACAAACTTGATTATCAGGACGTGGAACGATTCCTGACCTACCTCGCAGTTGAACGAAAAGTCTCAGCGTCCACCCAGCGTCAGGCATTAAATGCCCTGGTATTCCTTTACCGAGATGTGCTGGATAAACCTCTGGGCGGCAAAATTCAGCCTACTCGCTCCAAACGTAAACCCAAACTGCCAACTGTGCTGGGCCAAAATGAAATTAGCAGTTTTTTCCACCAAATTGACGGTACCCATGCCCTGATGGCCAAGCTGCTCTACGGTTCAGGACTGCGCCTGATGGAATGTGTGCGTCTGCGGATCAAGGATGTTGATTTTGACCGGAAGCGGATTCATGTGCCAGGCAAGGGCGGAAAACAGCGGAGTACTATTCTTGCTGACCAGATTATTCCTGTTCTGCAGGCACATATTCAGCGGGTAAAGGATCTGCATCATCGTGATCTTGAAGAAGGTTGTGGTGAGGTCTATGTGCCTGAGGCTCTGGCCCGCAAATATCGGGCTGCTCCAAAAGAAACCGGCTGGCAGTATGTTTTTAATTGCCTTTTATTATTGCATATTAAGCATGGTATTGGATCCTTCCCAGGACCCCATAAAAAAAAGACAATTAACGTGAATATACCAGATAAACTTATAGCATCAATACTGACGGGTGGGCGACGACTCAGAATGTTTGGAAGTATTGTTTTCCCTATATCACCGTAATACTGTCTGTAAAATTACTTCAACATTCGACATACCTTGTTCGGCATTCGTTATTCTCTTTTTACACGGTGCGACAAAGCCTTGCAAATCCGCCGGGAATAGTACCGGAAGACCAGAACGCTCGTCCCTGCTTATAATCAACAAACCAGTAGCCACCGGGCTTGCGTCTGGCATTTACAAAAATAAAAGGCTGTTCTTTGGAAAAACAGGGTTGCAGGTAGATTCCTTTTTCATTTTGCTGCGGATCCATAAGGGACATGGCTTCTTCCATGCTCGGCATACGCCAGTCGCTATATCCTGCAAAATTTTCTTTATTTACTTTTTCAATAATTCGCAACATGGTACGAACGGATGTAATATCAATTCCTTCACGCTGCCACATTAACCCGGTGTGTTCATCCACGAGGGTAAGTCCATCCCCGGTATCAGCAAAATGGTTGGTGAAGTAGCCATCTGGATTACTTTCTGCTTCAAAAAAGTTCCATTTCTTCATTAATTCAGGAATCTCACTCTGCTGGAGAAAAGACTCTTCCACCGGAAGTTGCGTAACTTCTCCACTGAACCTGGAGTTTTCAAGGGAAGGCAGCGCTTCTCCCATATCCTCAATCTGTACTGTTTTTACTATTGGGATAACTCTTGAAACATCGTCAGTTTCGAGAATATTGATAATGAGCCACTCCTTAATCTGCTCGTTAATGGCATAGCTTTTTTCAAAAAGAGACGATGTTCCCTGCCCCTCCACACAATCTTTTACCAGCTCTGGCGGAGCCATAATTTGTGCAATTACTTCTGCATGTTTTACCCCCCGCTCCATCAAACAGAGTTTTGGTTCCCTACCCCAGTTATCGACGAAAAAGTAATACACACGCTCTGTTTCGGAGACTTTACTTCTGATATACTCACGTCCACCCCAGGACTCAAAAGTACCAAAACTCATTTCCGGTGTCATTTGCCAATCAATTTCAGGGGTTACATCATCACCGATCTTCAACTTCTGAAACATTCCCATAACAAACTCCTTTCCTGAGACTTCAAGTAAATATTAAGCTAACACCCAATATTCGTTCGAATTCAGGACACTATTCAAACGGTTACAAGTAACGGGTTTGGGACGAATCCAGCTGCAACCCAAATATTTACGGCTTCAACAACGAAGCCTTCTACTTTTTCTCCTGCTGGTGTACTGTGAACATTCATGGGAACTTATCCAAGCTGAACACGCAGAAGTTTCTATCATCATTCTCACAACTTTTTTAATTATAATTATTATTCTCATAATGAGCAAGAGAAAAAACCCATTTCCAGTAGAAAGAGGCTTCCCGCTGCCTGGCGGAGCGACCGTGCTGAAAAAAGGAATCAATTTTGCCCTTTTCTCCAGGCATGCAACAGTTGTGATCCTTGTAATCCAACCGGAGCAAACGGGCACAGCTAAGCTTCCCATGGTAGAAATCCAGCTTGATCCCGAGATAAACCGTACCGGAGATATCTGGCATATTTTTCTCCATATCGATCATCACAATTTCAGCTACGGATATAAACTGAACGGTGAACATGACATCAGAGAGAAAGGGCTTATATATAATGAAGAACAGATCCTTCTGGATCCACTCTGCCAAAATATCAGTGGTCGAACCTGGGGGGAGATTTCCCCCGGCAACAGTGCTCCCCTATGCCACATAACCAATCACGATTTCGACTGGCAGGATGACAGTCCCTTGAAAATCCCCATGGTGGATTCCATTATCTACGAACTGCATGTCCGCGGGTTTACCCAAAACAGGAACTCAGGCGTCAGCCATCCGGGAACCTACCTTGGTCTAATAGAAAAAATTCCCTACCTCAAAGAATTGGGGGTAACTGCTGTGGAATTAATGCCGGTAACCGAATGGAACGAAAACGATATTCTCTTCTGTGACCCTAAAACAGGAAAAAAACTCAAAAACTACTGGGGATACAACCCTGTTTCTTTCTGCGCCGTCAAATCCGGCTTTGCAGCAAATCCGGATGACCACATAAATGAGTTCAAAACCATGGTCTACAGTCTGCACCAGGCCGGCATAGAAGTAATTCTTGACATGGTTTTTAACCACACCGGAGAAGGCGGGTACGACGGACTGACATCAAGTTTTCGCGGCATCGACAACCCCATCTATTACCTGTTGGCTCACGAGCAGCAACACCAGTATTTAAACTACTCGGGCTGCGGCAACACCTTTAACTGTAACCAACCGGTGGTTCGTGAATTTATCCGGGAATGCCTCCGTTTCTGGGTGATGGAAATGCATGTGGATGGGTTCCGTTTTGATCTTGCCTCCATCCTGGGACGTGACAGCCACGGACATGTGCTGCCCAACCCTCCCATGATTGAACTGATCGCTCAGGATCCTCTGCTCCGGAATACAAAAATCATTGCAGAAGCCTGGGATGCTGCCGGGCTCTATCAGGTGGGCAGTTTTTCCCGGGACAGTCGCTGGGCGGAATGGAACGGCAGGTTCAGAGATGATGTGCGTTCTTTTATGGCAGGCCACAGCAATGCAATTGCCAACCTGGCAACACGAATTGCGGGAAGTTCCGACCTTTACCAGCCCAGCGCCAGAACACCATGTAATTCCATAAATTTTATTACAAGCCATGACGGCTTCACCCTGTTTGACCTTGTCAGCTTCGAAGAAAAACACAACTACGCGAATGGTGAAGACAACTGCGACGGCGACAATCATAATATAAGCTGGAACAGTGGAGTGGAAGGAGCCAGTGAGAATCCTGAGATCCATGCCATGCGACTGCGGCGAATGCGCAGCATGGCACTTCTGCTCATCCTCTCTCAAGGTGTACCCATGCTCACTGCCGGGGACGAATTTGCCCGCACTCAGGGCGGGAACAATAACGCCTGGTGCCAGGACAACAACAGTAGCTGGATTGACTGGGAGCTGGCGTCTACCAATAAAGGCCTGTTGCGATTTTTCAAAAAATGCATAGCTCTCAGAAAAAAACATCTTACTTTTCGCAGACGAAATTTTTTCAATCAGGAAGGTGGGCAGGAAATTACCTGGCAATCTTTGCATCCCGGACAGGAAGACTGGTCTCCAGAATGTCATACACTGGCTTTTTTGCTCAAAGGCAGGGAAAATGGAGACGATTTTTTCTTTATGTTTAACGGGCAACGCTCAGGAACAAAAAATTTTATTCCCCCCAGGGTTCCGACAAAAAACAAAACCTGGCGACAAATCATCAATACTGTGCATACGGCGCCATTTGATTTTTCTTCAATAAATCAATCGTTAAAGAGATATGGAGGCAAGACTATCCAGGTAAAACCAATGGCAGCGATTGTCCTTCAATCTGCCTGACAAAAATTTTATACAGCGAGAAAAAACTCATGCACCTTACACCACTTTTTCCTTATTGTATGTTGCTTTTTCTGGAAAAGATACTTACTTATTCTTGAACATATATCACGAAACGACTCACAGCCGAAACCAGCAAACGATGAGACAGGGCACATTCTTATTTCTTGGTGATTCACTCATTGCCGATTTTAACTGGCAGGACAGAATGCACCACTTTATTATCCTCAATTACGGAGTACCGGGCGAAACTGCCCAAGGACTCCTGAACAGAATTCCCGTCATTGCCAGAAAAGTTACAAATCCTGATATTATCCTCCTGATGATTGGCACCAACAATCTGATCGCAGAGGACTACAGCTTCCTGGAATCCATCAGACAGATCATTCTCAAGCTGACAAGCCTGTATCCAAACAGTGAAGTCATTACCAATAGTCTGCTTCCCTTCCAGGTCCCCTGGCTGAACCCTAAAACCCTGCTGCGGCTGAACAGCAACATAGAACCCATAACAAGACAAACAGGTTCCTGTTATCTTGATATGTTTTCAGAAATACCGCCCACACCTGATTATTTTCAAAGGGATGGTATTCATCTAACACCAAAAGCCTACGACCTCTGGTCAAAATGTATACTTGAATTCGTATCTTTTCTCATTGAAGACGAATAACAACCATCATAATTTTACACAAGGACAGATCATTATGAACACAACAATCACAAAAGCAATTACCATTGGCCTCCTTATCGGCCTTGCTTCTTATGGCGGAGACGCCAGGGCTAATAGTGACGCAGCCGCAAAAGACAGCCAGACGACACCTGTCGCAGCAAAAAAAGCTCCAGGCGGACTCACAGGCACAGTCCTGGAAACCATGGACGGTGGCGGCTACACATATTTGAAGCTGGACAATGGTGCGGAAAACCCATGGATTGCTATTCCACAGGCCAGCGTCAAGGCGGGTGACAGCATTTCCTGTCAGCCCGGCATGGTTATGAAAAATTTCTCCAGCAAAACTTTAAACAAAACCTTCGATGCAATTGTATTTTCAAGTGGTTTGATTGGAGGAGGTGGTGGAAGAACAATGTCTGGAATGGCTAATCCACACGCCAAACCTGCTGGAATAGGGATTGGTGGTGATGATTCTTTCGCCAGTGCGGTTGCTGCCGAAGGTGGAAGTCCTCAAGCCGCCATGCCCCCGCAAGGCGCAGCTTCCGGTGGCAGTATTGGCGCCATGGCTCCTTATTCAGAAATTAAAGTGGAAAAAGCAAGTGGAGATAACGCCTATATTGTTGGTGATGTTTTTGAGAAAAGCGGAGAATTAAATGGTAAAACTGTCCGAGTTCAGGGAAAAGTTATCAAATTCAGCCCCATGATCATGGGACGTAACTGGGTTCATCTACAGGACGGAAGTGGAGATCCACTGAAAAACACCCACGATCTTGTTTTTACCACCGGCGAAACCGTTGAAAAAGGTGCCGTGGTAACAATGGAAGGGGTAATGGTCGCCAATAAAGATTTTGGTGCCGGTTACAAATATGATGCTATCGTAGAAAATTCTAAGGTTGTCAAATAAAATCAGCATTGGCATAGTTGGTCCGGGAGCATTGGGATGTCTCTTTGCTGCCGGACTTTCTCCCATCATGGGTGGTCAGAGCCGACTCCTGATCATTGATCACAATCCTGTCCGGGCAGAAATGCTGAACAGACGCGGAATTATCTGTGAATCCGGGACTGGGAAAAGAAAAATTTTTACTGTTCCCGTCAAGAGTCAACTTGAGCAGATTAGTTCCTTTGATATCCTCCTTTTCTGCGTTAAATCCTATGATCTGACCACCTCTCTTGCCTTTGTTCGTCCTCTGCTTTCTCTTTCAACCCTATGCGTCTTCCTGCAAAATGGAATCGGTCATTTGCAATTCAATGATTCTTCCAGGTTGCATGCAATTCCTGTTTTTGCCACCAGTTCTGAAGGAGCAACTCGTCTCGGGGACGGCCATATCCACCATGCCGGGAAAGGTCAGACCAGCCTGGGATTTCTTACTGCACAAGGGAAGCAGGCAGAAAGACAGCTGCAAAAGCTCCTTATGTTTCTCCAAAATGGCGGATTTCACAGCAATGTAGCAGAGAATATCCTGACTAAAATATGGGCTAAACTCTTTGTAAATGTGGGCATCAACGCATTAACCGCAACACATAATATCAGCAACGGCCAACTGTTATCCTCTCCTATCATCCGTGCAAAACTGGAACAACTGGTTCAGGAGGCGGAAAAGGTGGCTCAGGCATGTGGCATCACCATTGAGCAGGATCCGGTACAAGCCGCATTGAGCATCTGCAAAAGCACTGCAGACAATATATCTTCCATGCTCCAGGACGTTCGTAACTTACGTCCCACTGAAATTGCTGCCATCAATGGCGCTATCAGCAACCTTGGACAACAACATGGTGTGCCTACGCCCTTAAATGACGAAATTTGTCTACAAATAAAAAAGATTGAGCGCGAATACCGCTCCTGAACAGAATATACCCATGAAAATCAAGTGTCACGAAATAGGATTTGATTTAGACGGTGTGATAGCATCCACCGGCGAGACATTCCTCTCCCTTGCCTGTCAGAAATTTGGTCACTGTTCCTTTGATCTTGAAGATATAAGTGATTTTGAAGTGGAGGAGTGCCTGGGAATCCCCAAAGATCATGTGGAGCAGCTCTTTTATACGATTATGAAAGATTCGCTGAAAGTAGGATTACAACCCATGGAAGGTGCGGTATCGGTGATATCAGCGATTGCGAAACAGGCCCCTGTCACCATCATCACCGCACGCCCGTTAAGTAAACCGGTTGAAGATTGGCTCCAACATTTTTTCCCTGAGCAGACCTGTAGCAAAATCAAACTGGTAGCCACCGGGGATCATAACGACAAAACCCGTTATATCCAGGAACATAATATACGCTATTTTGTGGATGACAGGGTGGAAACCTGCCTGCAGCTGTCAGAAACGAACATCATTCCCATTGTCTACAATCAACCCTGGAATATTGACAGACACACCTTACAGAATGTGAACAACTGGCAGGACATTAAAAACAGGCTTGAGGATATATAAAATATGCGCTGTCCACACTGCAACGAACCGATACAACTCTATCGCAACCCTGTCCCCACCGTTGACATCATCATCGAAGTAAAAAAGCAAATTGTGCTGATAAAACGAAAAAACCCACCTCACGGCTGGGCTTTGCCCGGGGGGTTTGTTGATTACGGTGAATCATACGAGACGGCAGCAGTAAGGGAAGCAAAAGAAGAAACAGGGCTGACGGTACATAATCTACAACAGTTCAGAACCTATTCAGAACCTGATCGTGATCCGCGTCAGCATACAGCTTCCACAATTTTCATTGCCAATGCAAAAGGGTTACCAGTCGCCGGTGATGATGCGGCAGAGGCAGAATTTTTTACAGAAGATACGCTACCAGATCTGGTCTTTGACCATGGCAGGATTATTGCTGATTATTTTGCCTTTAGAAAATAGACTGCAAAACCCAAAAGACAACAAGCCCCGTACCTACGGCACTATAAAGCATCAGTCAGAGGATACAGTCACTGCCATATTTTTTTGCAATAAGTGTAAATACCCCGATTCCCGCAAGACCGGCAATACCCATAAAAACTAAATCTTTCATTACAACCTATCCACGAACCCGGACACCAGTTTTTTTACGTAAGCGAATGGATTTTGGCGTCACCTCCACCAGCTCACCATCATTAATATAAGCGATACAATCTTCCAGCGTCATATCTACGGGCGGAGTCAACACCACGGATTCATCAGTACCGGATGCCCGCATATTGGTAAGTTTTTTTCCTTTGGCCGGGTTTACAACCAGGTCTGCAGATCGTGCATGTTCGCCAACAATCTGTCCCTGATATAGAGGGGCACCAGGATGTACAAACAATTTACCGCGTTCCTGAAGGTTGAACAAAGCGTAGGCAACAGCGGTACAAGGCTCCTTCACTACCAAGACACCATTTACCCGGTTGACAATATCTCCTGCCCAGGGGCCATACTCTGCGAAAACATAACTCATCATGCCCATACCCTTGGTATCCGTCATAAATTGCGACCGATAGCCCAGTAAACCACGGGTAGGAATCTTAAACTTGAGGCGAACCATACCGTTTTGATTTGTCATTTCCAGCATTTGCCCTCTAAGTTTCCCCAATTTTTCAATAACTGCACCCTGAAATTCCTCATCCACATCAACGGTAAGTTCTTCATATGGTTCCAGAGTGTTCCCATCTTTTTCAATGAGAATAACCTGGGGTCTGGTAACCTGCAGCTCATAATCTTCCCGACGCATTTTTTCTATAAGAATGGAAAGATGCAATTCGCCTCGTCCGGACACTCGATAGCCCACACCATCAGTCAACGGCTCGACCTGTAAGGCCACATCAGCGAGAATCTCCTTCTGCAAACGCGCTTCAATATGCCTTGAGGTTACATATTTTCCTTCTTTTCCGGCAAAAGGAGAATCATTTGGAATGAAATTCATAGAGATGGTTGGCGGATCGATATCAATAAGTGGCAGTGGTTGCGGATCATCCTGGTCTGTAAAGGTTACGCCAACGGTGACGTCGTTCATACCTGCAACAGCAACAATTTCACCAGTGGTGGCAGATTCCGTAGACACCTTTTCATCACAGGTAAAACGAAAAATTTTAGAAATACGAACAGGCTTGACACTCCCGTCACGGCGAAAAACAACAATGGGCTGGTTAATGGACATTGTCCCGTTAACAACTTTACCGATCCCAAGACGACCAAGATATGGGGAATAATCTATGGTACCAACTTGCATCTGCAAAGGAGCATCAACCGAACCAACTGGAGCCGGAATATGATCCACAATCATCCGGGAAATAACATTCATATCGCTGCCATTTTCCACAGGATCGGTATGTTCCTTCAGGGCATAACCTTCCTTGGCAGATGCATAGACAACAGGAAAATCAAGGATTTCATCAGGAGCATTAAGCTTTACAAAGAGATCAAAAACCTGATCAACAACCCAGTCACAGCGGGCAGCAGGTTTATCGATTTTATTGATCACCACAATAACCGGCAGATTATTGGCAAGAGCCTTTTTCAAAACAAAATAGGTCTGGGGCATGGGGCCTTCCTGGGCGTCCACAAGAAGCAGGGCGCCGTCTGCCATTCGTAAAACACGCTCTACCTGGCCGCCGAAATCGGCATGGCCGGGAGTATCAATAATATTGATCCAGAAATCACCATATTCATAAGATCCGTTCTTGGCAGTGATGGTAATACCACGCTCACGTTCCAGATCCATGGAATCCATCATACGTTCAGCAACCTGCTGATTTTCTCTGAACATCCCGGATTGTTTAAATAACTCATCCACCAGAGTTGTTTTTCCATGATCGACATGGGCGATAATTGCCACGTTTCGAATTTTATCCTGTTCCATCTGCTGCCTCGTAGAATCCCATTACAAAAAAAAGCATCCTGCCAAGGGCGAATGCTGCGAAAAGAGCCCATCAAAGTGGGGCAAAAAATTTAATAGAATAACAAAACATCATATGCATGACAAGAACAATCACTTAGAAATCAACCAAAATCTTTTTTCGACTCTGGGCAGATCGTTTGAGAACAGAAACATTTTCATCCACATAATCATAAACCTTAGCCTGTTTTCCTTCTGCCGGACGCATTATACGCCCCATAACCTGCAGTAATCGACCTGCAAAAGTTATGGGAGTAGTCAGAAAAAGGATACTGAGCCCGGGACAGTCAAACCCTTCGCCAATAAGTTGCAGTGTAGCAACCAACACCTGAACCTGATTGTTTTTCACTTTTTCCACAATTTCTATACGCTTCTCAGGTGAAACCTGACCGGTAAGAAGCACGGTAGTTATACCCCGATCCACAAGACCACGCGCAAACAGTTGGCAGTGACTGATTCTATCGGAAACCAAGAGCTGAACACCACTATCTGCCCGATGCACTTCACGCTGTACATCGTCCAGAATCATCGAATTTCGTGCTGCGTCTCGGACAAGGGCCTTGACCAGTGGTTGATAATCTCCTGAATATTTATATTGAAAAGCCGTTTTTCTTCGTATTATTTCAGGACGCATAATGGCACCACTTTCCAGCAATTTTGTCTGGTTTACCCTGTGAATAAGATCGCCCATATAGAAATAAATCAGGCTGGTAAGTCCTTTATCGCGACGAAATGCCGTAGCTGAAAGCCCAAGAAGATAGTGGCCGGAAAAGCCACTGACAACATCCGTAAAAAGAGAAGCCGGAACCCGGTGACATTCGTCCACCACAAGATGGCCAAAGTGAGGAGCAAGTTCCTCTATTTTTTTTCTGGCACTGTTTACGATGGCCACGGTGACAGGTTGCCTGTCGAAGTGTTTATCACCAACCAGCCCGGCATTTATTCCAAGAAATTCATAAATACGATCCTGCCATTGATAGAGAAGTTCTTTGCTGTGCACCACGATCAAAGTTGGCTGTTGTCGCTTGGCAATAATGGCTAGAGCCATCACAGTTTTGCCACTCCCCATACCCGCCTCGATAACTCCAAATGACCGTTTTGTTGTGGTTGCAAGGGCTTCCTGCTGATAGGAACGGAGTTTCCCCTGGAAAACAAATAATTCTTCCGGCAACAACTGACGATTATCCGTTATGACTGGGGTCAATTTCATATAATCGCGGCATAACAACACGGCCTGATTGGCGAAACCACGCGGAAAACGTAAACCCCCAGGGATAGTTTCGTAAAATTGCAATTTTGGCTTCAAATCTTTAGCAATCCAGCGACCGAACTTTTTTGCGGAGATATACTTGGGATTATCAATGGTGAGCCGATCTTTAATTGCTTTTTCCAGCGCAAAAGGTATCTCAGTGAGAAGGCAATCTGCTGCAATGGTTAGAAAGGGCATAACAACACTTTATAAATTGTTTATTCTGTAGGAATTGATAACATCGTACACATTCCATTTTCAAACGGCTTAAGAACTCACTTAAAAAAAATAAAACTTCCCATACTACAGACTTCGCCATTTTGTGACATTTGTATTTGCGGTCTATGCGTAGTTATAATAAGATAGAGTAAAAGTGGACAGTTGCTGGTCTGAGTATTCAGTTGTCAGTTACTGCACACTGAAAACTTTTATCAACCCAAAACACGGTGCAATGTATCCAAAAATCAACACTAATTTAAAGCACGCTTACGATATCCGTACTATTAAATTACGAAATTAAAAACAAAAGGTAACCATTCAGCGTAATTCCCAGGTATCCACATGTTAATACATAAAATCTGGCAACGCACCCTTGAACAATTAAGCCAAGGCTATTGTTGACACAATACCCTTTTTACGACAAGAAGAAATGTAACTGCGCTGCCGACAGAAAAACTGAATATGCCTTTATACTCTTCCCGTACTGTACATCGTTTGCCGTTACCATCCTCAAGAACCTGGGCCTGATACTCTGATACAATTCTTGACATTTCAATCTCGAAGACTTGACGTATCTTATGCCCAACGGTAATCAGATAGAAAGGAAAATTGACGGAAAAAAGCTGAATTTTCGGCTTTGCGTACCTGAAATATGACTTTCAGAGGTGCATTTAAACACACTTTACTATAATAAAATCGCATGAATACTTATAATAGCAAGAATTATTTTCTTAAACTGTTATTTGTATGTATTCATTCTACTATGAATAAATTTTTAGTGGCATATTTGAGAAAATTTCACTAAAATATTTTCAGGTTGGTTCTTTCGGCTACAGAATAATACACAACTGTTCAGGAGTATCCTTGAACAGTTACAGTTCGGTGGTTTACCTAAGTACGAGGACACTTGAATAGTTCCTATAATACTCTCTAGTTGTGAACATCTATGAAAATTAAAAAAGCTGTTTTTCCAGTTGCAGGGTTTGGTACCAGATTTCTCCCGGCAACCAAAGCAATGCCCAAGGAAATGCTGCCGGTAGTGGACAAACCACTGATCCAATACGCTGTGGAAGAGGCTCTAGCCTCTGGAATCGAGCATCTGATTTTTGTTACCGGCAGTGGAAAAGGTGCCCTTGAAAACCATTTCGACAGATCCTTCCAGCTGGAAGAAACCCTCAGACAGCGGAAGAAGATGGAGATCTTAAAAGAAATCAAATCCCTTGTTCCAAAATCTGGAACTATCATTTACACAAGACAGAGCGAACCACTGGGTCTCGGCCATGCCATCTGGTGTGCAAGAGACATTGTTGGGGATGAGCCTTTTGCTGTATTACTTGCGGATGATCTTATACAAAGCGAGACTCCCGTATTACACCAAATGACCAAAGAATACGATCGATTATCCACTTCAATCATTTCAGTAATTGAAGTTCCAAACGAAGAAACTTCACGGTACGGCATCCTGGATGCTGACGACCCTGGCAATAAGACATTTCGCATTCGTGGAATGATTGAAAAGCCTAAACCTGAAGATGCCCCCTCGAATATGGCTGTTATCGGCCGATATATTCTCACTCCTCAAATATTTGATATCCTTGGTAAACAGCAGACTGATGCAGGCGGGGAAATTCAATTGACCGACGCCATGTCTCAACTCCTGAAGAAGCAGCCAATATTCGGATACCGCTTTGAGGGCACCCGCTTTGATTGTGGAGATAAGGCTGGTTTTCAGATGGCCAATCTGGCTTTTGCTCTTGAGCATCCTGAGATAAAAGACACTTTGCTGCCATATCTCAAAAAAATGTTCTGCTAAAGAAACAATTTTTTTGAGCCCATCAAGGATAGTTATGACTAATCATTCCAGAGAAAATATATTCAAACATCGGGCGGCAGTCAGTCGCTCCCGTCGTGAAACCCTCAACGGCCATATGAGTGTGAACCTCTGGTTTACCGGCCTTTCCGGATCCGGAAAATCCACATTGGCTCACGCTGTTGAAGAGCGACTGCACCTTATGGGATGCAGAACCTATGTATTTGATGGGGACAATGTACGCCATGGTCTTTGCAAAGATCTTGGATTCAGCCTTGAAGATCGAAGTGAAAACATGCGGCGCATTGCTGAAATGATAGTCCTCTTTCTTGATTCGGCAGTAATTTCCCTAACTGCCTTTATATCTCCCCTTCACGCCGACCGTGAAAAAGTAAAAGAAATCATAGGAGAAGAAAATATCATTGAAGTGTACTGTAACTGTTCCCTTGAGATCTGTGAAGAACGCGATATAAAAGGGCTGTACAAAAAAGCAAGAGCAGGAGAAATCAAGAATTACACAGGTATTTCTTCACCGTATGAAGCTCCTGAGAACCCCGAAATTGAACTTGACACCGGGACTCGCTCCTTACGAGACTGTGTCAATGACATCATTACAGAACTCAGGGAAAGAGGTATTATTTTACGGTAAACTATGCCTCTTGCCATTGTGAAGTGTGTCCAAAATTCAGTACTAATTTAAAGTACGTTTTCGATGTCTAATATAAGTATTTAAACTTTTTTGCATTGCAGCTAAACACCCCACCACCTTTTACAAAACCATGACAACGACTCTCTACTGGCACGACTACGAAACCTGGGGTGCCGATCCCCGCATAGACAGAGCTGCACAATTTGCAGGCATCCGTACAGATATAAATTTAAATATCATCGGCAAACCCATGGTACACTACTGCAAACCTGCAGCCGACATGCTTCCCAATCCGGAGGCCTGCCTGATTACCGGAATTACTCCCCAAAAAGCATTGCAGGACGGTTTGTGTGAAGCAGAATTTATGGCCGAAATCCATAAGGAATTCATACAACCGGGTACCTGTGGGGTGGGATATAATTCTATTCGTTTTGATGATGAATTTACCCGTTACGGTTTCTATCGCAATTTTTTTGATCCATACGCCCGGGAATGGAAAAATGGGAATTCCCGCTGGGATATTATTGATATGCTGCGCCTGACCCGTGCCCTTCGCCCGGAAGGTATTGAGTGGCCAGCGGATGAAAATGGCACAGTCAGTTTTCGTCTGGAAAAACTTACCAAAGCCAATAGCATCAACCATAAAGGGGCACATGATGCCCTGGCAGATGTCCATGCGACTATCGATCTTGCCCGCCTTGTTCAAAAGAATCAGCCCAAACTCTACAGTTATCTGTTCGAAAATCGTGGCAAACAGGCGATCAGCCGTCAGCTCAATCTGCAAACAAAGCAGGTGGTTCTGCATGTTTCCTCCATGTATCCGTCAGAACAGGGGTGTATCTCTCCGGTCATTCCTCTGGCACAGCATCCTGTGAATACTAATGGCATTATCGTATTTGATTTGCGCCATGATCCGGCAGCCTTGCTCGACCTGAATGTGGAAGAGATCAGACAGCGCCTGTTTGTCAAAACAGCCGATCTGCCGGAGGGAAAAGAACGGATCCCCTTAAAAACGGTGCATATTAATAAGTGTCCGGTGATCGCCCCTCTGGCCACCATGGATCTGCTACAGGCGGAGCGCTGGCAGATTGACACCGAACTGGCAGCTAGATATGCCGAACAATTACGGGCAAACCCGGGCCTTAGCGGAAAAATTCAGAAGGTACATGCGGCACAGGAATTCCCCCCCACATCCGATCCCGACCAGGACCTGTATGGTGGTGGTTTTTTCTCCAACCTTGACAGATCCAGGATGGATGCTATTCCAGATATGAACCCGACAAATCTAAGTAAAACCAGAATGCAATTTGATGACCCGCGCATTTCTGAAATGATATTTCGCTACCGGGCAAGAAACTGGCCACAAAGTCTGTCCAAAGCAGAACGCATACGCTGGGAAGAATTCCGCCGCTATCGCTTATGCAACCCTGAAGCAGATTGCGGACTTACATTAAGCGAATACCGAAAACAACTGGCCGAAAAAGTAATGCAGGCCGAAACCAGCTCAGAACAACGGGCAATTCTTTCCGAACTCGCTGACTGGCCATCAATTCTTAAGGTATAGTAACTCTTTAGAAGAGCCAAAAAAACAATGCTTACGATATCGCATACATCGCTGTGCTTATTTTTAGAAAATTCTGGTTCATCAGGTTAATGAGTCCCTGTGAAAAAATGAATTGCTAAAGGACATGGCAAGAGACATGTTGTTTGTTATCGACGGTGACGATAAACAGGCACTTAAAGGATATCGATTTCTTCTCCCTGGCAACTATGAGGCGCTTCCTGGAAAACGCCTGGTGAAACTGAATTCTTTGCTTAAAATCAACCAACCTCTTTTTGCGATACATTCAATAAAGGAGCAATTGCGTCTGCTCTGGAGCCAGCCAAAGCACGAAAATGCGTCTAAATTCTTGGAGCAATGGTGTTTCGATGCGTTAGCAGCTGGTCCCAAACCATTGATTACTGTTGGAATGACATTACTGCGGCATTTTAATGGTATCCTAAATTATTTTCCACATCGAACATCCAGTGGAGCAGTTGAAAGAACCATCAACAAAATAAAAACACTCAAACGACAGGCTTATGGTTTTAGAGATATGGATTATTTTAAACTCCGACTCTACCTCTTGCACCGTTAAATGTTACTCATTAACCGGATGAACCAATTTTACTTTTCATCGATTTATCAATAGTAACTGAATGAATAATTCAGCTTAACAAACGCTGATTCAGTTTGAAATTCACATGGATAGTCTTGACAAGCACCAGGAAAAATGGAATCAGCAGAATAAACCAAGGCAGAGAAAAAATTTGCAGTAATCCCGGTTTTACCAGTGCCTTAGCCAGAAAAAACATACCAAAAACCCAAAAAGCAACCCCGGGACATATAAGGGCATAAGTGGCTGGGGTTTTAGCCGCACCCCCGGTATCGGAATCAGGGATGAATCCGTGGAGAAATTCAGGAAAATAATCATTTTGCCGCATAATAATATACCCGAGTATACCAAAGAAAACCTGCAGGGAGACGATTACACTACAAAAAACAAAATTAAACGCCGGGTTGCCATGACTATTAAAAATGAAATGAAAACCATGATTCAAACGAATAATGGTTATACCTGCCAGTGTCAAAATAGGGATTATAATCCAGATGGTAGCGCTTGCTTCCCGGCTGATCCCCTTATCCAGCATGGAATGAAATCCGAGTATCATATTTTTCAGGGCAAGCAGAATAGCAATAGCCAGAAAAAATATGGCACAAAAAGCTGAGAGAGGGACAATATAAAGATTCTCACTCATTGCCGCAGGCGCCGCAAAACCCACCGCATTCATGGAAAAAGCAAATGAGGAGATCATCTGACTCAATGAGTTATTCATGCTGAATTTAAAGTTCCCCTGGGTAAGCAGTTTAGTATAGTAGTTGTAAAAAATAACTAAACTGTAAATACCAGTGGCAAAAAAAGCCAGGAAAGCAAAGGGAAAAAGATATTCAACTACGTTCCATAGCCCGGGAACCAGCATGGCTCCAAGAACAAACATAACATTGATAGACATAGTCAGGGTAAGGGGAATAGCTATCAGAGTTATTTCACTATTACTCTTTTTTAATATTTGATAAGCTTCAGTTTGTTTATATTGTCTATATTCTCTGATATTCCAGGCAAGCATCCAAACGTGACGAAAGGCAAACCAGAGCATTCCCCCATATCCAGCCAGACAGAGCAGGGTAACCCCCAGCGAACTATTACCTCTATGAAGCCAGACTGAATCAAACGTAGCAATGGGAGTGTCCGGATGCGGCAACAAAAACATAAAGAAAATAAAAAACGCTACTGTCAGGCCACCATTGCCAAGGGCAGATAAAAAATAGAGGGGAGAATATTTCTCTTTGAGATCTGTTTTCATTCCAACTGTCTCCTTTTACTTAGCCATCCATAATTTAACTTTTTACGAGCTTATAATAATTAACCGATTTCTTAAACTCCGACAACCAGATAAAAAAGAATGCCATAAGGGAGTTCACTGGCTCCGTCGGGCTTGACTTACCCACATGATGGATTCGCAAAACGCTCCATGAACTGGTCCGAGAACAGGCCTTTTATCCAAATTTGAAAAATCCTGGCAGGTCTCGTTCGAGGATTCATCCTTTTTATCCTCCTCACGACCTCTTTACTTGGGATTCTTATATATTTTATTACCCGATGGAGCATAGTGTTCCCCATCGCCAGGCTAAAAAAGACATTAGAAAAGTTATGTCACGGTGATCTTGGTTTGCGAATCGAAAAAAGTGGAGTGACTGGGCTGGGTAATGTAATCGAATAATTTAACTGCATGGCCTTTAATATTGAACAGCAGAGCAATCAGCAGCAACGACTTTTTATCGATAAAATCAATTTTAAAAAACACTCCGCCACACAGAAAAACCAGCCTCTATTGGTCAGCCAGCCAGTGTTCTGGCTCACGAAATCGTCACGCCATCAAATGTGATCAGCGGCAGAGCTGAGCATCTTCTAAATAAACTATCTGAGGATTAGCCCGGCACAAAAAAATTACAGATTATTATCCGTGTATCAGAGCGTATTACATAAAGCATCCAACAGTTGCTGGCTTTTTTCAGGAAACCTGCCGCACATTTTTCTACACTCAGTCTTGAGAAAATTAATGGTAGATGAGGATGGCCTGCGGCAACTCTTTGCATAATCGAGGTTGTTAATTTCCTTAACCCGAAGAACAATCAGGAAATCATTATCACTCATAAAGATAATAGCTCCAGCATCCCGCTGGAGCTACAAAGAAAGAGTTTTTGGTCCACTCCTCACCACCAAAGATATCCCTCCATCGCACCCTTCATACAGACAATGCCATTAACTGAGACAAAGACCGTATAACACAGAACCGACAACAGATAACCGAAGAGTTAGGGGAATAAGATTGTTTCTGGCTGGGCACTAACTACGTTTGCTATACTCAGAAGTGAATTCATTCCATATCAATCCCTTTCTTTTCATATCTTTTCAGTTTACGCCACAGGGAAACTCTGTCAATACCTATAATTTTGGCGGCCTTTGTCTTATTGCCATCAACGCTTCTCAGGATTGAGAGAATATATTCTCGTTCGTTTTCTTCCAGACTTCGACTTGGTGCCTGGTCAGTCTGAAGGCTTGGAAGATGAAAGGCTTGTCTCTTACTGAGATCTGCCGGGAGATGGTGCGCCTGTATCTCAGAATCATCACAAAGGGCAAGTGAGCGTTCAATGATATTTTCAAGTTCTCTGGCATTGCCGGGATAGTCGTAATCCTGTAGTCGATGCAGTGCTTCCGGGGAAAAATTTTTGATCTTTCCGTCTGGCAGAGAATATTTGGCCATGAAATAATTGACCAGCAGGGAAATATCATCTTTTCTGTCTCGAAGGGGAGGAATATGAAGATTAACAACATTCAGCCGATAATATAGATCCTGGCGGAATGCCCCCTTTTCTACCTCCTCCTTGAGATCACGATTGGTGGCGGCGAGCAAACGAACATCAATGGGAATTTCTGTAGTTCCACCCACCCGGATAATTGTTTTTTCCTGCAATACCCGTAAGAGTTTTACCTGCATATTAAGAGGCATTTCTCCAATCTCATCAAAGAGAACCACTCCACCGTTGGCAGACTCAAGGAGTCCGTTACGCAGCCCTCCTGCATCGGTGTAGGCATCTTTTTCGTGACCAAAGAGTTCATTAACCATCAGCTCTTCTGTCATTGTTCCACAATTGATGGGAAGAAAACGCCTGTCAGCTCTGGGACTCAGTTCATAAATGGTTCTTGCTACAAGCTCTTTTCCGGTTCCGGTTTCACCAGTAATCAGGATATTACAGTCACGCTGAGCAAAATGGGCAATAGAGTCCTTGAGCTCTAAAATTGCCGGATTCTGACCAATGAACTGGGTTGTTCCCTGCTGTGCCTCAATGCGCTGTTTGAGGCGACTGACCTCCCGTCGCAGCAGAGTCTTTTCTGTGGCCTTTAGAACTAGAGCGTTCAGTTCTTTCAGTTTGATTGGCTTGGGAAGGTAATAAAATGCCCCCTGAGCCATGGCGTCCACGGCAGAGTTTACCGTAGCATAGCCAGTAACGATTATTACCTCGATCTCGGGATGGAGTTCTTTGGCGGTCTTCATAACCTGAACACCATCAACATCACCCATTTTCAGATCCGTTATCACCAGATCATAATGTGATTGATTCAACAGGTTCAAGGCTTCGTTACCGCTTGTCGCAGTTTTGACAAAAAAACCCTGGTGTTCAAGAAAATGGCCGACATTTTGAATGTTTATTTCCTCATCGTCAACCAGCAGGATAGCGATACTGTTTTTTTCAGACATTAATCCCTCTGGATGTTGAATGCTTGCTTAACAGTCCTGGCTCAACGGATTCAGAGTGCAGCGGTAAAGTTACGATAAAGCTGGTTCCTTTTTCCTTTGTTGATTCTACCCTGATTGAACCACTCTGTTTCTTGATAATACCGTAGACAACTGCCAACCCAAGACCGGTACCATTCGCAGCATTTTTGGTGGTGAAAAACGGATCAAAGACTTTAGCCAGGTGTTCCTGATCAATTCCCATACCAGTGTCAGAAACTGTGATCACAACATTTTTATGCTCTCCATCTTTTTCTGCTCCGATAAAAACACTCCCCGGTGGTTCATGGATAGCCTGGATTGCATTAATGGTCAGATTCAACAGGGCTTCAATCATTTTTTGTACGTCGACGTAAACAATGATATCTTCAGATACTTCAGTGTCTATAGTGATGCCTGCAGGCACTTCGCTTGCCACAAGTCGTTTCACCTTGCTCACAATTTCTACAAGTTGAAAAGCCTGGAGAGAAAAGGTCTGAGCCCGGGAAAACTCCAGCAGACCACGAACAATTTCTCCGGCACGCTCAGTTTCCTGATTGATGGTCGTAAGCATTTTTACAACAAATGAATTTCTATCATCATCCAAATCAGCCAGGGCCAGTTGGCAGGAGGTGGAAATATTATTGAGCGGATTGTTTATCTGATGCGCCGTACCTGAGGCCAATGTCCCGATTGAAGAAAGTTTTTTGGCCTGGAAGAGCTGTTCCTGTTGCTCTTCCAGATCTGTGACCATTTTATTAAAGGCCCGCAGGACACTGCGAACCTCACCTTTTTTGTTATCAACGTGCAGCATTGAAAAAGTCCCGTTGGCAATATCAATTGCGGCATTCTCCACCTTTTTCAGGGGCTTAACAATGGAAGTATAGAGAAGGGTGATAGTGAAAACGGACAGCAGAACAAGAAAGAGGGCTGTTTTTCCAAGTCGAATGGTGAATTCTTCGATAAAGGCGGCCATCTTATTTTGTTCAAAAAGAATCAGGTCTTCGGTGATGGAAACAAGGTCCTGTCCAAGGCTGCGGACTTTTTCCCGTAAGGGACAAACAGCAACATCCTGCCCCAGGGTACAGACTTTTTTAAACTCCTTGAATGCCCTTTCATATGCTGTCAGCTTGGCAGTAAGATTCACCAGGTGTGTCGGCTGTGACATGATTTTTAGATCATCAATAACCTGGGGAACGAATTGCTGTGCCTCATCAATATATTTAAGCACTTTGGTGAAATCGTTATTGTTATGGCGGATAATAAAGTTTTTCTCGTAGCGTCGTATTTCAAGGCTGATGTTGCTGAGATTGCCAGCGTGCATAAGTAAAGTAACATCATCATTAAACATATTGAAATCTTTCAAGTAAGTAACACCAACCACAATATAAAAAGTCATATGCAGACAAAAACAGCCAATCATCTTCTGGCGCAAATTCAGAGCGAACATTAGCTTTCACTCCTGCAGAAATCAATCCAGAAAACACACGATGTTAATCTGTTATTTCCGCCATCTGGCTCTATAGCAATAAAGAACTGCTTCATTTGTCACCGAAAGTTGAAAGAAAAATTGTAACTCCTTTTTTTCTCAGGTAGCAAATTTGAGACCACCTGAAAAATAAAATGCGATTTTAACATTTCTCTTGTTTTTGCTGATTGTAAAGCAAGTTGTTTTTACGCAACCTCTACTAAACACATCACCTTACCGTTGCATATACGCAACACTATTGCAAGTAGTAACGTTGCGATACGCAACGTTAATACTAAAGGGAAAGCTACATCTTCCCATATTCTAACCATTATTTTTTCCTATGTAGAGTTTTCCGTACTTCACAAAAACCGTTACATCCTGCAACAGCCGCACATTCCCATCGTTTGCTCAACCGGCAAAAAACGGAAACAAACCCTGTAAACAAATTTCATCTTCTCTTATGAAAAACGGCATACAGGTTGCAATTTGCAAACAACAAACTGTTCACAATAAAGCTGTATCTTTTTTTCGAGGAGGAAAAGGATGAAACAGGAAACACAAAACACAAAGGAGAAAACAACCGTTTTCCCACTATCCCTGCCTGGCTGTCAGCATGCCACTGGTCCACCTTCCCTATCAGAAAAGATGTTTAGCTGCGATCTTTTATAATAATAAGAAGATGACCTGTTTCTGAAAAGGACATCAACAACATCAACAAAGGATATTAAGGAAAAAATGACTCTCCCTATAATTTTAGTCATGGCCGTTTTGTGCCTGGCAATTCTGCTCTTTATTTTCGAATGGGTACGTGTCGATGTGGTCGGCATTATCATGATGATCGTTCTCCCTCTACTGGGTCTGGTTACTCCAAAAGAAGCCATCAGCGGGCTTTCAAGTAATGCCGTTGTTTCAATTATTGCCGTTATTATTATCGGTGCAGGGCTGGATAAGACAGGTGCTATGAATTCGCTCGCCCGGGTGCTGCTCAAGTTTGCCGGAAAGAGTGAATCCCGAATTATGATCCTCATCTCCGGTACCGTAGCTTTTATCTCAAGTTTTATGCAGAATATCGGGGCCGCCGCGCTGTTTATGCCTGCTGCGAAACGGATCTGTCGCCAGACTAATATTCCGGTTTCAAGGATTCTCATGCCAATGGGCTTTTGTGCCATTATCGGTGGTTGTATAACCCTGATTGGTTCCAGCCCCCTCATTCTTATGAATGATGTTATGAAGATCTCCGATCCCAATGTGGAACCATTTGGTCTTTTTTCAGTTACTCCCATTGGTTTGGCTCTGATTGTTGCTGCGCTCATTTATTTTGTCCTCTTTGGCCGTTTTATCCTCCCTGCAGGCGGAGGTGATGAGAAAGGAAGCGGGCCCATGTCCAAAGAGCTTGAAAGAACCTACCATGACATTGGCAATCTCTTTGAAATCCATATCCCTGAATCTTTTAAAGGGCCACAAACATTGGAAGATCTGGAAATCAGACCAATTTTTTTCACAAGTATCCTTGCCATTGCCTCAAAAGGAGGGGCAACAATTTCTACGCCTGATTTTTCTGATACCATCCAGGGGGGAGATACAATTATTGTAGAAGGTCCATCTGATTTGGTTGCGAAGATGGCACAATCCTTTAGCTGGGAGATTAAAGAAGATCTTGAGGTCTTTGCAGAAAGTTTTTCTCCAAATAATGCCGGGATTATGGAAGCCATTATCACTCCTCGTTCCGAGTTAGTTGGCAGTACTCTACGGGCGTTCTCGTTTCGAAAGAAAAATGATGTCACTCCGCTGGCTGTATTCCGCAATAATAAAACATATGTCGGTGACATTTCCACCATGACTTTACAAACCGGGGATGCCTTACTTTTGCAGGGGCCCTGGGAAAAGTTTCATTACTTGAAGGAACGTACTGATCTTGCTTTTACAGAAGCAGTACAGGGAGAGATTCTTCGTACTGACAAAATCAAATTCGCCGTCGGTGGCTTGATGCTGGCTCTCACCATGATCCTCGGTTTTCATGTGCAGCTCTCCATTGCTCTGCTCGCAGGGGCTATGTTTATGGTGTTAACCAAGGTTCTTTCCATTGATGAAGCCTATGAATCGGTGGATTGGATGACTGTTTTTCTCCTTGGAGGACTCATTCCCCTGGGCATTGCTTTTGAAAAGACCGGGGCAGCCAAGCTCATTGCCGAAACAATTATGGGGAATCTGGGGACAGTGTCTCCGCTGATCCTCCTCTCAGTAATTGCCATCTTAACCTCGTTTTTCACACTTGTTGCCTCCAATGTCGGGGCAACTGTTTTGATGGTACCGCTTGCCATGAATATGGCAAGTGCAGCAGGTGCTGATCCCCGAATTGCAGCTCTGGTTGTTGCGGTTGCCTGCTCAAACACCTTTGTTTTACCTACCCATCAAGTCAATGCACTGATCATGCGTCCAGGAGGGTATAAGACAAAAGACTATTTTCGGGCCGGGGCTGGAATGACCATTCTTTATCTGGTGGTAATGATGGCAGCAATTTCTCTTTTTTATGGACTGTAATGGAAAATACGTTAGCGATTCTCAAATATAAGGATATCTGAAATGAAAATTTTACTATTGTGCTGCATTACCCTGCTTGGTGGAACAACCCAAGCCTTTGCTTCCAGTCACGGTGGCGGTGAAACAGCAGTAAACCTGACAGGCTCAATGCTCGGCTTTGGTGCTCTCGCTCTTTTTGTGCTTGCTTATATATTAGTTATTTTTGAGGAACAAACCCACCTCCGCAAGAGTAAGCCGGTGATGATGGCAGCAGGATTTATCTGGGTGCTTCTTGCCATTAGTTACCATATGGCTGGTATCCCGGCTGAAGAGGCACATAATGCAATTCTTCATAATATTACCGAATATGCCGAACTGCTGCTCTTTTTACTTGCTGCCATGACCTATATCAACTCCATGGATGAACGCAATGTCTTCCAGGCTCTGCGTTCCTGGCTCGTTACCAGGGGATTTTCCCTGCGCAAGATTTTCTGGATAACCGGTTTTCTGGCATTTGTGATATCTCCTATTGCCGACAACCTGACCACGGCTCTGCTTATGGGGGCAGTGGTTATGGCAGTGGCCCCGGACAACAAAAAATTTGTTGCTCTCGCCTGCATCAATATCGTGGTGGGAGCTAACGCCGGGGGAGCTTTTTCACCATTCGGTGACATCACCACCCTTATGGTATGGCAGAAGGGGCAGGCAGCATTTGGCCAGTTTTTTTTCCTCTTTATACCAGCCCTTCTCAACTGGCTGATCCCTGCAATCGTCATGAGTATTTTTGTCGCCAAAGAAAAACCGAAGGCACTCGATGAAACTGTCTCCATGAAACTTGGTGCCAGACGCATTATGTTTCTTTTTCTTCTGACCATTGTGACCGCAGTATCCTTTCATAATTTTCTTGATCTTCCGCCTGCAGCAGGCATGATGCTCGGGCTTTCCTACCTGGGATTTTTCTCCTATTATATCAAAATGAAAGAAAAGCGTTCCCTTGAATACGACAGCCCCCTGGGAATTTCCCACAGTGAGGAAGATGATCCCTTTGATATCTTCAAACGAGTAGCCCGGGCCGAGTGGGATACCCTCCTCTTCTTCTACGGGGTTATTCTCTGCGTTGGTGGACTTTCCCAATTTGGCTATCTTGCTCTGGTTTCCCATCAGATGTATGACGGACTTGGTGCCACCAATGCCAATATCCTGGTTGGTATTCTGTCAGCCATCGTTGATAATATTCCGGTTATGTTTGCCGTCCTGACCATGGATCCCTCCATGTCTCTTGGTCAATGGCTGCTGGTCACTCTGACAGCTGGAGTTGGCGGAAGCCTGCTTTCCATCGGTTCAGCCGCTGGTGTCGCTCTTATGGGAACAGCACGAGGCACTTACACCTTCGGCGCCCACCTCAAATGGACACCGATTGTGGCTCTTGGGTACGCGGCAAGTATTTATTGTCACATTTTATTGAACAGTCGTCTTTTTTAATGAGGAATATCATGGAATACAGTATACCCGAAGAGGTTATGGAACAGCTTTACACAAATGAGTTTGCCACCGAAACTGCCGATATGGACAGGACGATCCTTTCGGTTGTCCGGGCCGGGCAACCGGTCAAAAAAGAAACACTGCCCGATCCCATTACTCATTTGAAAAAAGTTATGCGTGAAAAAAGACTTCGGAACATGGATTTAAAAATCTATATAGGCAGCTCAGGCAATGTCAGTGCAATACTGAATAAAAGGCAGGCTCTTTCTTTACGAATGATTCGTAACCTTAATAAGTATCTTCATATCCCTGCTGAGATACTTATTCAACCCTATGACTGTCGTTAATGTGACGACTGCCAAACAAATATGAGTATTTTTTCAAAAAAAAAACCTGAAGTCACCCCGCCAGGGACTGGAAGGCCCAATTCCCAGCAACTTGATGAACTGAAAGTCAGAGTGGCTGATACCGATTTGCCACTCTATGTTGCCCGTCAAGTTGCAACGGAAATGGAACGTCTCGATAAAATTGATCCGTTTGTTGCCGAATTCTCCATTGGAGTCACCTATATCGAATTACTCCTTTCTCTCCCGTGGTTCAAGGAAACCAGAGATAATCTTGATCTTAAGCGGGCTGAGACTATCATGGCTGCACACCATTATGGACTTGAGGCTGTCAAAATACGGATCCTGGAATATCTTGCAGCAAAGAGCCTGAAGAACCAGCAGAAATCCAGAATACTCATTGTGGATGACGAGGAGGTTGCCCGCAATAATCTTCAGTTATACTTTGCAAGGTTAGGTCATACCGTACAGGTCGCTGCCAATGGGGTGGATGCATTGCAGCAGGTTGAAGAAAGTGAACATTTTGATGTAATGATCACTGATCTCAAAATGGATAAGATGGACGGGCTTACTCTGATTGACAAGATCAGTAATACCTCTCCTGAAACTGGTGTAATCATGGTCACCGGCTATGCCACTGTGGCCAATGCCGTGGATGCCATGCGCAAGGGGGCAGCGCACTATTTATCAAAACCGATTCAGCTGGATAAACTGAAAGATACCGTGGAGGAAATTCTCCAGAAACAGAAAAGACTACAAATCAGTCAGGGACCAGTGCTCTGTTTTTCAGGCCCCCCGGGAACAGGAAAGACATCCATAGGCCAGTCTGTAGCAACTTCCCTTGGCCGGGAGTTTATTCGGGTATCCATGGGAGGCTTACGTGATGAAGCTGAAATCCGCGGCCATCGAAGAACCTATGTGGGCGCCATGCCGGGTCGTATTATCAGCGAAATCAAACGAGCCGGAGTGAATAACCCCTGTATCATGCTCGATGAGATTGACAAGATCGGCCAGGATTTTCGCGGCGATCCCGCATCTGTTCTCCTGGAAGTTCTTGATCCGGAACAAAATGGAAGTTTTAGCGATCAGTATCTTGATATCCCCTTTGACCTCTCCGGTGTCCTTTTCATTGCCACAGCAAATGATATCAGTAAACTGCCGACTCCCCTGCTGGATCGACTGGAAATCATCGATTTCTCCAGCTATTCCCTGGAGGAAAAACTGGTTATTGCCAGAAAATATCTTCTTCCCAAACAGGTGACTGCCAACGGCCTCAGTGATATCAATCCACAGATCAGTGGCAAGGCCTTTGAGAAGCTTATTGTTGAATATACAAGAGAATCAGGAGTACGGGGGCTTACTCGGGTGATTGGCACCATTTGCCGTAAACTTGCCCTTCAGGTTCTTCAGAATGATACAAAATCCCTACCCGAAATAGACGAAAATAAGATCACAACTCTGCTCGGGGCACGTAAGTACCGACAGGAGGCATCTGAAGGAAAGGACAGGGTTGGGGTGGTAACCAGTCTGGTCTGGACCCAGTTTGGTGGCGGGATTATGTTTATTGAAGCCCTGAAGATGCGGGGAAATACCAATCTTATCCTTACTGGATCACTGGGGGAAGTGCTTCGAGAATCAGCTCAAACGGCCCTTAGCTATATTAGAAGCAACACCGAACAACTCGGTATTGAATCAGATTTCTATAATGATTCTGATATCCATATCCATCTCCCTGCCGGTGCAGTATCAAAAGATGGCCCTTCTGCAGGGCTTGCCATTGGTATTGCCCTAATTTCTCTGCTCACCGGTCGTCCGGTACATCGTATGATTTCAATCACTGGTGAAATGACCCTGACCGGCCATGTTCTACCCGTGGGAGGGATTCGTGAAAAACTCCTGGCTGCTGTTCGCACCGGTTGCACCAAGGTTATTCTACCTGCAGAAAACCAGGAGGATGTTACCTCACTCAGTGATGATGTTATCGGAAATCTCGAACTTGTCTATGTTAATACATTAAACGAAGCCATTCCCCACCTGCTCTGCACTCAGTAAAGTATCCCCCATACAACAGAACGACGTCCCTGGCTCCACGAAAGATTCTCTTCTTTCGCAGAGCCTTTTTTTTATCCAGGCCCTTGATCGCTGTTGTTGCATTCTGTTACGCAGTTTCATCCTGCAACAGTTTCCTTCCTTCTGAGGAGAGTATTATAAAATAATATATAAATACAAGGCGTTAAGGATCAACAACATTTTTTCATCCAGAAAACAAGCTTTTTTCACCCGATATATCCAAAATAATTGTTGCAACCTGCAATAATTCCGTAATTATCCCCCTCCCCTGAAAAAGAACACAACCCACACAATCCATTTATAACACAATAATATTTATATATATAAAAAATTTATCAATTCTGGCACGCCTTATGCAATATTACAAACAGAACAACGATATAGAAATCTTCATCCACAATACTAAGGAGAACATCATGGGATTCACTGACTGGTTTGGATTGGCAATTAAAAAGAATAATGGCGTTGATGTAGAAAAAATCAAAAAACAGAGCGTAGACATGGGTGCCATGGCAGCCGGCAGCCCCTCCGCTGCAGCTGAAACTTTAGGCAGGATGCTTGCCCAGAATAATGCTCCGACCAAGGTACTTATGGTTCAGGACGGGGAGTATATGCCACAGGTAACAGACTATGCTCTGAAAATGGCCCAGCGCCTTGATTGTGAAATCATCGCCCTGGATGTCACTGACAAACCGTTGCAGTTCTCAGGCGACAGACTACAGCGGGAAAGTAACCGTTTTATTGATATGGCCAAACGGAATGCAGAAAAATTCACCAGTCAAGCCACAGCCCAGGGAATTAAAGTTGAGCATATTATGGAGATAGCCGAACCCGAAAAGGTTGTTGCCAGGGTAAGCACTGCCGATGCTGGCATTCGCTATGTCTTAAGTAAACCGGAAGGGGAATCAGCCACTGTTGACCAGCAACGTCCTCACGTACCGGTCTTTGACCTTCATTGTTCACGTTTATAACAAATTCTTATTAATCACTTTAAAGGAACATAATTATGGAACCCTTAACACTTTTCGCAGCAACTGTAGGACTTATTGGAAGCATCCATCTTTTATTTACAACCTTTGAGCGCTTTGGCAAAAGTCGAGATGATAAGAGAAACCAGCAGGGCAAAAGAGACGACTGGTACTGTTTTTTTAAGCTATCTGATCTTCTGGGAGAAGATTGGGACAAAAGCGAAAAAAGAACTGTTCAGCCAACCCTTACCGATACAGAACGTCTTGAACAGGCACGACGCCAACAGGCAAACCGTCCACATATGCATGCCTGAAAGAATAATTAAATAATTCCCCTCATGAATAATTACTTTCCCTGGTAATTATGCGGGAAATAACAGAGAGTAGTCCCCGCTACAGGTGGCTGCTCTCTCCTTTTCAGTATGACGCCAGATCCTTTTCCTTGAATTATCCCCCAAAAACATTTAACTACTCTGGTTATCTAATTATTTTAATAAAAGGAAGCTCCCATGGACCTCTTACTCTATGGTGCTACTGATCTGGGGTATATGATTGCCCTGAGCCTGCATCAGGAGCACAGTGTCACCCTTCTTGATGATCTGGAAAAAATGCCAGAGAAATTTAGTTCGCTTGATATCAGCTTTATCAGTGGAACCGGGGCGGATATTGATGCTCTGGAACAGGCTGATGCAATGAAATGTGAATTATTCATTGCCTGTTCCTCTCTCGATGAAGCCAATATCGTTGCCTGCTGGACTGTAAAAAAAATTGTGGCCATTGAGACCATCTGTTTTGTCCACACTATGGAACTCTATCGCAATCTTGTCTCTGCAAGACAAAAGCACTATCACACCCGTTATGATATTGATACCGTTATATGGCCGGAACTGCTACTGACCCAGGATATTTTCCGTATTGTCTCTGTACCCGATGCCATCGATGTGGAATATTTTGCAGAAGGCCGGGCAAAACTGTTTGAGTACCGAATCAAAGACAGCTCCACCCTCCTGAATACCAGAGTGATGGACTGTTCTTTCCCGCCAGATGTTCTTATTGTCGGCATTACCAGAGACGAGGCACTCTTTATTCCAACTGGTTCAAGCATTATCCGCGAAGGCGACAAGGTCATTTTTATGGGACTGGGTCCTGCTCTTGATACTCTGGCCGCCAATATTTTCCAGTCCAGTAACCAGATCAAAACAGCCGTTCTCATTGGTGGAGGCAGCATTGGATTTATGTTGGCCCGTAAACTTGAAGAGGCTGGGATCAGGGTAAAAATTATCGAACAGAATCAGGAACGTTGTACTTTTCTTGCCGATAATCTCGGGAAAAGTCTTGTTCTCCATGGAAACGGTACGGACATGGATCTTCTTGAAGAGGAATCTGTAGGGGAAGCCGATGTCAGTATCTGTATTACCAATAACGATGAAAAGAATCTGCTCTGTTCACTTCTGCTCAGACAGTTCGGATCAGAACATCGAATTATAACCAGAGTAAGTAATACTCCTACCGCACAACTTTTTGAACGGGTTGGTATTGATGTCGCAGTCTCTCCAAGGGCGTCAGCTTTGACTGAACTCCATAACCGCGTGCAGGCTCGTAATGCGAATATCCTTGCCACGGTTGG
>Ga0256826_1000259_pt1 | contig 30649 bp, 24 predicted proteins | sample CV79metaG_FD_185975 | JGI IMG/M metagenome (GOLD analysis project Ga0256826, IMG submission 185975) | Hydrothermal vent microbial communities from East Pacific Rise, Pacific Ocean - CV79 | ecosystem: Environmental > Aquatic > Marine > Hydrothermal vents | place: Pacific Ocean: East Pacific Rise...
TTCCTTTTACTCTTACTACATCTAAAAGTTGTATTACATATTTTTGAGTAAGCTTTTTTTTAGTAAATTCGGAGATGACGAGTCTTACTTTATAAGGTTTACATAATCCCTCAAGGCGTGATGCAAGGTTCACTGAATCACCAATTATTGTATAGTCTGAACGACCTTGTGAACCAATCTCTCCAACAACGGCATCCCCAGTATTAATACCTATTCCATAATCAACATCAAATCCAAAGTCTCTTTTTATTGTTACATTAAGAGAGTCTCTTTGTGCTATTTGGTAAAGAGCAGTAAGTACTGCTTTATCTGCATGGTTTTTTACTTCAAGAGGAGCATTCCAGTAGGCCATAATCGCATCACCAATAAATTTATCTATAGTTCCTTGATTATGTTCAATACTAAGAACCATACTATTCATATAAAAGTTTAAAAATTCTGTAATTTTTGTTGGAGATTTTAGTGTTTCAGAGATACTTGTAAAGCTTCTAATATCTGAAAAATAAATAGTAGCTTCAACTTCTCTTGCACTCAGTGTTGTCTCCTTAGGATGTAAAAGTAAGTCATTCATAACTTGTCTAGAAACTTTTTTGGAGAAACTGTTTTTTACAATCTCTTTTTGTCGAAACTCAAAAAGATATTTTACACCAAGAACAGCTATAAGAGAAAAGAGCATACTCATAAGAGGAAAAATAGAGTTTAATATAATATATTTATGAAATAAAATATAGTAATTAAAATATAAGAAAGCATATAAAGAAGCACTATAAACAGTAAAAAGATAAAAGATAGAAAATCTTGAATAGAGCATAATTACTAAAAATGTTACAAATGTAATGATAGCAATATTTATTATCTCACCAAGAACAGGTTGAATAAGCATATCACCTTTTATAAGGTTATCTATAATATTTGCATGTACTTCAACTCCAGCAATAACACTATCCATAGGTGTTGAACGCAAATCCATTAGACCATATGCAGATGTGCCAATGAGAACAAATTTACCTTCAACATCCTTATTTGAAATTTTATTGTTATAAACATCTATTGCTGATATATATTTATAACTTTTTGATGGACCTCGAAAATTTAGAAGAAGTCTTGCAAATCTATCTGTTTCGATGAAAGTTTTCCCCACTTTTAGTAGTTCAATACCTGCATCACTGTACTCAACAGTTACTTTCCTAGCTGATAATGCAATTCTATACATTTCAAAGGCTAATGAAGGGTAGAGTACATCATTATATTTGAGTAGAAGAGGTACACTTCTTATCATTCCTGTTTCATCAGGAATATTATTCATATAACCACTTGAATAACCAGCTTCTTGAATAATTTGAACATTTGGTAGAACACCTGTTGCTTGGGGAATAAATTCATGACTTTTATGTTTTTCGACAAAAATAGCAGGTATCTGTGGTGCTTCACGACTATTTTGATGGTTAAGATCAAATTGATAGCCTAAAATTGTAGGTGTTGTAGATATGGTTTTTGCCAAAATCGCATCATAATCATCAACTTCATTCTCTTTAAATCCAAATTGTTTTGCAAATCGTTTTGGAGATGTTTTATCTGCTTCTGCAAAAACAATATCTAAGCCAATAATTCCAGCACCATGTTGGCTTAAATTTTGAAGTATATGAGCAAATTTATCTCTTTCCCAAGGCCATTGACCTAGCGCTTTAATACTTCTTTCATCTATATCTATAATAACAATATTATCATCTGTTTTCTCTTCGCCACGAAAATAGAAATAAAAATCTCGAATTTTATTATCAAGAGATTGAAATTGATTTGGTAGAAAAATATAAGCAGAAGAGACTATTAGAGATATTGAAAGAAATAAAAATAGTAGTACTCTTTTTTTCTCTTTCATTATTTAGTGAAGAGTTTCAAAAGTTTTTGCAGAGTATTCCCCTGTAGCTGTAATAACTCTATCCTGAGCATATTTAAAATCACCATTTACTATATTTCCAGTAGTACCATAAAAAACTGCTCTTGCATCACCAATATCACCCTCTTGATGACCATCTATTTCACTCTTATTTACATTCTCAAATCTATATATAACAGTAGGATTTGGATTTTTAAAGTTTCCCATTTTTAAAATGGCACTATCTTGAGCAAAGTTAATAGATAGTTTTACATCACCATTATTATCTAAGTTACCACTATTTGTTAGTGTAGAGTAAGCACCAAAGTAAGTTACATTTTCCATATTATATTTATTTATTGTGGCATTAAGAGTTTTTGATTGTTGGAGTGCTTTTTCTGACTCTTCACTAACATCTTTAATAACTACAGATGTAGTGTCATTTATCGTTAGATTTAACTGTTTATCATCCATACTGTCATTATTTACTCTCTCTACACCTTTTGATGTTTTTGATTGATTATGCTTTGTTGTACCAAAATGTTTTTTCTTCATTCCCTTTAATTTTTCAGCAGAGAATTCTTTTTGAACTACATTATTTTTTTTATCTATAGTGATAAAGAAGCCTTGTAAAACACTATAATTAACACCATTTACACTTACACTTATTTCACCATAGGTACAGTATGCTTCTAATGAACCAACATCATTTACTACAATAGTAAAATTTGTACCCCTAATACCAATAGTGGCTGTTTTTGTTGATACGCTAAATTTCTCTGGAGCAATTTTACCTATTTTACCAGTAATAGTTCTCATTGCACCACCAATCATACCAAATCTTGCAGTAGAAGCTTCTGTATCATCAAAGAGATACTCTTTAATAGAAAAGAGACTATTCTTTCCTATACTGACAATAGTTTCATCTTGAAAAATAATTTGAGCTTTAGAATTTTGAGCTGTTTTAATACTATCTTTATTAAGTAGTTTTATTCCAGTAGTTGCTTTTATTAAGCTATTGTCTCTTAGGATTGTTACATTACCTTTTGTAGCTGTTACTGTAGCTACATAGTTTGCATATAAATTTATATGTAAGAAAAGGATGAAGAGAAAGAGTCTATTTATAGTTTTCATGATAATTCCTTAAAAAGTTTTTACTATACCTATAAAGGCAGTATATTTTTGATATGTAAATCTTTCTTGATTAGATTGAACATATTCATAGCTTATTTTAGCATTTGCACTCCATGTTGGCATAACTATAGCTGAGAAACTACTATTGATTAGAGTTCCAATATCTTCTCTTCTTGAGTCAAATCCTGTACTATAATCTTTATATTTTCTATATCTTATTTGTGCATATAAATCCATAGCATATATTTGAGAAAATTGATTTGCATAGTTACTACTAAATTTATACTCATTAAAATTAATATAAATATTGCTATTTTCTTGTTTTGTTTCATTAATAAGAGCTAGGTTTCCTTGTATATAGGAACGAGGGGATAAAATATTTTGTAAAGTATAGAGTATTTCATATCTTGATGCATTAAGAGAGCTATCTTTAAATTTTTTTATTTGATATTTTAAGAAAAGTGAACTATTAAGTGTTGTTGTATGATTATAATGTAAAGTTGGAGTAATAGAGATACTTTTTAAATACTCTTTATCTCCTATATATAATGCATCAAGAGATAGTGGTATTTCAAAAGTATATTTTGGTTTTTTATAGAGTAAACTTGGCGTATAGTTTAAATATAAACTATTGTAATCTCCTTCATTGAAGAACTCCTTTAGATAAAAAGATAAAGAGTTTTTGATTGCAAAGTCATTTTTTAATCCAATATCATAAATATTAGTAGCATTGGCATAAAGTTCTAAGGCAATATCAGACTCTTCTGGTATCTTTCCTAATGTTCCTCCACCATATTCATAATCGGCAATAGAGCCATAATTAATATTTGAATCGTACAATATTCCCATCATAATTCGTGCGTAAGTAAAAGATTTCTTTTGAACTTTAGAAACTTTTGAGAGGGAGAGTTCTATATTTTGTCGAATATTTTTTGGTATATTTGGATTTGCTAAAACATCTTTAAAAGCATTTTCTGAATCTTCATACATTTTTAACATAAAGTAAGTTCTTGCCATTTCAAGTCTATTTCTTAAGTTGGAAGTGTCTTCTATTTCAACCCGTTCAAATGCAGCAATAGCCATTTCATAGTGACCAGTTTCATAAGCACTTCGACCAAAACAGAAATTAAATTCAATGTCTGTTAAATATTTAAGATAAATTTTAGAAAACTCACTATAACTCTCTTGAAATTTCTTGTTTTTATAATAAATAAACCCATCTTTATAAATGTCAGTAGTTTTTATTTCATTTGAGAATAAAAATACAGGAAGCAAAAGCATCATAATTATTTTCATGATATTCCTTAATTATCTAGTTAATTGTTGATTTTATCACTATTTTTGTTGATATTAGATTAAATGAAAATAATTTGACCTTTTAAATTCTTTGTGTATAATAGTAAATGATTATTTTTGGAGTACCCTATGGAAAAGTATGTAAGAAGTCTTAGTGCTAGTGAGATATTAGAGTTAGTATTTATATATTTAGCTGAAGTATCCTCATTAAAAGATTATGATGATATACTGGGTGTACTTGCAAATATGGGTAGAGCTTTAACAAGTGCAGATAGATGTACCATTTGGATTGTAAGTGATGATAAAAAAACAATTTGGACTAAGGTTGCACAAGGGATAGATGCTATTGAAATACCTATAAATTCAGGAATAGTAGGTGATTCTATTACGAGTGGTGAGCGTGAATTAATTGATGATGTATATGAAGATTCTAGATTTAATCGAGATATAGATCAAAAAACAGGTTATACGACAAAATCAATGATGGTTATTCCTATGTATGATTATGAAGAGAATATAATAGGTGCTTTTCAGGTTATAAATCATAAGGGTGAAAACCAGAAGTTTGAACTAAGAGATCTAGAGCGTTTAACTCTTGCAAGTACTTATGCTGGTGAAACTTTGGTCTCTGTAAAATTAGCAACAGAAATTGAAGAGACACAAAAAGAGGTTGTTTTCACTATGGGTTCTATAGGTGAGAGTCGAAGTAAAGAGACAGGGAATCATGTGAAGCGTGTAGCCGATTACTCTAAGGTTTTAGCACTTGCTTATGGTTTTGATGAGAGTGAGGCTGAGTTACTTCAACAAGCAAGTCCAATGCACGATATAGGAAAAATAGCAATTCCTGATGCAATTCTTAAAAAACCAGGTCGTTTTGATGAGAATGAACGAGAAATTATGAATACTCATGCAGAACTTGGTTACCACATGATTAAAAATTCACAGAGACCTCTTCTTAAGGCTGCTGCTATTGTTGCTTACCAGCATCATGAAAAATGGGATGGGACAGGGTATCCAAATCAATTAAGTGGTGAAGATATTCATATATACGGTAGAATAACGGCATTAGCAGATGTATTTGATGCTTTAGGTTCAGATAGAGTTTATAAAAAAGCATGGAGTGATGAGAAGATTTTTAAACTTCTTAAAGAGGAGAGAGGAAAACATTTTGATCCAAAGTTAATTGACCTATTTTTTGAAAACTTAGAAAGTATAAAAGAAGTGAGAGAGAACTTTAAGGACTATTATCTAAAATCTGAAAATGAAAAAGAGGCTAGACATATTACTGTTCTTGGTGCTTATGGTACAAAATCGAAAGGTTATGGAACAAGCTCTTTTCTCTTAAATAAAAAAAATGTAATAGATGCTGGGAATCTACTTGAAGCACTCAATATTGAATCAATAGAGATTGAAAATATTTGGATAAGTCATTCTCATTTAGATCATATCATCGATATAGCTTATATTTTAGATAATTATTTTAATTTACGCAAGAAACCATTAAATATTATCGGGCTTCCTCAAACAATTAAAGCAATAAAAGAAAACTTTTTAAATAATACTATTTGGCCAGATTTTTCAAAAATTAAATTAAATGGATCTGATGAAATGGCTGTGACATATACAGAAATAGAGTGTAATAAAGAGTATAATATTGGAGATGATGAGTATATCAAAGCATTTCCTACAGATCATACAGTTCCAAGTTGTGGGTATATTTATACAAAAGAGAAATCATCTATTTTAATTACAGCAGATACATATTCATTAGACTCCTTATACAAAGAGATAAAAAATAATAAAAATATAACTACACTAGTCGTTGAGTGTTCTTTTCCAAATGAACTAGAAAATTTAGCAAAAGAGAGCAAACATTTAACGCCCAAACTATTATTTAAACAGCTTGAAAAGTTAAAAAATAGTAACTTATCACTTTGTATTAATCATATTAAACCATCTTATTTAAAAAAGATAATAGACGAAATAGAAGAAAATAGGGGAGATTGGTCGGTAAATGTGTTAAAAGATGGTGCTTTTATAAATTTCTAACTAAAATACTTGACATCAATAATCTTTTAGACTATAATTCTGACTCAATTTCAATGCCGACATAGCTCAGTTGGCTAGAGCAGCTGATTTGTAATCAGCAGGCCCGGGGTTCAAATCCTCGTGTCGGCACCATTGAAAGCGAAATATTAGAAACAGTGTTAGACCAGATAAGATACAAGTTTTTGTATAATAAGTGGTGAGATAGTCAAGTGGCCAACGACGGCAGACTGTAAATCTGCTCCCTATGGGTTCAGAGGTTCGACTCCTCTTCTCACCACCACTTAAAGTTTAATGCGGGTGTAACTCAGTGGCTAGAGTTCCTGCCTTCCAAGCAGGCTGTCGAGGGTTCGAATCCCTTCACCCGCTCCATAAACGAAACTTCTGGAAGCTGAAGTATAATTCTTAACAAATTACTTCATATATTTTAAAAAATATATAGCTTCGTATCTATTAACACAAAATCTAATTATAGAATTATTCAATTATTGCTTATAAAATAGAAGATATCACACTGATGCTCTCGTGGCTCAGTGGTAGAGCACTTCCTTGGTAAGGAAGAGGCCGGCGGTTCAAATCCGCTCGTGAGCTCCATGACTTTAAAGTTATGTTTTGATTAAGCAATAATTGAATGATTTTTAGGTATAATACCATTTCAATTCACAAATTAAGTAGGAGAACACTATGGCAAAAGAAAAGTTTGAACGTAACAAACCGCATGTTAACATCGGTACTATTGGACATGTTGACCACGGTAAAACAACACTAACAGCAGCTATTACAGCAGTACTTGCAGTAACTAATGATGCAGAGCTTATGGATTATGATGCAATCGATAATGCACCTGAAGAGAGAGAGCGTGGTATCACAATCGCTACTTCACATGTAGAGTATGAGACTGACAAGCGTCACTATGCACACGTTGATTGTCCAGGTCACGCGGATTATGTTAAAAACATGATTACTGGTGCTGCACAAATGGATGGTGCTATTTTAGTTGTTTCTGCAGCTGATGGTCCAATGCCACAAACTCGTGAGCATATCCTTCTTTCTAAGCAAGTTGGTGTTCCATATATCGTTGTTTTTATGAACAAAGAAGATATGGTTGATGATGAAGAGTTAATGGAATTAGTTGAAATGGAAATCCGTGAACTTCTTGATATGTATGACTTCCCAGGTGATGATACTCCTATCACTGCTGGTTCTGCACTTAAAGCTCTTGAAGAAGCAAAAACTGGTACTCTTGGTGAGTGGTCAGACAAAATTATTGCTCTTATGGCTACTGTAGATGAATGGATCCCTGAGCCTACTCGTGAAACTGATAAAGATTTCTTAATGCCTGTTGAGGATGTTTTCTCAATCTCTGGTCGTGGAACAGTTGTTACTGGTCGTATCGAGCGTGGTCTTATCAAAGTTGGTGAAACAGTTGAAATCGTAGGTATCAAAGATACTCAAACTACAACTGTTACTGGTGTTGAAATGTTCCGTAAAGAAATGGATCAAGGTGAAGCAGGTGATAACTGTGGTATCCTAGTTCGTGGTATTGGTAAAGATGATGTTGAGCGTGGTCAAGTACTTTGTAAGCCAGGTTCAATCACTCCTCATACAACATTTACTGCAGAAATTTATGTTCTAAGTAAAGATGAAGGTGGTCGTCATACTCCATTCTTTAATGGTTACCGTCCTCAGTTCTATGTTCGTACTACTGATGTTACAGGTGCAATCACTTTACCAGAAGGTACTGAGATGGTTATGCCAGGTGATAATGTAAGTATTACTGCTGAATTAATTCACCCAATTGCAATGGAAGAAGGTACTAACTTCGCTATCCGTGAGGGTGGTAGAACTGTTGGTGCTGGTGTTGTTGCATCAATTGTCAAATAATTCGCTTTTGCGAATTTTTGATAAGTATTAAAGGTTAATTAATATGAGAGAAGCGATTCACTTAGGTTGTGAGAAATGTACTAGACGTAATTATCACACAACTAAAAACAAAAAGACTCACACAGAAAAATTCTCAGTACGTAAGTATTGTAAATGGTGTCGTGAGCACACAAATCATAAAGAGATGAAACTGTAAGGTTTTTTCCTCTTTATTGTGACCTTTTGGTCACACTTTTAGGCGTGTAGCTCCAATGGTAGAGCACCGGATTCCAAATCCGGGTGCTGGGGGTTCGAGTCCCTCCACGCCTGCCACACATTTTTTATAAATGAAGCAATAGAGCTTTATTTATAAGAACTGACATACTTACAATGGAAAATTAATGAATTTGAAAAAACATATTGATAATGCTAAACTAGAACTTTTTAAAGTAATCTTTCCTACAAAAGGGCAAGTAAAGCAAGCATATATATCTGTTATAATCGTTGTATCTGTGATTGCAGCTTTTTTAGCATTAGTAGATTTATTAATGTCTTCTGTTATGACATCAATATTAGGTTAAGGAGTTAATATGGCACAACAATGGTACTCCATTCAGACTTATGGAAATGATAGACTAGTAAGAGACTCGATCTTCAACATGATTGAAGAGCATGGTCTTCAAGAATTTATAGAAGAAGTTATCGTTCCAACGGAAGATGTGATTGAAGTAAAAGATAGTAAAAAGAAAGTTACTGAACGCTCTTTATACTCTGGATATGTTTTTGCAAAAATGGAACTTAATACAGAGATTCAACATATGATTCAATCATTACCAAAAGTTTCTGGTTTTATTGGCGAGGGGAATCGTCCAACTCCTTTAAGTGAACATGATATTAATGTTATACTTGATAGAGTAAATAATCGTGCAGCACCAAAACCAAAAGTATTTTTTGATAATGGTGAAATGGTTAGAATTATTGATGGACCATTTGCTAACTTTACTGCAACAGTAGATGAATATGATTTAGAACATGGAACACTTAAACTTAATGTATCAATTTTTGGTAGAGCGACACCAGTAGATATCTCTTATACACAAGTTGAAAAAATAATCTAATTTACTTATGAGAATGCTACGCTAACATTAGACTTTATTAGAAGTTTAATCTTAGCGTAGCTAAACAGAGTCAGCGTATTAATTTGAAAACTATTCAAATTATCTAATAAATAAAATATAAAGGAAAGATAATGGCAAAAAAAGTCATGGATTATATCAAGCTACAAATTGAAGCTGGTAAAGCTAACCCAGCTCCACCAGTAGGACCAGCACTAGGACAACGTGGTGTTAATATTATGGAATTTTGTAAATCATTTAATGAAAAAACAAAAGATAAAATGGGATTTAAAGTTCCTGTTGTTATTACAGTTTACAGTGATAGAAGTTTTTCATTCATTACTAAACAACCACCTGCATCAGCACTTTTAATGAAAGCAGCTGGGCTTAAAAAAGGTACAGACAATCCACTTAAAAATAAAGTTGGAAAAATTACTCGTGCTCAACTTATGGAAGTTGTTGCTCAAAAAATTGAAGATTTAAATACTGATGATAATGAAATGGCTGCTAATACTTTAGCTGGTTCTGCTCGTTCAATGGGTATTGAAATAGTAGATTAGTCTTTTAGACCTTTTAATAATCATCGACCACAATGATTTAAAACTATGTGGCAGAATTAATATGGAGATTTGTTATGAGTAAAAGATATAAACAATTAGTAGAAAAAATTGATAGCACTAAGTCATATTCAGTAGTTGAAGCTTCTTCAACTATTAAAGATTTAGTAAGTGCAAAATTTGATGAGACTGTTGAAATTGCAATGAATTTGAATGTAGATCCACGTCACGCTGATCAAATGGTTCGTGGTGCAATTGTACTTCCTCATGGAACTGGTAAAACTGTTCGTGTAGCTGTTTTTGCAAAAGGTGTTAAAGCTGATGAAGCTAAGGCTGCTGGTGCTGATATTGTAGGAACTGATGATTTAGTTTCTGATATTAAAGAAGGGATTTTTAACTTTGATGTAGTTGTTGCTGCACCAGATTGTATGGGTCTTGTTGGACAAATAGGTCGTATTCTTGGGCCAAAAGGTTTAATGCCAAATCCTAAAACAGGAACTGTAACTCCAGATGTTGCAACTGCTGTTAAAAATGTTAAAGGCGGTCAAGTTAATTTCCGTGTTGACAAAAAAGGTAATATTCATGCAGGTATTGGTAAAGCAAGTTTTTCTTCAGATCAAATTGCTGAAAATTTAACTTCTTTTGTAAGTGCTATTAATAAACAAAAACCAGCTTCTGCAAAAGGTCGTTATATTCAAAATGCTGCTCTTAGTTTAACTATGAGTCCTGCTGTAAAACTTGATGTTATCGGATTAGCAGATATTAAGTAGATTAAATGCCTTTTGGCATTTAGTTTAATAAATTAAAATTTTTATTTTGAGATAGTGTATCTTAAAGTAAAGATTTTCATTTTGGAAATCTGAAATTACTTGGACTAAAGATAGTTGGGGGTATCCATCGAGTTGATGGTGAGCTTAATTGGGCCTTTCTCGCCCCTCTTGAAGTTATGTCTAGGGAAGGAGATTATATGTTAAAGTCAAAAAAAGCTGAAGTAATTGCAGATTTAACATCGGCATTTGCTGATACTACAGCAGTTGTTATTTGTGACTATAAAGGTTTAACTGTAAATGAACTAGAAGAGTTACGTAAGGCTGCAAAAGCTAAAGACACAAGTGTTCAGGTTGTTAAAAATACTCTTGCTACTATTGCACTTAAAAATGCTGATATGAGTGGTATAGAGATTAAAGACACTAATATTTTTATCTGGTCTGATGACGTTATTAGTGCATCGAAAGTTGCTGCTGATTTCGCTAAAAAGAGTGATAAATTTGTTATTAAAGCTGGTTACTTAGATAAAGAACCTGCAGATGTAGCTAAAATTGAAGCGTTTGCTAAACTTCCTGGTCGTGAAGAACTTCTTGGTATGCTTGCTGCTACTTGGATGGCTCCAATCACAAATATGGCTGTTGGAATCGACGCACTTAGAAAGAAATTAGAAGAAGAAGCTTAGTCTTCATCTTTTAAATAGTGCATTGCACTTAAAACAAAAAAATAAAAACTCATAGGAGAAAAATATGGCTGTTACTAAAGAAGACGTATTAGAATTTATCTCAGGACTTTCTGTATTAGAACTTTCTGAATTAGTTAAAGAATTTGAAGAAAAATTTGGTGTATCTGCACAACCTGTTGCTGTAGCTGGTGGAGCTGCTGCTGGTGGTGAAGCTGCTGCTGAAAAAACTGAATTTGATGTAGTACTTACTGATGTTGGTGCTAAGAAAATTGGTGTTATTAAAGCTGTTCGTGCTCTTACTGGTCTTGGACTTAAAGAAGCAAAAGAAGCTTGTGAATCATTACCATCTACTATCAAAGAAGGTGTAGATAAAGATACTGCTGAAGAAGCTAAAACAGCTTTAGAAGAAGCTGGTGCATCTGTAGAAGTTAAATAATTCTAATTATTATAAATGAGGGGCTTTAGCTCCCTCACTTTTGGGCGCTTTTACGAAGAGAAATACTCTCTTCGTAAAAGTGCCCTTATGTCGTTTATAAGCACTATAAAAATCGAGCTCTTATATGAGCCTCAAAATTAATCATTCAAGGACGCTTGAATTGATACAAATATTCATCGAGGTTAGCAAATGTTAAACACTTTATACTCCGGAAATCGTCTTCGTGTAGACTTCTCTAAAACTCCTCAAGAAATTGAAGTACCAAACTTACTTCAACTCCAACAAAGTTCATATGATAAATTTTTAATGTTAGATGCAAAAGATAGATCTGCTAGTGGCATTGAAAAAGTATTCCAATCAGCATTCCCTATTCATGATACTCAAAACAGATTAACTGTAGAGTACATAGGAAGTGAAGTTACAAATCCAAAATATACTGTGCGTGAGTGTATGGAGCGTGGTCTTACTTATGCTGTAAGTCTTAGAATGAAAACTCGTCTTGTTTTATGGGATAGAGATGAAAACACTAAAGAAAAACTAGGTGTAAAAGATATTAAAGAACAAAATATTTTTGTTCGTGATATTCCTCTTATGACTGATAGAACTTCTTTTATTATTAATGGTGTTGAGCGTGTTGTTGTAAATCAACTTCATAGATCACCAGGTGTTATTTTCAAAGAAGAAGAATCAACAACTGCTGGAAATAAACTTATCTATACTGGTCAAATTATTCCAGATCGTGGTTCATGGTTATACTTTGAGTATGATCCTAAAGATATTCTTTATATGAGAATTAATAAACGCCGTAAAGTTCCTGTAACTATTATGTTCCGTGCTTTAGGTTACTCTAAACAAGATATATTAAAACTCTTTTATCCTATTCAAACTATTAATATTTGTGATCATCAGTTTTCAATGAATTTTAATCCTTCTGATTATGCATCAAGAATCTCTTATGATTTAGTTGATTTAGATGGAAATATTCTTGTAAATTCAGGAAAAAGATTATCTACTAAGAAAGCTCAAAAACTTATTGATGATGGTCTTAAAGAAGTTGAATATCCATTAGAAATTCTTCTTGATAGATATTTAGCTGAAGCAATTATTGATCCTTATACAGGTGAAATTCTTTTTGATTCTATGACACATATTGATGAAACTAAATTGAAGAAAATGACTGAATTAGGAATATCTTCATTTAAAATTGCAAATGATTTAGCTGAAGGTGTTGATAGCTCTATTATTAATGCATTCAATGCTGATGCAGATTCACTTAAACTTCTTAAACAAACAGAAGAGATAGAAGATGAAAATGATTTATCTGCTATTCGTATTTATAAAGTTATGCGTCCTGGTGAACCAGTAACAAAAGAAGCAGCTCGTGCATTTGTAAATCAACTTTTCTTTGATCCTGAAAGATATGACTTAACTAAAGTTGGTCGTATGAAAATGAATCATAAATTAGGAATGAATATTCCTGAGTATGTTACAGTTCTTACAAATGAAGATGTTATTGAATCTGTAAAATATGTGATTAAAGTTAAAAATGGTCAAGGTCATATTGATGATAGAGATCACTTAGGAAATCGTCGTATTCGTTCTATTGGTGAACTTTTAGGTAATGAGTTACATAATGGTCTTGTAAAAATGCAAAAAGCTATTCGTGACAAACTTTCTACTATGAGTGGTCCAATGCAAGAGCTTATGCCTCACGATCTAATTAACTCAAAAATGATTACTTCTACTATTATGGAGTTCTTTTCTGGTGGACAACTTTCTCAATTTATGGATCAAACAAATCCACTTTCTGAAGTTACGCATAAGCGTCGTTTATCAGCTCTAGGTGAGGGTGGTCTTGTTAAAGAGCGTGCTGGATTTGAGGTACGGGATGTTCATCCAACTCACTACGGTCGTATCTGTCCAATTGAGACTCCAGAGGGTCAAAATATTGGTCTTATCAATACTCTTGCGACTTATTCAAAAGTAAATGAGCATGGATTTATTGAAGCTCCATATAAAATAATGAAAGATGGTCAAATTACTTCTGAAGTTGTTTACTTAACTGCTACTCAAGAAGAGGGTGTTAAAATTGCTGCTGCATCAAATAAACTTGATGAAAACAATCAATTTATTGAAGACCTTATTTCTGTAAGACAAGATGGAGAAATTTTACTGCGTCCTGCATCAGAGTGTGAGTATGCTGACCTTTCATCACATATGGTTGTTGGTGTTGCTGCGTCACTTATTCCTTTCCTTGAACATGATGATGCCAATCGTGCTTTAATGGGATCAAACATGCAGCGTCAAGCTGTTCCTCTTTTACGCGTGAATTCTCCAATGGTTGGGACAGGTGTTGAAAAACTTGTTGCTCGTGATTCATGGGAGTGTATTAAAGCCAAGCGTGCTGGTAAGATAGAAAAAGTTGATGGTAAACATATTTATGTAATGGGCGAAGATAATGGTGAGATATTTATAGATCACTACTCTTTACAAAAAAATCTAAGAACCAATCAAAATACTTCATTTACACAAAAACCAATTGTAAATATTGGTCAAGAAGTGAAGCAAGGTCAAATTATTGCAGATGGTCCAAATATGGATCAAGGTGAATTAGCACTTGGTGTGAATGCAATGGTTGCTTTTATGCCTTGGAATGGTTATAACTTTGAGGATGCTATTGTTATCTCTGAGCGTATGATTCGTAAAGATCAATTTACTTCAGTTCATATTTATGAAAAAGAAGTTGAAGCTCGTGAACTTAAACATGGTGTAGAAGAGATTACTCGTGATATTCCTAATGTTCGTGATGAAGAGTTAGCACATTTAGATGAATCTGGTATAGTTAAGATTGGTACTACAGTAAGTGGTGGTATGATTTTAGTTGGTAAAGTTTCTCCAAAAGGTGAAGTAAAACCAACACCAGAAGAGCGTCTTCTTCGTGCTATTTTTGGTGAAAAAGCTGGTCATGTTGTAAATAAATCACTCTACTGTCCACCATCTATGGAAGGTGTAATTGTAGATATTAAAGTGTTTACAAAAAAAGGTTACGACAAAGATCCTTGTACTTTAGAACTTGAAAAAGAGGAAAGAGATTACTTGGAGCGTGAGCATTACGATAGACTTCTTATGATTGATAAAGAAGAGATGCTTCGTGTTACTAAACTTCTTACAAAAGAACCTCTTCGTTCAGATATTACTATAGCAGATACTGACTATAAGCAAGGTGATACTATTAATGGTGCAGATTTAGCTGAAGTAAATCGTTTTGCGATGAATGCTATTGTTAAATCATTCTCTGAAGAAATTCAAAATGAATATACTAAAACTAAAAATCACTTTCAAAAGCAGAAGCGAGTATTTAGAGATGAGCATGAAGAAAAACTTACTATTTTAGAGAAAGATGACATCCTTCCAAATGGTGTTGTGAAATATGTGAAGATTTATATAGCTACGAAGCGTCAACTTAAAGTTGGTGATAAAATGGCAGGTCGTCACGGAAATAAAGGTATTGTTTCAAATATAGTTCCTGAAGTTGATATGCCTTATATGGAAGATGGTCGTTCAGTTGATGTATGTCTTAATCCACTAGGTGTACCTTCTCGTATGAATATTGGACAAATTTTAGAGATGCACTTAGGTTTTGCTGGTCGTGAACTTGGAAATCAAATTCAAGAAGAGTTTGATAACAAGCAGAAAGATTTTATTGATAACTTAAGAGCGAAAATGATCTCTATTGCTGATGTTGCAGGTATGATGAATGCTGTTGAAGTAATTGGTAAAATGAGTGATGAAGTGTTTTTAAATCATGCAAGAGACTGGGCAAAAGGTGGGGTTCGCTTTGCAACACCTATTTTTGAAGGTGTAAATGCTGTTGAATTTGAAAAACTTTATGAGTTAGCAAAAATGGATGCAGATGGTAAAGTAGTACTTTACAATGGTCTTACTGGTGAGAAGATTAAAGAGCGTGTAAATGTTGGGTTTATGTATATTCTTAAGCTACATCACTTAGTTGATGAAAAAATTCATGCTCGTTCAACTGGACCATATTCACTTGTAACACAACAACCAGTTGGTGGTAAAGCACTCTTTGGTGGACAAAGATTTGGAGAGATGGAAGTATGGGCTCTTGAAGCTTATGGTGCATCAGCAGTTCTTAAAGAGATGCTTACGATTAAATCTGATGATGTTGATGGTCGTGTGCGTGCTTATAAAGCAATCACAAAAGGTGAATTGATTCCTGAATCTGGAATTCCAGAAACACTGTTTGTTTTAACAAAAGAGCTACAATCACTTGCTCTTGATGTAGAGATTATGGACGAGGTAGAAGACGATGAGTAAATTAGTACCAGTAGAAGTAACAGAAGAGAATAGACCCCAAGATATAAAACAACTGCAATTTCGCCTTGCATCACCTGAAAAGGTTATGTCTTGGTCAAATGGTGAGGTTAAAAAACCTGAAACTATTAATTATCGTACACTAAAACCAGAGCGTGATGGTCTTTTTTGTGCAAAAATATTTGGTCCAGTAAGAGATTATGAGTGTCTTTGTGGTAAATACAAGAAGATGCGTTATAAAGGTGTTGTTTGTGAGAAGTGTGGTGTTGAAGTAACATCTACTAAAGTTCGTCGTACTCGTATGGGTCATATTGAACTTGTAACTCCTGTTGCACATATTTGGTATGTTGGATCATTACCATCTCGTATAGGTACTCTTCTTGGTATCAAAATGAAAGATTTAGAGCGTGTACTTTATTATGAAGCATATATCGTTGAGTCTGGTGGTGAAGCATACTATGATGCAGAAGCAAAAACGCCAGTACTTCAGTATGATGTTTTAAATGAAGAACAGTATAGAACTCTAGTTCAGCGTTTTGATGCTTTAGGCTTTAAAGCTCGTATGGGTGGTGAAGTAGTTCGTGATTTACTTGACTCTATTGATTTAGTAGATCTTTTTACTTCTCTTAAAGAAGCTCTTGGTGAAACAAAATCTGAAGCTAAAAAGAAGACGATTAATAAGCGTCTTAAAGTTATTGAATCATTTTTAAATAGTGGTAACAATCCTGCATGGATGATGTTAACAGTTTTACCTGTACTTCCGCCAGATTTAAGACCACTTGTATCTTTAGATGGTGGTAAATTTGCTGTTTCAGATGTAAATGATTTATATCGTCGTGTTATTAACCGTAATCAGCGTCTTAAGCGTTTAGTTGAACTTGAAGCCCCTGAAATTATTGTTAGAAATGAGAAGCGTATGCTTCAAGAGTCTGTTGATGCACTTTTTGATAATGGTCGTCGTGCTAATGCCGTAAAAGGTGCAAATAAGCGTCCTCTTAAATCTTTAAGTGAAATTATTAAAGGGAAACAAGGTCGTTTCCGTCAGAATCTTCTTGGTAAGCGTGTTGACTTCTCTGGTCGTTCTGTAATTGTTGTTGGACCAAGCCTTAGTATGGATGAGTGTGGATTACCTAAAAAAATGGCTCTTGAGCTATTTAAGCCACATTTAATTGCAAAACTTGAAGATAAAGGTTATGCAACTACTGTTAAAGCTGCTAAAAAGATGATTGAAGATAAAACTAATGAAGTTTGGGAGTGTCTTGCTGAGATAGTTGATGGTTATCCAATTATGCTTAACCGTGCACCAACACTTCACAAGCTTTCTATTCAAGCGTTTCACCCAAAACTTATTGATGGAAAAGCTATTCAGCTTCACCCATTAGTTTGTGCTGCCTTTAATGCCGATTTCGATGGGGATCAAATGGCAGTTCATGTACCTTTATCTTCAGCTGCTATTGCTGAATGTAAAGTACTTATGCTTGCATCAATGAATATTCTTCTTCCTGCATCAGGTAAAGCAATTGCTACACCTTCTCAGGATATGGTACTTGGTATCTACTATATTTCTTTAGAGAAAAATGGAGTAAAGGGTTCTAATAAACTTTTTGCTAATGTAGATGAAATTCGTATAGCATTAGAGCATGAAGCTCTTGATTTACATGCGAAAGTAAGAACTCGTGTAGATGGTCGTATTATTCATACAACAGCTGGTCGTCTTTTAATTAAAGCTATTCTTCCAGATTTCGTTCCTATTGAGTTATGGAATAAAATTATGAAGAAAAAAGCTATTAATGCTATAGTTGATTATGTTCAAAAACATGGTGGTATAGGTATAACAGCTGGTTTCCTTGATAGACTTAAAGACTTAGGTTTTAAACATGCAACTGAATCAGGTGTTTCTATTTCTGCCGATGATATTCGTGTTCCAGCTATGAAACCAGCAAAAATTGCTGAGTCTAAAGCTCGTGTTATTGAGATTCAAAAACAGTTTGAAGCGGGTCTTTTAACTGAACAAGAGCGTTACAATAAAATTATTGATGTTTGGACAGATACAAATAATACACTTGCAGCAGAGATGATGGAGCTTGTTGAGACTGATAAAGATGGTTTTAACTCTATTCATATGATGGCTGATTCTGGTGCGCGTGGTTCTGCTGCACAAATTCGTCAGCTTGCTGGTATGCGTGGTCTTATGGCAAAACCAAGTGGTGATATTATTGAAACTCCAATTATCTCTAACTTTAAAGAGGGTCTGAATGTAATTGAGTACTTTATTTCTACTCACGGTGCTAGAAAAGGTCTTGCCGATACTGCACTTAAAACAGCGAATGCGGGTTATCTTACTCGTAAACTTGTTGATGTTGCACAGAATGTTAAGATTGTTGAGCATGATTGTCATACTCACGAAGGTATTGAAATTTCAGATATCTCCGATCAAAATACACTTATTGAGTCTTTAGAAGATAGATTAAATGGTCGTGTTCTTGCTGATGATGTTATTGATCCTATTTCAAATGAAATTCTTTACTCAGAGGGTACACTTTTAGATGAAGTAAGTGCTAAAGTAATTTCAGAAGCTGGAATTAAAGCAGCTCACATTAGAACACCAACTACTTGTAAAAGTAAAGATGGTATTTGTGCTTTATGTTATGGTGTGAATCTTGCAACTGGTCATATTGTTCGTGCTGGTGAAGCTGTTGGTATTATTGCCGCTCAATCAATTGGTGAGCCAGGTACACAGCTTACACTTCGTACTTTCCACGTTGGGGGAACTGCAAGTTCTACTGCACAAGAGAGACAAGTTATAGCAAATCGTGAAGGTTTTATTCGTTACTACAACTTAAAAACTTATGAGTCTAAAGATGGAAAAAATATTGTTGCAAATAGAAGAAATGCAGCTGTACTCTTAGTTGAACCTAAAATTAAAGCTCCATTTGCAGGTAAGGTTGAGATTCAAACTATTCATGATGAAGTTATTGTAAGTTTAGTTGGTAAAGATGAGACAGTTCGTTACTCTCTTCGTAAAATAGAGGTTGCAAAACCAAATGAGCTTGCAGGTATTAGCGGTCAAATAGAAGGTAAGTACTATTTCCCTTATGAGCATGGAAGTAATGTAGCAGAAGATGAGTCTATTGTTGAAACTATCAAAGATGGTTGGAATGTTCCATCACGAATACCATATGCATCAGAGTTATTAGTTGAAAATGGTGCTCCTGTTACACAGAAAATTCTTGCAAAAGAAGAAGGACTTATTAAGTATTTCTTACTTAAAGGTGATTACTTAGAAAGAATAGAAGGTCTAAAATCTGGATATGAAGTTGAAGAGAAGGGACTCTTTGCAGCTGTAATTGATAGTAATAACCGTGAAGCTGTTCGTCACTATATCGCGCGTGGTTCTGTTATTGTAATTGATGATAATGAGACAGTGGAAGCTACAACTATGATTGCTAAACCATCAAATGATGAATCTGTTGTTATAGCAGAGTGGGATCCATATTCAAATCCAATTATTTCAGAAGCGAATGGTGTTGTGAAGTATGAAGATATTATTGTTGGAACTACAGCTTCAGAGCAGATGGATGAATTAACTGGTAAAACTCGTTTAATGATTAATGATCATATCTCGAGTGAATATAAACCAACTATCGTTTTAGCAACAGAAGATGGTGAACTCCTTCGTTATGCTATTGAGCCAAAATCATCAGTATTTGTTGCTGATGGTGCAGAGGTGAAAATTGCAGATATTATTGCAAAAACACCTAAAGCACTTCAAAAATCATCAGATATTACTGGGGGTCTTCCACGAGTTTCTGAACTTTTTGAGGGTCGTCGTCCAAAAGCAACAGCACTTATTTCTGAAATAGATGGTACAGTTAGTTTTGGTAAGATGCTTCGTGGTAAGGTTAGGATTGTTATTAGCAACTCTGAAAATGGAATCGTAAAAGAGTACTTTGTAGATAAATCTCATGAAGCTGTTGTAAATGCTGGAGATTTTGTACACTCTGGTGAGCGTTTAACTACAGGTATATTATCATCTCATGAGCTATTAAGAATTATGGGTGTGAAAGCACTTTATAACTATTTAGTATCAGAAGTTCAGCAAGTTTACCGTTCTCAAGGGGTTAATATTGCTGATAAGCATATTGAAGTTATTTTTACTCAAATGTTACGTCAGATTAAAATTGTAAAATCTGGAGATACTAAGTTTATTGAAGGTGATTTAATTTCAAAAGCTAAATTTGCTAGTGAAAATGTAAAAATCATTAAACTTGGTGGTCGCCCAGCAATTGCTGAACCGTTCCTTGTTGGTATCACTCGTGCTGCTGTATCTGCTGATAGTATTATATCAGCTGCATCATTCCAAGATACAACTAAAGTCTTAACTGAAGCTGCTGTTTCAGCTAAAGTTGATGATTTAAATAACCTAAAAGAGAATGTTATTATTGGTCGTACTATTCCTGTTGGAACTGGTATTTATAAAGATCAAACTGTTATCTTCGCATCAGACGAAGAGGTATAATTTATAAGATAGGATATTTATCCTATCTTACTCTCTTCTTTCCCCTTTTTCCTAAAATTAATATATACTTAAAAATAAGCAAACTTTAATTACTATTTCTGTATTATTCCGTGTCTATAGTTCTCTAAAGAGATTAGAGAATTAAATTCTACTGGAAATTTATATAAAGGAATTGTATGCCTACAATCAATCAACTGATTCGTAATGAGCGTAAACGCGTGATTAAAAAATCTAAATCACCTGCGCTTGTTTCATGTCCACAGCGTCGTGGTGTATGTACTCGTGTTTACACAACTACACCAAAAAAACCTAACTCGGCTTTAAGAAAAGTTGCAAAAGTTAGATTAACATCTGGTTTTGAGGTTATCTCATATATCGGTGGTGAGGGTCACAACCTTCAAGAACACTCTATCGTACTTGTTCGTGGTGGTCGTATTAAAGATTTACCTGGTGTTAAATACCATATCGTTCGTGGTGCTCTTGATACTGCTGGTGTTGCTAACCGTATGGTTGCTCGTTCTAAATACGGAACAAAAAAACCTAAAAAATAGTCTTAGACTGTTTTTTTAAATAATATATTCAATAGCTACAGGACTAATCTTTAGTGATTAATTTTGAGTAAATTTGAAAATACAAATTGAAGAAGAAGGAAATTCGAAATGAGAAGAAGAAAAGCTCCCGTTCGTCCGGTAATGCCAGATCCAATTTATGGAAGTAAGATACTGACGAAATTTATAAATAAAGTAATGTTAGATGGTAAAAAATCTACAGCAGAAAAAATCATCTATAGTGCAATGGATATCATTAGCTCTCGTGGTGACAAAACTGGTATAGATACATTTAATGAAGCTATTGAAAATATTAAACCAATTATTGAAGTAAAAAGTCGCCGTGTTGGTGGTGCTACATATCAAGTTCCAGTAGAAGTACGCCCAGTACGTCAACAGTCATTAGCTATTAGATGGTTAATTGATGCAGCTCGTAAGAGAAATGAAAGAACTATGGCTGAGAGATTAGCTAATGAGTTCATGGACGCTTCATCTGATAAAGGTTCAGCATTCAAGAAAAAAGAAGATACTTATAAAATGGCAGAAGCTAATAAAGCATTTGCTCATTATCGTTGGTAATTCGCTCTTATTAAATAGAGATAAAGGAAGTAATTCCTTCATCTCTATTAATATTAAAACCTCTTTATATAAGAAAATTTTTGTTTTTTTATAAAAGAGGTTCACTCTACAACAACTTAAACTAAGGTACTAAAATATGGCAAGAAGTCACAAACTTAATGATGTAAGAAACATTGGTATTGCTGCACACATTGATGCAGGTAAAACAACAACAACAGAAAGAATTTTATTCTATACAGGTGTTGAGCATAAAATTGGTGAGGTTCATGATGGTGCTGCTACTATGGATTGGATGGAACAAGAGCAAGAGCGTGGTATTACAATTACTTCAGCTGCAACTACTTGTGAGTGGAATGGTAAGCAGATAAATATTATCGATACTCCGGGTCACGTTGACTTTACTATTGAAGTTGAGCGTTCTATGCGTGTTCTTGATGGTGCTGTTTCAGTATTCTGTGCTGTTGGTGGTGTTCAGCCTCAATCAGAAACTGTATGGAGACAAAGAAATCGTTATAAAGTTCCTTCAATCGTTTTTGTTAATAAAATGGATAGAACAGGTGCTGATTTCTACGAAGTTGAGCGTCAAATTAAAGATCGTTTAAAAGGTAACCCAATGCCTTTCCAATTACCTATTGGTGCAGAAGCTGAGTTTGAAGGTGTTGTTGATTTAGTTAAAATGAAAGAGATTGTTTGGGATACTGATGCTGCTATGGGTTCTGCATACCATGAACAAGATATTCGTGATGATTTAAAAGAAATTTCAGAAGAGTATAGAGAAAAAATGCTTGAGACTCTTTCAGAAGTTGATGGTAATGAAGATTTTGCTGAAAAATTCTTAGAGGGTGAAGAGTTCTCAGAAGAAGAGTTAAAAGCTGCTATTAAAGCTGCTACACTTGGTATGGCTGTTGTTCCAATGACTCCAGGTACTGCATTTAAAAATAAAGGTGTTCAAACACTTCTTGATGCTGTTGTTGATTATTTACCTTCACCAATTGAATCAGAAGCTATTATGGGTACACTTATGGATGATGAAGAGCAAGAAGTAGCTGTTCCATCAACTGATGATGGTGATTTCGCTGCATTAGCATTTAAAATTATGACAGATCCATTTGTTGGTGTTCTTACTTTTATTCGTGTTTATCGTGGTTCACTTGAAGCTGGTTCATTTGTTCATAACTCTACTAAAGATAAAAAAGAGAGAATTGGTCGTATTGTAAAAATGCATGCTATCAAGCGTGAAGAAGTGAAAACGATTTATGCTGGTGAAATTGGTGCAGTTGTTGGTCTTAAATCAACTACTACTGGAGATACTTTATGTACAGGTGAAGAGAAAATTGTTCTTGAAAGAATGGATTTCCCAGAACCAGTTATCTCTGTTGCTGTTGAGCCTAAAACTAAAGCTGACCAAGAAAAAATGGGTATTGCTTTAAGTAAACTTGCTGCTGAAGATCCATCTTTCCGTGTTAACACTGATGAAGAGACAGGACAAACTATTATCTCTGGTATGGGTGAGTTACACCTTGAAATTCTTGTAGATAGAATGAAGCGTGAGTTCTCTGTTGAAGCTGAAGTTGGTGCTCCACAAGTTTCTTACCGTGAGTCTATTAAAGAAGAGGTACAACAAGAGTACAAATATGCAAAACAATCAGGTGGTCGTGGTCAATTTGGTCATGTTTATCTTACTGTTAAACCAGGTGAAGCAGATACAGGATTTGTATTTACAAATGCTATTAAAGGTGGATCTGTTCCAAAAGAGTTTATTCCAGCTGTTAAGAAAGGTTGTGAAGAAGCTATGCAAAATGGTGTTCTTGCAGGATATCCAATGGAAGATGTTGATGTAACTCTTTATGATGGTTCTTACCATGATGTGGATTCAAATGAGATGGCATTTAAACTTGCTGCTTCAATGGGATTCAAAGAGGCTTGTCGTAAAGCAAAACCTTCTATCTTAGAGCCAATGATGAAAGTTGAAGTTGAAACTCCAGAAGAAAACATGGGTGATGTTATTGGTGACCTTAACCGTCGTCGTGGTCAAGTTAACTCAATGGGTGACCGTTCAGGTAATAAAATTGTTGATGCACATGTTCCACTTTCAGAGATGTTTGGTTACTCAACTGACCTTCGTTCTGCTACTCAAGGGCGTGCTACATACTCTATGGAATTTGATCACTATGCTGAAGTTCCAAGAAATGTATCTGAAGAAATTCAGAAAAAAAGAAACGGTTAGTCTTAGTATAACTTATACTTTTCTAACTACTATTTACTCCTTTTTAGGAGTAAATTCTTTCCTTTAACTCCTAAAAACTGCTATAATTACTGAAAAATTAGGTCTCTTATGTATAAATTTATCCTCATATTATTATTTACTATATCTTTAAATGCTTCAAATCCTAAGCCTTATGCTACTTTAGGAGATGTTATTTACAATAATGCTCAAAAAATAGAAAAATTACAATTTATTTCTTCTTTTCAATTAGAAAAAAATGCTATTAATAAATATATAAAAGAGCTTAAAGCAACACGCCAGTATGGATTTGAATTAGAGAAAAAAAAGGCAAATCGAAATAAAAATGTTTATCTAAATAAACTGAGAAAACTTTCAAAAACTAATGATTACTATTTAAGAAATGCTAAAACTATTTACTCTAAAGCGATGAAAGAGAAAGATTATAAGTTGTTTTCTGAAATCGTAAATAGTGGTTTGATTAATCTTGAAGAAAATAAAAAGAAGATAGTAAATTATTATTATAAACATACAGCATATATAAAAAATGAGGGTATTATTAAAGAACTTGTAGATGAAGATATAAAACGCAAAGCAAAACGCAGAGCTTTAAGACGACGTTATAAAACTAAAAAAGATTTAGAGTTAGAAAAAATAGAAAGAATACGAAAAAATGATAAGTTAGAAAAATTGAAACTTGAAGAAGAGTTACAAAAAGATTTACAAAAAAGAAAGTTAGAGATACGAGTGAATCAAGAGCAAGAGTTAAATCTCTAGAACCATATAAACTCTTCCTCTTCACTTGGTCTTCCTTTGAGTGTGATATAAGGCTTATACTGTGCCTTATAAGATAAAGAGGGGCAATCTTCTACATAGTACCCTAAATATATCCATTTTTTTCCTAGTTGAGAGGCATATTGTATCTGTTGATAGAGTGAAAATTTTCCAAGAGATAGCTGTGTATAGTCAGGATCATAATAAAAATATATAGATGATATGCCATCTTGAAGTATATCAATTAAGTCAACAGCAATAAGCTTTTCATTATCAAAATAGAGAACTTCATAACCAAAATCTTCATCTCCTGTTACAAAAGAGTTATGATAGTGTTGAGCTGTTGTTGTGTTGTAATCCCACTGCTTTTTTTTATGCATATGAAGATGATACTTCTCAAATAGATTGAGATGCTCTTGCGTTAGAGAAGGTTTTTGAATATAAATTTTCAGATGTTGTGCTTTTTTAATGACTCTTCTTGCTGATTTTGAAAAGGCATAATCTTCAACACTAATTTTAATACTTTGACACTCATTACAATCTGTACATATAGGGCGAAAATACATTTTACCAAAGCGTCTAAAACCTCTCTCAATTAATTGATGACAATATTGTGCATTCATATCTTCAATCATTTTATAGTGTAGAGTTTGCTGTTTATTAGCTAAATAAGAGCATTTATCTTTAAGTGAAAATTCTTTAAGTAAATTCATACTAGGATTTTGACATAATTTGCTTTAGAGTTAAGTAAGAGGGCATAAAAATGAATCTTTTTTTAAAAAATAAAATAGTTATATTTAGAGTTATAGGTGTACTCTTTTTGTTGTTTGGCACGCTTATCCATTTCTGGAAAGTACCAGAAGCAACTCTATCTCAAAATGAGAGAGCAGCTATGAATTTAGCAAGAATGGAAGCGAGTTTAAGTGCATCTAATTCTAGTTTAAGAAGTGAGTCAAAAAAAAGTACATCAGTTTATATGAAAGATTTAAAGAAAACGCAGAAGAAACAGTTAGAATATTTAACTATTTTAGTTATGTTTATTGGTGCTATATCCTTAGGATATAGCTTTATAAAAAGGGAAGAGGGTATTTAGTTTGCTCTATTTGTAGCGATAAGAACACCTTCAATCATTTTATCTATATCGCCATCTAAAATGGCAGAAATATTTGAAAGTGCTTCATTGGAACGAGTATCTTTGACTTGTTGATAAGGTTGCATCACATAAGAGCGTATTTGATGTCCCCAACCTATTTCACTTTTTGCAACACCATCTTTTTCTGCTTTTTGAGCTTCAAGTTCTAACTCATAAAGACGAGATTTTAACATCTTTATTGCAGTAGCTTTATTTTTATGTTGGCTTCTATCATTTTGACACTGGACAACGACACCACTCTCTATATGTGTGATTCGAATAGCGGATTCAGTTTTATTGACATGCTGTCCTCCCGCACCACTTGCACGGTATGTATCTATACGAATATCTTTATCTTCTATAACGATGTCTATATCATCATCTACCTCAGGTGAAACCATAACAGAGCTAAAAGATGTATGTCGTTTTGCATTGGAGTCAAAAGGTGAAATTCTTACAAGTCTATGGATACCATTTTCTACTTTGAGGTAACCATAAGCATTTTCCCCTTTAATGATAACAGAAACATCTTTTATACCAGCCTCTTCACCAGCTTGGTAATCTAAGATTTCAACTTTAAAACCTCGTCTTTCTGCCCAGCGTTTATACATTCTAAGAAGCATTTGAGCCCAGTCTTGAGACTCTGTACCACCCGCACCTGGATGAATAGAGAGAATAGCATTATTTGCATCACTCTCACCACTTAAAAGTACTTCTATCTCCATGTTTCGTATCTGCTCTTCTAATTGAGGTGCATCCTCATAGAGTGCTTGAAGAGATTCATCATCCTTCTCTTCTTTAGACATACTATAAAGTTCATTTGCATCTTCAACAGCATCGTTAGCAACTTTATATTTCTCAAATTTTCTACTGAGTTGAGTTTTCTCTTTTTGAACAAGGGCAGCCTGTTTTGCATCATTCCAAAAGTCAGGATTATTTTCAAGCTCTTCAATCTCTTGAAGTCTATCTTGTATCTTTTGAGGCTCAACAACACCAGCTATATTTTTTATTTTAATTGTAATATTTTTTAGTAGTTCTGTGTACTCATAATTATCCATAGAGATTGTCCATATATTTTATTGTATAATTGCGATTATATATAAATGAGGCTTAAAATGAAGATTATATCTAATCCTTTAGAGTTAAAAGAGCAATTAAAAAATAAAAGAGAAATAGTAGGTTTTGTTCCTACTATGGGTGCTTTACATGATGGGCATCTCTCTTTAATTAAAGAAGCAAAAAAAGAGTGTGATTTTGTAGTTGTTTCTATTTTTGTTAATCCTACACAGTTTTTAGAAGGTGAGGATTTTGAGAAGTACCCATCAAGAGATGAAGCAGATAAAAAGATATGTGAACTCGCAGGTGTAGATATACTTTTTTTTCCATCTAAGAAGAGTATTTATACAGAAGATGAAGTTACTTTAGTAGCTCCAAATGTTAGAGGCTTTGTACTTGAAGGTGCAACACGCCCAGGACATTTTAATGGTGTACTTACAGTTGTCAATAAACTTTTAAATATAGTAAATCCAGATTATGCTTACTTTGGAAAAAAGGATGCACAACAATTAAACTTAATTACATTAATGGTAAAACAACTTTTTATGAATGTAGAGATAGTCGCTGTGGATACAGTAAGGGAGAGTGATGGTTTAGCTTTGAGTAGTAGAAATGTTTATCTGAGTAAAGAGGAGCGAGTAGAGGCTTTAAAAATATCTGCTTCACTCTACCATGCTTCAAAAATGCTAAGTAAAGATATAGTTGACGCAAATAAGATTAAAGAAGAGATGAAAAAGATTTTATATCCTCTTGAGATAGGGTATGTAGAGATACTAAATCATGATTTTGAACTTATAGAAAAGATAGAGTTAGGTAGAAGTGTGATTTTAGTGGAGGCTCTTGTGGGTAGTACTAGGCTTCTTGATAATATCTGGTTGTAGAGATGGTGTTAAATAACCATCTTCTATCATAATTTCAACTGCTTTTTTAAAGACTGGAACAGAAGTTTGTGATGCAAATTGACTTTTTTTAGGTTGAACTACAACGACACCAATGGAGTACTTATTTTTTGCATCATTGGCAAAGCCCATAAATGCAGTGTTATATTTTTTCACATATTTTCCTTTTTCAACAATATGTGCTGTCCCTGTTTTCCCCCCAATAATAAGACCTCTTGTTATTGCCTTTTTACCAGTCCCTTCATTAACAGTTTTAATAAGAATGTTTTTCACTCTTTGTGCAGTTGAACTTTTTATAACTTGTATTTGCTCTTCATAGGGAACTCTCTCTTCTCGTCCATACTCATCAATGAAACTTGTTACTATTTTAGGATATAGAATACGACCATTATTATTAAAGGCACTGTATGCACGGAGGAGTTGCATCAAGTTAGCACGCATTCCATATCCATAAGAACAAGTTGCTTTATAAATCTCATTTTCAAGTTTTTTAGAGCTAGGAATAGAGCCAACTTTTTCATAGATTAAATCAGGTGTCGATTTTTGAGAAAAACCAAACTTTTTTAATCCTTCATAAAATTCGTAACCTGAGAGTTTTTGTGAGAGTTGTGCCATACCGATATTTGAAGAGTGAACTATAACATTTTCTGCACTTAACCAACCAAATCTATGCTCATCTGTAATAATCTTACGACCTAACTTATAGCGACCATTATGACCATTTACTAGATCATAAGGATTGATGAGATTTTTATCTAAAAGTAGAGAAAAAGTGATAGGTTTTATTACACTTCCTGGCTCAAAGCTATACTCAATCATACCAGAGTTTAAAGAGGGATAGTCTCTACGCTTAATTTTTTTAGGAAGAAATCTATTGGAACTAGCCATAGCATAAACATCACCAGTTTTAGAGTTCATAATAGCTATCATAATCTGTTTTGCGCGTAACTCCTTTTTCATTGCATCAAGCATTCTTTCTACTTTAATCTGAAATGAAATAGGAATACTTAGTTTAATATCCAAACCATCTATCTCAGGTTTTGTAAAACTTTCTCTATTTAATATAATATAGCTATTGACATCTCTCTTACCTCTACTAAATCTATTTTGTTTAGAAGAGAGTTCTCCGTCAAAGCGTTTTTCTAATCCTTTGACTCCTCGAATAAATGTATATCCATCATTTTCAAGTTTATGTGGGTAGCCTATAATAGGTGTAAGAAGATTACCATAAGGATACTCACGACTCTCTCCACTCTCTATGATGTTAAGTCCATGCCTAGAGAGTAAACCTGTTGATTTGCTTTTTAACTCTAAAAAGACTTTAAATCTTCTTAGCTCTCGTTTTAGTTTTTTTAGATAATGAGCCTGAATTTGAGGAATGTTATAGCTTAAAACAACTACACCTTGACGCTTAGAGAGCCGTTTTAGAATCTCTTTTTGTGTCATTCCTGAATAAATACTAAAAAGCTTAATAAAAAGTTCTTTTTTTGTAGGGTCTATATATTTTGTATTTACCATGGCTTTATAGAGTTTTTTTGTTGTAGCTAAATGAAAACCATCTGCACTAATAATATTACCTCGTTGTGCGCGTGAACTCTCTTGAGCATAAGTTCTTGGTAGATGACGAGATTTAACAACAGTGAGAAGCATTACCGATAAGAAAATAAGGAATCCTAGAAAAAGAAGGATATAAAGAAAGAGGATTTTTTTACTTTTGTTGTGGTTTTCCATATAATAGTTTTTAAATAAATTAAAGCTGAGTTCTACCTATCTCTTTATATGCATTGAGTGCTTTATTTCTTATCTCTAGCATTAGTTTCATACTTACTTCTGCTTTACTAATAGCAATAGCTGCTTGATGCAAATCTTTTACTTGTCCTGTTGCAAGGTCTGCAACTGCAACCTCTTTTGTCTCTTGTAACTCGTTGACTTCATTAAGTGCAGATTTAAGTTGATTTGCAAATGCTTCTCCACCAGTTGATGCAGTTTCGATTTTATTTTTTTGCTGGAGTAAGTTAGCTGTGCCAACATTTGAGAGTGAATTTAAATTATTCATAATAGCCTAGCTCCTTATTGTAGTAGAGATATAGCACTATTTGCCATATCTTTTGAACTTTGAAATGCTGCAACATTTGCTTGGTAAGATCGTGTTGCTTCAACTAGATCGGCCATTTCTATTACAGGATTAATATTTGGATAAGAAACATATCCATTTGCATCTGCATCAGGGTGATTTGGCTCAAATTTCATCTTTGGTTTGGAGTCATCACGAGATATTTTATCTACCACTACACTCATTATAGGAGGTGTTACTTTTTCTCCAAATGCTCCTAAAGATAAAGGATCTTCATATTTGTCACTTTCAGTCATTGATTCTAAGGCTTTATTAAAGGCTTCATTAAAGTTTATAGCTTTAAAAACTACCTCTTTACGACGGTAAGGTCCTCCCTCTTCAGTTCTAGTTGTTTGTGCATTGGCAATATTACTTGAAATAGTATTTACACGAACACGCTGAGCAGATAAACCGTATCCACTAATGTCAAAACTGTTAAGAAAATTACTCATTTTTTAATCCTAATTTACTTTTTGTGAAGCGTCAATAACACTTTTAAATATCAGACTATCTTTTTTCATGGCACTTACAAGTGCATTATACATAATAGAATTTTTACTTAGTTCTGTAGTTTCAACATCTATATCAACACTATTACCATCATTTCTAGCCATATGCCCATCTCTAAAAAAAAGTGTAGGTTTAGTATTAGAAGATTCGCTTTTTGGTTTAAGATGATTACTATCTGTTTGAGCCA
>Ga0256826_1000260_pt1 | contig 30588 bp, 18 predicted proteins | sample CV79metaG_FD_185975 | JGI IMG/M metagenome (GOLD analysis project Ga0256826, IMG submission 185975) | Hydrothermal vent microbial communities from East Pacific Rise, Pacific Ocean - CV79 | ecosystem: Environmental > Aquatic > Marine > Hydrothermal vents | place: Pacific Ocean: East Pacific Rise...
AGCAGCAACATACGGGCGTTCCATGTATATTTTGGATTTTACAGTAGGTACAGAGAAGATCACAAATACAAAAACTGTTAGTTTTGTGTTGTCGCCTAACCCCGCATCACAAAATGTACTTATATCCTTTAATAATTCCAAAGAGAGTTACTTGCTGGAGTTGATGACCATGAAAGGGAATATCCTATTTTCAGAAAAAGAAAATAACCCACAAGTAAATATAAATTTACAAGAACTATCTATCAGTCCCGGGCTCTATATATTAAAGGTAAGCCAGCATGATGTAAGCCAAACCAAGAAACTAATTATTAGATAATAGTATTTGGTAGAACACGCTCAAATTCAATCAACTTTACTTAAAAATCATCAATACAGCATGGAAAGACATAATTTCAAGGACTGAAAACAATTTATAGTATATTTGTGAGATGATGTTAGGATTTGTGATAAAGTATTTTTGGAAATTAAAGTCTGCCTTGAGTTTGGTGGTTTTAATCGTGTTTGGAATTGTAAATTCTTGGACAGCTATAGGGCAGACAAGTAATGAAGATTCTGCAATTCAGGAAATTAATTCAATGCTTAATGAGTGGCATGGTTTGGCTGCCGTTGGCGATTCAACTTTCTTTGATAGATTTGATAATGAAAGTTTTTACCTAGGTACAGATGCCAAGGAAATATGGACCTTACAAGAATTTAAAGACTTTGCTTTACCTTATTTTAAAAGGGGGAGTGCTTGGAGTTTTAAAACAAAATCAAGAAATGTATATTTAGGTACTTATGGAAATTATGCCTGGAGCGATGAAGTTTTGGATACCTGGATGGGACTATGTAGAGGGACATGTGTCATGGAGAAAAAAGAGAAACATTGGGTGATTAAACATTATAGCTTAACTGTCCTCGTATCCAATAAATTAATTAAAGATTATGTAAAACTACTAGATCAAAACTAAACTATGGCAAAACGAATTCTCCCTTATTTATCCATCATTTTTCTTTTATCACTTTTTTCTTGTCAAGAAAACAAAGAGCAAGCCATTAGCCTAAAAAGCGAAACAATTATTAACACAGTGCCGTCGGCGTCCGGACTTATTTGCAAAGGAGATCATATTTGGTTGGTAGGTGATGATGCATCAAATATTTTCGAATTGAACAGCAAAAATGAGATCATCAATCAGTATCAAATTTCTGCAATGAATAGAATGAAAGATGGTCGTATTTTGAAAGCAATAAAACCCGATTTTGAGTCTATTGATGAGTTTGATGGAAAGCTAATTATAATGGGGAGTGGAAGTAAAGAAATAAGTCGCGATACTGCCGTTATTTTCAGCTTAAATGAAAGAAAAGTATTTGCAAAAAAAACGTTTCGCCCTTTATTCCAAGAATTTTTAAAGATGGGAGGTTTTGATAGTACTCAAAGCATCAATATGGAAGGCTTGGCATCAGATAAAGAAAATTTTTATCTGCTCCATCGAGGAAATATTTGCGGGAAAAATATGATTTTTCAGGTGTCAAAAGAACAAATGTTTCAATTCATTGAATCTGATAGTTTGGCAAAATTTACAATTTATGCTTTCGATTTGCCAAAGATTGATGGTTTTCAAAGTGGCTTTTCAGGAGCTTGTATTTCACCAGACCAAAACTATCTGATTTATACGGCATCTGTTGAGTCTACTAGTGATGTATACCATGATGGTGAAGTATTAGGGAGTTTTATTGGTGCTATTCCTATTCATGGAGAAAATGCATGGAAAGCAAATGCTTTTTATCCGCTTACTAAGAATGATACTATCCTGAAAACAAAATTGGAATCAATTTGTGTAAAATCTGTTATAAAGAATTTGTTTAATGTAATTTGTGTTAGTGATAACGATAACGGAGAGAGTGGTATCTATAAAATTCAATTAAATTGGGAGCAATTTACCAACCAACACTAAACCTTAATGGCATAGGCCTATAAATGAACAGTCGATGAAGCTAAAAAATCAAATTTCAATTATTCTAATCATGGGCATCATAGCCCTTAGTACTAACTCTATATATGCTCAAATCAGCTACGGAGGAGAACCCTATTCATTCTCTAATAAACTGGAAATGCCTCAGGCAATAAGCCCCAATCCCAGTGAATTAATGCTTAACAAAGGCGATAATAATAAAAATTGTAACGCATTAGAGTTTGGCCGTTTTCTAAACTTAAATATTTCTTTAAACAACGATTTATGGCAAAAGATTAGCACTGCTAAGGGAAAGACTATATACCGATTGAGAGTTCAGTCTAAAGGAGCTTTGGCCGTTGGAGCTTATTTTTCCGACTTTTTTATTCCAAAAGGGGCGGAACTCTTTATTTTTTCGCCTGATCATCAGCAGTTAATAGGCTCCTTTAATTCCTTAAATAATCCTGCATCGGGTTTGTTTGCTACTGAGTATATTTTAGGTGATCAGTTATTAATAGAATACATTGAACCTGCAAACGTTAAAGGGCAGGGGCATTTTATAGTGAAAGAAATTCTTCATGCATATAGAGCCATTGGTTCGGTTATTAATAAAAGTGGTTTTGGAAGTTCAGATGTTTGCGAGGTGAATGTAAATTGCCCTGAAGGTAGTGGAAAAAACAAACAAAGAGATGCTGTGTTACGTTTAAATATTAAGATAGGAAGCTCAGCTTATTGGTGCACTGGTTCTCTAATTAATAATACAAGTGAAGACAGAACGCCCTACGTAATTACGGCTGATCATTGCGGGAAAAATTCTAGTTCTGTCGATCAAAATCAATGGGTGTTTTATTTTAATTATCAATCGGATGATTGCGATGATCCTAATATAGAGCCCGAACATCAAACTATGACAGGTTGCAGCCTGATTGCAGCAAGCTCAAACACGGGCTCCTTAGGTTCTGATTTTTATCTCGTGATGCTTAATCAAACTGTTCCAGAAGATTATAGACCCTATTTTTTAGGCTGGAATCGTGATGGTCTGGGTAGCGATGTAGGTTATACAATTCATCACCCACAAGGCGATATAAAAAAAATATCTACATATACCAATCCTTTATCCGATGCAACTTATAATGGTGGAATTTATAATGGTTTTTGGGAAGTTGCTTGGTCCGAAACAGAAACAAATCATGGAGTTACTGAGCCTGGATCTTCAGGCTCTCCAATATTTGATGAGCAAGGTTATTTAATAGGTACATTAACTGGAGGAGCTGCATCTTGTTCCGCTCTTACTGCCAATGATTATTATGGGAAATTTATTATGCATTGGGATCAAAACGGATCTGAAGATAATCAAAAACTAGCTCCTTGGTTGGATCCCCTAAATACAGGTGTTGATAAAATGAGTGGAATCTATTTAGGTGTCGATGAAGAAAAAATTCTATCGGGTAAACTATTTCAAGCAATCCCCAATCCAGTCAGCTCCTCTCTTATTTTGTATTTTGATAGGAATAATACTGAGTATTTAGTTAGTATAAGTGATTTAAGTGGGAAAATAATCACCGAATTCAAACAAGAAGGTTTAGGCCCAAAAACCATACAACTTGAAGGCTTGCAAAAAGGTATTTATATTATCAAAGTGATGACCGAGAGCAAAACACAGATTTCAAAATTTTTAAAACTTTAAAAAGATGCCTAAAGTACCAAAACGATATTTAATTTTAATATCTGGATTGCTATGGTCTGCTGTAGGAATATTTTTATTAAAATTAGGGATAGGATGGATTATTCATCTTTCTGCACAAACTATCACAATTGTTCTAATTGCTGGTTTAAGCTTAAGTGCAGTAAAAATTAAATTCTTATTCTCCAAATTGGCTAACAAAAATATACAACGTATTAATGCTTATCAAAAAGAAAGGGTTTGCGTATGGGCATTCCAAAAATGGTCAAGCTATTTAATAATTGTTTTCATGATGAGTATGGGAATTTATATGCGCCATACCAGCTCCATCCCTAAATATATTATAAGCCCCTTATACATAGGTATTGGTCTGGCTCTGCTGGTGTCTAGTTTTTTGTATTATAAGTTTCTTTTGAGCTTACATAGAAAGTAATTACTCCTAATCTGCGTAAGTTGGGATGATATAAATGATAGGCATTTTATCAAGGTTTAATGCATCCATTTTTTGTTCAGCTTAGGTTTTGGCTTCTCCTTTGTATTTGGTCTTGTCCATCTTTTAGCCGTATTATCAACAATTGTTAAAAACTACAACTTGATTTTACGATTATTTAACATAAATTTGACCTTCAATAAAACAAAACAAAATCTAACATTATGAAGAGAAGAATAATTATAATGCTTTTGGCATTTATGGCTTTTAGTGTCAATACGGTCATGTCACAAGGTGTTACTACATCCTCTATGAGAGGAACAGTAGTAGATGAAAATGGGGGTGCTGTTCCAATGGCAAATGTTTTGGCTATTCATATTCCAACAGGTACTGAGTATGGAACCACAACATTAGAAGATGGTCGTTTCAATATAAGAAATATGAAAATAGGTGGACCATATAAAGTAACAATCAGCTTTGTGGGTTTTAAAGACGCCGTTGAAGATGATATTTTCCTTCAATTAAATAGCACTTATGATGTAAATGCAAAAATGAGTGAATCTGCCACTGCTTTGTCAGAGGTAGAAGTTGTTGCCAATAAAGAAGAAGATATTAATGCTGAAAAAACGGGTGCAATGACAAATGTAAACAGCAAGCAAATTACTGGTTTGCCTAGTATCAACAGAAGCGCTCAAGATTTAACCCGATTAACACCTCAATCAGATGGGAATAGCTTTGGGGGGCGCAATAATCTGTATAATAACTTTTCGCTGGATGGATCTATTTTTAATAACTCCTTTGGTTTAGATTATGCCACTCCCGGCGGGCAAGCCGATGCGCAACCTGTTTCATTAGACGCTATTGAGCAAATTCAGGTATCTTTAGCTCCCTTTGATGTACGAGAAGGTGGTTTTACCGGTGCGGGAATTAATGCTGTTACAAAATCAGGAACAAATACTATTCATGCTACTATATATCATTATTTTAGAAACGAAAATATGATAGGAAATAAAGTTAGTGGAGAAACTGCTGATAATCTTGATTTCTCAACAGGACAAACAGGTTTTAGCTTTGGAGGTCCCATTATTAAGAATAAATTATTCTTTTTTGTCAATGCAGAACTTGAGCAAAGTACACAATTAGCTCACGGCTTTGTTGCCGATGATGGCTCTAATACAGGTGGTGAAAACGTAACTTCTGTTCCCGCTGCCGATATTCAAGCTGTACATGATCACTTGCTTAACGAGTGGGGATACGAAGCAGGAGCATATCAAGGTTATAATCATCAAAAAAACAACAAAAAAGTTTTAGTAAAATTAAACTGGAATATTTCAAAGAATCATAATTTTAGTATTCGCTATAATATGTTGGACGCATGGAAAGATATTCTTCCTCACCCCGAAGCTATTATCGGTAGAGGGCCAACTTCTTATCGTTTACCTTTCGAGAATTCATCCTATAAGATTTATAATAAAATCAACTCTGTAGTAGGCGAATTAAATTCTATCTTTTCCGCAAATACTGCTAATAAAATGCTTATTAGTTATACTACTTTCAGAGATCATCGTGAACCTTGGTCAAAACCTTTTCCTGTAATTGACATTTTTAATGCAAATGGTCAGTTGGCTATTACTGCAGGATCCGAAATGTTCTCCACAGGTAATATTTTAAATCAGGATGTGTTTCAATTTACTGACAACTTTACTTATTATATGGAGAATCATACTTTCACTGCTGGTGTTAATTTAGAATACTTTAAGTTTGAAAACTCATTTAACTTGTTTTATTATCCTTGGCATATGTATTTTGGAGGAGTTGATGAATTCTTAAACACTACTACTGAAGATGTAGATTTTAATGCAGAAGTAGCCGAAGCTGATAAGAAAGATCTTAATTGGTCAAACGTGAACGTGGCCCAGCTTGGTGTTTATGTTCAGGACGAGTGGCAGGTAAATGATAATTTTAAGCTGACAGGTGGTTTACGCATAGATGTTCCAATGTATTTTAATGATGTAAGAACAGATAAGAACAGTGACGCTATTGATGAAGTAACTAATTTTAATGGTTGGGTAGACGAGAACGGAGAATCGGTAAAGGTAGATCCTTCAAAGTGGCCTGATGCTAAAATTATGTGGTCTCCTCGTTTGGGTTTTAACTACGACGTTAAAGGTGATAATACCATCCGTTTACGTGGAGGAACCGGAATTTTTACAGGTCGTATCCCTTTCGTATGGTTAGGTAACCAAGCTGGTAATGCAGGTATTTTCCCAGGCTATACTTTTCAAGTAAATGCAACCTCCCAGGATTTTAAATTTCCTCAAGTGTGGAAGTCAGATCTTGCAGTAGATTATAAGTTTGGAAAAGGCTGGATGGCTTCATTCGAAGGTATTTACGGAAAAGATATCAATGCTGTAGTTCATAGAAATTATAATATGGCTCCTCCTAGTCAAGCATTATCAGGTTCTGGTGATACACGCCCTATTTTTGGAGGTTTCAATGAGTCAAATATTTATTCCGCTGATCCAAATGCTATTGGTTTCCTTGATGCAGGTGTTATTGTGATGGATAATGTAAAAGAAGGTAGTCAGTTTAGTTTAACGGGGAAACTGGCAAAGGCTTTCAATATAGGATTAACAGCTGATGTGGCTTATACTTATATGCAATCTAAAGATTATACCTCAATTCCAGCAGAAATTGCTGCGGATGCTTTCCAGAGAAATCCAGTTGCAGGAAATCCAAATGACCCATCTTTAAGTTGGTCTCGTTATGGTTTAAAGCACAGAATAATTTCTAGTTGGATGTATTCCAAGGAGTATGGTATCATGGCATCTCATTTTGGCTTGTTTTTTCAAGCAGGACAAGGAAACAGATATTCTTATACTTATACAGGTGATTTAAATCGCGATGGCATTATGGGAAATGATTTACTTTATGTTCCTGCAAATAGTGGTGATATTCACTTTGGATCTATTGATGCAGATGGTAACGTAATAGAAGCTCCTGATGCAGCTGAACAATATGCAGCTTTAGAGAAATTTATTGATCAGGATCCTTATTTGAAGGACAAAAAAGGCCAAATGACTGAAAGAAATGGAGCCAGTTTGCCTTGGTTCTCTCAAATTGACCTAAGGTATATGCACGATTTTAATATTAAAATTGGTAAAAGAATCAATACGTTACAGCTTTCTTTCGATGTAATGAACATTGGAAACATGTTTAATTCAAATTGGGGCGTTCGTCAATTTGCAACAACATATAATCCTATATCTGTTACTGGGGTGGATAGTAATAATGTTCCCTATATGCAATTTGATACCAACTTAAAAGATTCTTTTGTTGACGATTTTTCAACTAGATCTAAATGGCAATTACAAATTGGTGTTCGTTGGATTTTCTAAAGATCTATTAGAGCTAAAAAAAGCTGCTTCATGAGTTTGAAGCAGCTTTTTTATATTTAAGCACATAAAAAAAGCTCCAAGAGAAACCCTTAGAGCTAATAGTGCGGATGAAGGGACTCGAACCCCCACGTCTCTCGACACTAGATCCTAAGTCTAGCGCGGCTACCAATTACGCCACATCCGCGTAAGCGAGTGCAAAAATAATAATATTTTATAATATGCAATAGCTTTTCAAAAAAATATTTTAAATAGGATTAAAACCATCACCCATTATCTCGTTGGTGTCACTCACCATCACAAAAGCATCAGGGTCTACTTGTCTAATATAGTCTTTTAGTAAAACAACCTCCCGACGATTCACTACTGTCATGATGATTTTTTTATCCACTTCATTATACATACCCTCTCCTTTAATATAGGTACCTCCTCTATTTAAATCACCAATTATTTTATCACGAATGAGTTCATGCTTTTCTGATATAATCATCATTGACTTATCATAACCTGTTCCTTCTATAATAGTGTCTACTATTTTTCCTACCAAAAATATTACTAACCAAGAAAGTAGCGGGATTTTCCAGTCCCCAAATGCTACAAGACCGGCCAAAACAATAACAGAGTCCACTAGGATTAACAGTTGTCCAACTGATCTCTTAGTATATTTAGCAAGTATCATAGCAATGATATCAGTACCTCCACTAGTAGCTTTAGCTTTAAAAACCATTCCTAATCCAACACCAATGAGCGCACCACCATAAATAGCCGACAGTAATGGCTCATCAGTCACTAAAGGTTCATACCCGTATAGAAGTTCAAGAAGGGTAATCCAAATTGATGTGCTCACAAAACCTACCACAGTTTTTATTCCAAATCTTGGCCCTAATATTTTTAAACCAATTAGTGTTAAAGGAATGTCCAAAGCAAGCCCAACAAGTCCAATGGGGAAGCCCATAGTATGGTGCAATAAAATGGCCACTCCATACACACCTCCCGGGACAAGTTTATATGGACTAATAAAAAATACAAATCCCGCCGACATAATCAGCGTTCCAATTAGAATCAAACTGTAAACTGTAAACCAATCTTTACTGAAAATTTTTTCTTTTGTAATAAATGACATAATATATGTTTTTTTGAACGGCGGCAAATGTACTATTTTATCATTCAGGTTCAGACTTCATAATAAAAATTATTAATACGCGTTATAAGTCCTGTAAAACATGATAATTGAGTTGTTCTGCTATTTTGCTTTAATTGAAAAGTAAGTGGTTTTACTGAGTTATTATCTTTTAAATATTGAGCTTGTTTTTTACTTGGTATAAGACAGGTTCATGAAAACTAAACTGGATATTCGTATTGATAACATGTACTTTTGTTTAATTGTTAAAGGCAATTATTTTTGTTCTTTTTTTAATTCATTGTTTTTTTTATGTTCAATGTGTTGGAAATCTTGCTATAAGCAAACTGAAACTTTATTGAAAATGATCAGTATAATAGTGAGAACTTAACCGAAAGAGAACAATGTGAATATCTGGATTATGAGTTTTAATAAGTAAAAAAAACTTTATACTTTTACGGCCTTGATTTGGCACGAAAAAGATAGCTCTAAAAACGAAATTTTTTCTTTGTCAGATGGGATCGTTTTTAAGTAGTTTTTCTTAAAATTGGGACCGTAACCAGAAAATCATAACAAATGAGGATACTTAAAAAGGCCTTAGCTTTTTTTATTATATTAACATTATTATCTGTCGGGAACTCTAATGCGCAGCAAGAGCAAGTGTTTACTCAGTATATGTTTGCTACTTCGGTTTATAATCCAGGTTTTACTGGGACCCGAAATGCAATATGTGTTGGAGCCATTATGAAACAGCAATGGGTTGGTCTTGATGGAGCCCCCACAGTATATGCTATTTCACTGGAAGCTCCTGTAAAGCTCCTAAAGGGAGGTTTAGGTGGTACAATTATTACCGATAAAATTGGTGCTTTTAATACCACTTCAGTTAAGTTAAATTACTCCTATCATAAAAAAATGGGAGATGCTCTTTTAGGTATTGGAATAGGATTGGGATTGGTTAATAAAAAGGTCGATTTTTCTTTATTTAATGTCTCAGGAGATGATCCTTTGCTCACTAGTACCGAAGAAGAATCGGGAATGATCTTTGACATAGATGCTGGTTTGTATTTTCAAAAAGCTGATAAATGGTATTTTGGTTTATCATCAACAAGAATCAACCAAGGAAGCATGGATATTGCAGGTGGAAAATCCGCTTTAACAAGGAGCTATTTTGCCACAGCAGGCTATCATTTAAAATTCGAAAGAATGCCCAAATTGACTGTTAGCCCGTCCTTGTTTTTAGCTTATACGAAAAACGCTCCATTAATTGCAAATGCAGGACTTATAGGGGAGTACAATAAAATGTTTTGGGCTGGCGTTGTCTATATGCACGAAAATGCAGTTGGTATTATGGCAGGTGTAAATTATAAGAATATAAAAGTAGGCTATGCCTACGATGTAAATATTAATCCTTCAAAAAATGGAGGATCGCACGAAATACGATTAGGTTATTGCTTTAAATTAGAAATTGATAAAGCAAAGAGAAGTTATAAAAATACTAGATATTTGTAGTAGAATCGAATATTTTTTTTAGATTTGCTATGTTTTCTGGTAACTAAATATGATCAATGACAGGAGTTAATATGAAAAAACTGTTTTTTTATTTGTTAATTGCCACAATTGCAACAAGTTGTAGTAATAGTGGTAATGGCGAATTAATAGGTGTGCAGGATAGACCCGCATTTTATCAAGCTGCTCCATATGGTATGGTGTTCATTCCATTAGGTAGCTTTACAATGGGGTCAAGCGACCAAGATGTACCTTATGCTCATGTTCATGAGCCAAAGACCGTTTCAGTACAGTCATTCTATATGGATGAAACTGAAATCACCAATAATGAGTACCGTCAATTTGTTTATTGGGTGCGAGATTCTATCGCGAGAGGATATATGGGCCAAATAAACGAAGAGGAGTTCTTAATTACAGAAAATGAAAAAACTGGTGAAGTTTATGACCCGCCTTACCTTAATTGGGACAATCAATTAGATTGGAACAGTGAAGATGAAGAAGTTAGAGACGCATTAGAAGTAATGTATTTACCTACTCATGAACGTTTCTATAGAAAAAAGCAAATAGATCCCAGAAAACTAATCTATCAATATTATTGGATAGATCTTCAATCTGCAGCAAAAAAAGAATATGCTAGAGATACCAGAGGATTCCTAGTATCTGATGGCGATTATCCTTCTGACCGTGGAGGTTTTGCAAATCGTCCCGAAGGATACGATGACAGAAGTATATATATTAGGACAGAAAACATTAATATTTACCCTGATACTTTATGTTGGATACATGATTTTACCTACTCTTATAATGACCCAATGGCTAAAAATTATTTTTGGCATCCAACTTACGATAATTACCCTGTAGTTGGTGTAAACTGGAAGCAAGCTAAAGCTTTTTCATATTGGAGAACTGACCTAATGAATAATTGGCTTAGCAGAAAAGGAGAAGTTGCAGTTAATGAGTTCCGCCTCCCCACAGAAGTAGAGTGGGAATGGGGTGCTCGTGGTGGATGGGAAATGAATCCATACCCTTGGGGTGGTCCTTATCTCCGTAATGATAAAGGCTGTTTCTTAGCAAACTTTAAACCCGGTAGAGGTAATTATGTTTCTGATGGTGGTATACAAACAGTAATTGTTGGACATTATCCAGCAAACGACTGGGGATTATATGATATGTCAGGAAATGTTGGCGAATGGACATTAAGTGCCTATGATGAATCTTCTTTCAATTTTAGTTGGGATATGAATCCTAATTACGAGTATAATGCAAGTGAAGATGAAGCCCCTCAAATGAAAAAGAAAGTGATTAGAGGTGGTTCATGGAAAGATGTTGGTTACTTTTTACAGGTAACTGCACGTCAGTTTGAATACCAAGATACTGCAAAATCTTATGTTGGGTTTAGATGCATCCAAACATACCTAGGAAGAATGGAGAATGATAATCCAAAGAACTCCTCTGAAATATACAGATAATTATTATTCACAAAATACTATTTAAATAAATTAATTGAGTTATGAGTTTACAGGAAATTACTAAGAGTCGTGGATTTAAAAATTTCATGGCAAAGTTATATGGTATTGGTGCCTCTGTTGTAATTATCGGAGCACTGTTTAAAATTACGCATATTCCAGGTGCCAATGAGATGCTTTTTGTTGGACTAACTACTGAAGCTGTTATCTTTTTCTTTTCAGCATTTGAACCACCACACGTTGAGCCCGATTGGAGTTTAGTATATCCTGAATTAGCAGGAATGTATCATGGTGTTGCCGATTTAGGAGATGAGTTACCAGAGTTTATGGAAGACGAATTTGACGAAGAAGAAGATTTAACGGTCAGTCAACAACTCGATGGAATGCTAAAGGAAGCTAATATTGGTGCTGATTTAATCGAAAGCCTAGGGTCTGGATTAAAGAACTTGAATGATACTGCTTCTAATATGAATAAATTTACCGAAGCTGCAGAAGCAAATACCGAATTCGTTGAGAATGTTAGAGGAGCTTCTTCTTCTGTAAGTCAATTATCAGAAACATATAATAAAGCTAGTGATGCATTAACTGCAGATATTGATTCAACACAAGAATATCATGATCATATAAAAAGTGCTAGCGCTGCTGCAGAAAGCCTATCTTCCAGCTACCAAAATGCTGCTGAATCAATGCAAAATGATATGCAGGCAACTGGAGCATTTAATAAAAGTATTGTTGATGCCACTGAACGTGCCAATTTATTAGCACAAGAATATGCAAATTCTATTGAAACAATGCGTAAAACAACTGAAGCTCTTGATATTACTGGTATTGACGGAAGTACATATAATGAGGAGTTGACAAAAGTTTCTTCGAATCTAGCTGCTTTAAATGCAGTTTATGAATTGCAATTACAGTCTTCTAACGATCAGGTAGAAGCAAGTGCAAGAATTCAAGATTCTATGACTCAATTCTTAGACAAAATAAATGCATCAATTAATACTACTAAGCAATATGAAGAGGGTGTAGCAGTTTTAGCCGCTAACGTTGATTCATTGAATCAGGTTTACGGAAATATGCTTGCAGCTATGAATGTAGCACCTAAAGCTTAGTTTGGATTTTAAAATTATTAAATAATGGCTGGATTTAAAGAAACGCCTCGGCAAAAGATGATTGGTATGATGTATCTAGTGTTAACAGCATTGTTAGCATTAAATGTGTCAAAAGAAATTCTTGAAGCCTTTGTTATAGTAAATGAAAGTGTTGAGAAAACATCCCAAAATTTCTCGTATAAAGTAAAAGGACTCCACGATGAGTTTGCCATACAATATAGTCAGAATAAAGAAAAAGTTGGTCCTTTTTATAATAAAGCTGTTCTAGCAGATAATTATAGTAAGGATTTGATTTCGTTTATTGACTCTGTAAAGTTTGTTGTTATATCAGAGACAGAGGGGATTCCTTTTGATACTGCAAAAATAAGAACTCTTGGTGAAATTGATGCGAAGGATAATTACGAAGACCCTATGCGTATTCTGGTAGGAGAAGAGGGATTTAAGAAAGCCCTTGGTTACACTTTGCAAAATAGAATAGACGAGTATAGAAACAATATGTTGATGCTTCTCCCCGAAAAAGACAGAGAGACTTTTAGTATTGGCTTAAGAACTGATGGTGATTATCGAGATGCTGATAATGCTAAATTGACTTGGGTTCGATATAATTTTTATCATACTATTTTGGCTGCCGATGTCACAATTTTTAATAAGCTGATCAATGAAGTAAGAAATGCAGAATACGATGTCACAAGTCATTTGTTTCAGGGTATAACAAAACAGGATTTTAAGTTTAATAGTATCACCGCAAAAATATTGCCTAAATCAGTATTTGTTTTCCAAGGTGATCCTTTTGAAGCAGAAGTTATAGTTGCAGCAGTTGATGACAATTCCCAACCCGAAGTTGATTATGTAATGGGTGTAACAGAATGGAATGATGACCTAATAAATAGTGCAATAAATATTAAGGGCGATAGTGGTATTGTAGTATTAAATATACCAACTAAAAACAGGGACCCTAAATTATACACTTTGGCTGGTAGAATTGGTATTCAAAAACCTAATAATGGTGGGATGGAATACCATAATTTTAGTTCCAGTTTCTTTGTTGCTGAACCTTCAGCAAATGTAGCAGCAACTAAGATGAATGTATTTTATCGTGGAGTTGACAATCCAATTAATATTTCTGCTGCTGGAGTTCCCAAAAGTGAACTTCATTATGATATTAGAGGAGATGGTAAGATTGTAAAAACTCGAGATGGATTAGTTGTAAATGGATTAAACAAGAAAAGGGTTCAATCTGTTACTGTTCACGTGTCTAGCGGTACAGGTGCCGATAAAAGAGAACTTGGTAAACAAGAGTTTAGGGTTAAAAACCTTCCTGATCCAGAAGTTTTTGTTACTGGAGTTTCAAAAAAAGGGGTTGTTTCTAAACAAGCATTCTTAGCCAATCCATTTGTGAGAAGCGCGCTTCCTGAAAGTGTAAACTTTGAATATAAATTTAAAGTTGTAGGATTTGTGCTATGGGCCAGAAAGAATGGTAGTGATAGAAAAATGGTATCAAAATCAAGTAAATTAACACCAGAAATGGTTAGCTATATAAAATCTCTTCGTAAAAATAGTTTGCTTGTTTTTGCCGACATAGAAGTAAAAGGACCTGTGAAGAGAAGAAATGTAGGCTCCTACTTATTGAAGATAAACTAGAGATATTATGAAAAATAAACTGTTAGTAATACTTGTTATTTCATGCTTCGGCTTTAGCTTAAATGGCTTTAGTCAGGTTATTGGAGGAAGTTCTCAAGCTTCGTCAATTAGCACTCCTCGTGACGATATATTCGATCATATACATACAGAGTTTAAAAAACCTATTCCTTATAGCCCATTGCGCCAAGCTGATGTAATTTATAGCAAAAGAGTATGGCAAATAATTGACTTTAGAGAAAAAATAAACCAAGCGTTTTACTATCCTCTTACTGAGCATATGCAGTGGAAAAACTTTATTACTGTAATATATGATGCCGTAAAAGGAGGAGAGCTTACAGCATACGATGCTTTTGTTGATGATGAATTTACAACTCCAATGTCAATATCTAAAATTGAAGAGCAATTGGGCGGTAGAGCGGACACTACGGAAACCTATGATGAAGATAATAACTACACCGGAACTACAGTTACTTACAGTGGGAAATTTGAAATTAGCGAAGTTCGAAAATTAAAAATAAAAGAAGTTTGGTATTTCGATAAACAAAGATCTCAAATGCAAGTACGTATTCTAGGCCTATGCCCTGTTTGGGAATATTTTGATGAAAGTTCCCAACGTCAGGTGAGTACAGATATGTTTTGGATTTATTTTCCAGAAGCGCGTAGTGTATTAGCTCGTGCCGAAGTATTTAATAGAAAGAATGGAGCTGAAAGAAGAACTTATGATGATATTTTCTGGAAACGTATGTTCTCCTCATATATTTATAAAGCAGAGAATGTTTATGATAGGCGTATTGATCAATATGCTACTGGAATGAACGCCCTTCTTGAATCTGAGAGAATTAAAAATGAACTCTTCGAAATGGAAGGTAATATGTGGGAGTATTAATACCTAACATAAAAAAATATTAACCCGGTTTTGCCGGGTTTTTTTATGCGCTTTTATATCTTTGTATCATGGCTGGCAGATTTCTAGATTCCCCAATCAAATATTTAAAAGGTGTAGGCCCTGCAAGGGAGAAACTCCTAAAAAATGAGCTGGGTCTGTCTTCTTTCGAAGATATGCTCTATCATTTCCCGTTTCGTTATATTGACAGAAGTAAGTTTTATACTATTGCATCTATTCATGAGGATATGCCTTATGTTTTATTAAAAGGTAAGTTATCACGTATGCAAAGTATTGGACAGGGTAGAGGGACCAGATTAGTTGCTTCTTTTAGCGATGAAACTGGAGCAATTGATTTGGTTTGGTTTCGTGCAACTAAATGGGTAAAAGAAAACTTGATGCCCGGTAAGGAATATGTCGTTTTTGGTAAACCCACCTTATTTAATAGAAAGTATAATATAGCACATCCGGAAATAGAAGAGTTTGTCAAGTTTAATAATAGTAGCGTAAAAATTCAATTGCAACCTTTTTATAATGTTACCGAGAAACTTAGGAAGTCTAACCTGGAGTCCAAAGGGATTTCAAAGATACAAAAATCACTTATAGAGATTATGCAATCTCAAATACCCGAAATACTCTCTCTATCTTTATTGGAGAAATACAATTTAGAGAGTCGCGAAAATGCATTAAGGATGATACATTTTCCCGCTAATACTAAGGAGATTCTCAAAGCACAAAAACGATTAAAGTTTGAAGAGTTGTTTTTTATTCAATTACACTTGCTCAAGTCTAAACTTATTAGAGCCAATAAAAATAAGGGAGTTTTGTTTAGTAAAGTGGGAGATTATTTTAACGAATTTTTTTTCAAAAACCTTCCATTCGAGCTAACTGGTGCGCAAAAAAAAGTACTTAAAGAAATTCGCATAGATCTAGGTTCCGGACATCAAATGAACAGGCTGTTACAAGGGGATGTTGGATCTGGTAAAACTTTGGTTGCTCTAATGAGTATGCTTCTGGCATTAGATAATGGCTATCAAGCATGTATGATGGCACCAACCGAAATATTAGCTAATCAACATTACGAAGGTATATCGGAATTATTGGGAAAAATGAATATTCAAGTAGGTCTATTAACGGGTTCTACCAAGAAGAAAGCTAGAGAATTGCTTCATGAAAGTTTAAGAAATGGGGAACTTGATATACTTATTGGAACACATGCACTCATAGAAGATACTGTGCAGTTTAAAAATCTTGGGCTAGTAGTGATTGATGAGCAGCACAGGTTTGGAGTAGCTCAACGTGCCAAGTTATGGAAGAAAAGTAAGATACCACCTCATGTATTAGTGATGACTGCTACGCCAATCCCTCGCACATTAGCGATGACATTATATGGTGATTTGGATTACTCGGTGATTGATGAGCTGCCTCCCGGAAGAAAAGGAATAAAAACCTATCATTATTTTGATAAAGATAGAATGAAAGTTTTTGGATTCATAAGGAAACAATTAGATTTAGGCCGGCAAATATATGTTGTTTATCCTCTTATTGAAGAATCTGAAAAACTGGATTTAAAAGATTTAAATGATGGTTATGAAAGCATTGTTCGATCTTTTCCTCGACCAAAATATCAGGTAAGTGTAGTCCACGGAAGAATGAAAGCTGCCGATAAGGATTTTGAGATGCAAAGATTTGTGAAAGGAGAAACCCATATCATGGTTGCTACCACAGTTATAGAAGTAGGGGTAAATGTGCCTAATGCTTCTGTTATGGTTATAGAGAACGCCGAGCGTTTTGGGCTTTCACAATTACACCAACTACGTGGCCGAGTTGGCCGAGGAGCTGATCAGAGTTATTGTATACTTATGACCTCCTATAAAATGACTTCAGAAGGGAAAACCAGAATGAAAACGATGGTAGAAACTAATGATGGTTTTATAATTGCGGATGTTGATTTAAAACTTCGTGGACCGGGTGATTTAAGAGGAACAAGACAAAGTGGAGTTTTAGATTTAAAGATAGCCGATCTTATTAGGGATGAAGCAATTTTAAGAGCAGCTAGAGAGGATGCTATTGCTCTTTTAGAAAATGAAACAATACTAGCTAAACCTGAGAATATTGCAATTGCCAGAGAATTAGCTCGAAGGGAAAGGCGTTTCTCTGATTGGTCTGAGATTAGTTGATGAGAGCTTTAATGTTTTATGAAAAGCTGTATAAACAAAAAAGGTCTAACTTTTTATAGCCAGACCTTTTTTAATATAATTGAATCGTTTATTTAATCACGATTTTTTTGATAATTCTTTGATTGTCATTTTCAACAACTATCATATAAATACCTTCTGACTCATTACTTAAATCAATGCGTTTCATACTGTTATCAATAATTACATTATTCTTGCTGTAAACTATGCTTCCTATTGAGTTTAGGATGGTTATATTAGCATGTTCCATGCCTTGAATATCAATATAAAATACTCCATTATTTGGATTAGGATATAGTTTCACTGTGCTATTCATGCTTGTTTCAACTCCGGTACAATTATGAACAATAATGAAGTTCTCTTTAATTAAAGTAGCTGTATTTGTACCATCTCCAACTTCCAAAGTAACATCATAATCACCAGGATTAGCATAGAGAACTGTGGGGTTTTCATCATTTGATGTAGCAGGCTCTCCTCCTTCAAAAATCCATGACCAAGTAGTGGCTCCTACTGAGGTACAAGAGAAATTAACTGATCCACCATCACAAGGATTACTATCGTCAACAGTGAAGCTAGAAAGAAGAGTATTGTCAGCAGATGCTGGTAGTATGATATAATCTACCCAAGCACAATCAGAGCCAGTACTTTGACTAACATCTTTATGATACTCCCATTTGAAATTATAATCACCGGGATTGAGAGTATATGTTGCTTGAGCCCAGGCTATATCTCCGGACCATTCATCTTGTGCTTGGCCATTGATATAAAATATTAATTTGTCATAATTATTTTCTGATGACACTTTATAATAGAATGATAAGTCACCGGGAGCAGTTACACTATAGTCTAATTCCATGCTAGAGTTTTGATTATCATTAATATCAGCTGATTTTGAAGAATATAATCCTTCATAAACTTCGTCTTCTGTTATTGTCCATGGGTAAGAATCGAACTGCCAGTCGAATTGAGTAAAATCTCCTGTTTCAAAATCTTCAAGAATAATTCCAACAGCTTCTAGAATTACCATACTAGTTGTATAGTTTCCTGCTACAAAATCTAAATTAATGTCCACAATAGTTCCTTGCGGTGTGCTTTCATCTGCACTTATATTGAAGACAACTTCTTGCATTCCTTCAGCTTCAATACTCGCTACGTCAACACTATTTGTGTTTATAGTTAGGAAAGAACTGGAGGTAGAAACTCCAATATTTCCATCTAGTGAGGCAGCATGACCGTTATTTAATGTTTGAATAGTAATATCAACAGTTTCTCCAGGATCTATTCTACCATTATTATTTCCATTGCTGTCATCAATTGTATAGGTTCCAAATTCAAGAGCAGGGGCATAAATATCAAAGCTGATATTAGATTCCCATACTTCTTTTGATGTTCCTTCAATATTAACATCGAAGCTAACTCCGTACATATCCGGAACATTGTTTGCAATATCAAAAGTAAATGCACCTTCAATTGTTAGCTGGCCATCAGCATCAATTGTTCCGGCACTTATGGTGGCATTGCTTGTAAGAGTACAATATTCGTCAGTACCTACAAGAGTAATACTTACATCGTTAGCTGCATCTGTACCTAAATTAGATATTGTAATATCTAAGCTTACGTTTGTATTATAATTTGGTGATTGAGTTCCGTTATCAAACACAAAATCACTAATTGTTAAGAATGGTCCTTCTAGTGCTGCAGAAGGAACAAGTTCAATAGAGGGAATAAACTGAGACTTGGTAACCACTATGTTTACATCACCTGCTTCAGTTATAGGATCTATATCAACCATGGCAACACCGCTTTCATCAACATAAGCTGTTCCATGAATAATACCATCTTTTGAAATAGCAACATAAGAACCAGGCTCAGCAGAAACTTCGTATTGATTTACACCAATAGGTACAATATCCATATGTGAAACTGAGTTCACTGAACCTTGCGTATTATAAGGAAGCATTGATGGGTCGCCTAAAGTGTTATAGGCTTGCCAGTAATATAATGGAGAAGCGTCAAGATTCCAACCTTGAAGATCAACTTCTGAAACAGCTAAGTTGCCAACAAAAGCAAACGCATCGAGACAATAATAGGAATCACCCCAAGCACCATCATAGGCCCCCATTGTAGATTCTTCGGCAGTTGGTATTTCACCACCATTACTTGGCATTGGCCATGCACCAACCGACCAATACATATCACCTTTCCAATATGAAGAAGGAGATGAACCAATATAACCTGCTCCAGCTTTGTTTTCTGCACGCATCCAAGCTTCACCAATACATTCATTATACCCAAAGTCAGCTGACATACAGCAGTTACCAATAGCAATAGGATATTCGTTAGGATTATCGAAACCATATACGTCAGAAATACCAAGAGGTGGGTCAGCCCAAACCGTTTCATTACAGTGAGCAGTATAATTAATAAAACTTACTCTAATTCTTTCATCATCATAGCAACCATTATAAGAGTCTAGATAAACGTTTATATCGTTATATCCGTGATCAATATTAAAATAGTTTTCGGTTCCATAATTAATGGTAGGCTGACCATAAGCAGGATTATTACTAGCATCAGCGCCTGCAATTAATGTTACATCATCAAGATATTCGGGTGTTGCAAATTCATATTTTTCATAATATAGAATTTTATCCAATTGTGTAGTTAATTGAGCTTCATTTTGCGCAGAAAGTCTACCATAATACATTTCGGGGAACATGTCACCATCTACAGAGCAATAATAAAGGTCGGTTTTTCTACCACTTGCGCTACCTGTTGCACTTGCAGGAATTTGTTGCACATCACCAACAAATACTACAAAATCAGGAGCATTACCATTAGCTACACCTTCGTTATATTGTGTTTGAATCCAGGTTTGAATTTCTCCAACAGAAGATCCTATTTCGTCAGTATAGGCTAAAGTTATATCATAACCCATCAAAGTTTTCCATTCAATAAACGGCTGTAATGCGTCGGTGAACATTGGATGAGAAATAATAAGCATTTTAACTGGGAATGATAGAATATCGGGATGGTCGTCATAAACATTTTCTATATTCAATAAACCGCGATAAGCCACATCGAAAAATGGAGAATATGTTGATTCAAACATTTGATTTGTAGTAGCCCAATCAGCATGATCAAAAGATACACTAAGGTCAATATCGTTATATACTTCTAATTTATTAGTTGATGGATTATAGCGAATAGGCTCAATTGTAACTCTGGCAATTCTCACTCCTCTCATCACTCCTAGTACTTCAATACTTGCTATTTCGCTTTCGTTATAGCTTTTGGCAGCATATGCTTCGGCTTTGTATTGGAATGGGATATCAGAAGGGTCAATATCCTTTGGAGCATCATATTGTAATGGCATCAAAGCATTTTTAATACCTTGTTCTCCCAAATCAATGGTTTGAACGTTAAAAGAAGAAACTTTTACGCTGACATCTGCACCAAAAGGAATAGCAATCAGTTTTCTTTGAGCAGGAAGAATTGGCTCTCCAATTCTGTTTGTACTATAAGCATCTTTCATTCTTAGCTCAGTAAAAATTCCTTCAGGAGTTTTTACATTAAAAAATGAAATATCACCAAAATGGAATTGTATATTCATTTCATTTTGATTACTGCTTAATACTTTTGTGTTTGTGTTTTCCGTAGAAATTGAAATGTTAGAGTCAGTGGCATTTGCTTGAAAAGTGAATAGAAGCAAAACGGCCATCAACCCATTAAGGGTAAATTTTCTCATAAGGTGTGTATTTATTGATTAACTATTAAATGACATTTTAATGAATGAAAAGTTGTCTTAATCATTCCAAACTTATTGATAATGCAAATAAAGTGAAAATATGATATAATGTCAATTATTTAGGAAAATAATTCTGATTGTAGTTAATTATATATCTGGTATTTAGCTGTGTGTATAAGTAGCAGGTTTTGGTTTGTAAAAATGGAATATCAATACTAAAATCTTGTTGAAAGACGTAAATATAAGCGATTATAATTGCTTGAGTTTTCGAAAACACTTTCATAAGAAACTGAGAATGACAATTTTTTTATAATTTTCAATGTCATGTTAATATCACCAATATGTTGATTAAGAGATGAATCAATATATGAATATTTATAGTTAACAAAGCGATAGCCAAGTCCACCAAATAATTTTCCGGGGATAATATCGCGAGAAAATTTTAGGCTGTATATGCCACCAGAAAGGTATGCGGTTTCTAATAGCATTGCAGAAATTGTTCCCGAGGCATTAATCCAAGGAATTCGACTATATGATACGTAAGTATTAACATTTCTGGAAGGGCGGGGGTCATCTTTTCTATACCTGTAACCAGTACGAACACCTATAGATAATCGTTTAAATAATCGATAATTAATTTGAAACTTATAACCTTGTAATGTGGCTTCATCAATAAGTCTATCAACGAAATCTTTATATGTTTCATAATAAATAATATTTTGGCGTGCACTATAAGAGAGCGAAAGAGATAGCTTGCGTATAGGTCTGTATCTCAGCATTAAGTACAGATTCGATAAGTTAAAGGACGATTTTTCAGCTCCATTTACCTTTTGATATAGTTCTAATTCAGCTGTTCCAAAAAAGGATAAATTCTTTGCCAAAGAATTATAGTGTTGCAAATAAATAAATCTTCTGTCAGTTTTACCATTGTTTTTTTGCTCTACAAAGGCCATAGTACTTCTCATTTGTCTTTTACTTTTACTGACAAATACGTGACCAATATAGGCTCCTCCTTGTAAAAGATTAATGTTATAACTATAATCTAGATAATCTGGGCGCGACCCAACAAAGGCACCAAAATAAAATGATTTTAGCCTTTTTTCAGCTTGTATACCATCTATGGCACCAATATTTGAGATATTTGAATTTATTCTTCGTCCTAAAAATATATTTAAGCTTTTACTTGCTTGGTATTTAACTGCGAAATTATAAATCTTTAAGCCATTAAATATATTAGATTGGATAGCATCCCAATTAGTATTGCTGTGAGAGAAAGATATATAGGAATCAAAAGAGAACTTTGATTCGGAAATATTTTGAACATTTAATGCCAAAGTATAACGCATCCTTTGTCGGTTTTTGCCGGATGTATTTGAAAAATCAGAATAGGAAGCAATAGTAAATCGTCCATTTAATTTCTGTTCTGGATTCTCTTTTATTTTTATTATTGAATCAGAAATTATTTTACTGGAATTACTGTCAAGTGGAAGTGAAATTGCTTTTGATAGGGTTTTATTGTTAATTAGTTCTTTAGTTTTACTGATAATAACATCATTATTTTTTATTTCAGAATCAATTATAGGTCTGCAAACGCAGGAAATTGAAGAAGTATTGTTCACGATTAAGGCAGGTTGTAATAAGTCATCTTTGTTTATAAAAAGAGTATCTCCTATTTTGATATTTTTTGTAGATTTAAACTTCACGTATATATTTTGCGAAGTTACGTATGATACATTTCCTTTTATAATATTAACTTTAGTTTGTGCAACTAAACTAATACTTACCACTGAGAGCATGATTAATAGGATTGTCGTTCTCATCATCTTCTAATATTTTGAATATGGTTTACTCTAAAATCCTCGGAACCATTTGGGTGACAATCCAAACATGCTGAGCTGCTGTATACATAACCATTAACATCATTATGTTTACTATTTGTGTCTGACTGATTGTGTTCGTGACAATCTATACAGCTAAAAATGGAGTAGTCGCCTGGAGACGTGTGACAATCTGAACATAAATTCCATTCTCCATTGTGTTTTCCACTATAAATGGGGAAGTATTGTCCATCATGTTCAAAAGTTGATGGTTCCCAAGCTGATTCCGTATGGCAACTTAAACAATCTGTTGAAAATTGAGCGCTGGCATGTGCAGGATCATTTGTTTGATTGTAGTCTGTTTGATGGCAATCGTAGCAAGTATTCCCGGTATTGTTATAATCTCCATTATGGCATAAATTGCAATCGTTGGATATGCTGACATGTGCCCCTGCTAACACATAATAGTCGTTATGGTTATTAAAAGTTGCCGGTTCCCAGTTTGCATTGGTAGTATGGCATGAAGCACATTGGTTAGATAGACCAATATTAATATGGTTTGGATTGGTTGATTGATTGAAATCTGAAGTATGGCATTCAAAACAATCGCTTGGAGTATCTTCGTATCCGTTTGTATGGCAACTTGCACAATCAGTGTTTGTGTGCTCACCTGTTAATGGGAAATTAGAATTATTATGGTTAAAAGCTCCTTCTCCTGAGCCTGTAGGATGACACTCGAAGCAAGCCGTACTTTCGTATATATAACCACTAATCCCATTGTGTTCATCATTCATATCTGTAGAATTATGCTCATGGCAATCTGTGCAGGTAAAGACTGCATAATTGTCTGGTGATGTATGACATTCTACGCAATTTTCCCATTCTCCGTTATGTTTACCACTATATATAGGAAAATACAAATTATCATGAACTGTAAAATCAGCTGGTTTCCATCCTGGGTTGGTTGTATGGCACTGGATACAGTTAGTTGACAAGTTTGCTTGACTGTGATTAGGGTTAGTTGTTTGATTATAATCCGGGCTATGGCAATCGGAGCAATTTGAAGGTGTCCCTGCGTAACCATTGGCATGACAGCTTGCGCAATCTGTTGTAGTATGAGCTCCTGTGAGTGGGAAATTAGAATTGTTATGATTGAATGTTCCTTCACCTGATCCTGTGGGATGGCATTGGAAGCAAGCATTGCTTTCGTATACATAACCACTTACTTCGTCATGTTCTTCATTCATATCGGAGCTGCTATGTTCATGACAGGATGTGCATGAAAAGATTGCATAATTTTCTGGACTGGTATGACAATCGGCACAGCTTTCCCACTCTCCTTTATGTTCACCGCTATATATTGGAAAGTATAAATTATCATGATTTCTAAAATCAGCAGGTTTCCATCCTGGATCTGTTGTGTGGCACTCTAAGCAATTTGTTGATAGACCAGATTGTTGATGATTTGGATTTGTTGCACTCACATAATCTTTCTCGTGGCAGGAAAAGCAATCTGGTGAAGTATTTGCATAATCTGTCCCTGTGTGGCAGCGGCTACAATCTCGAATATCATGGCCTAGTGTTAAAGGGAAAAAAGCGTGAGTAAAATTAGGGCCTGTCCATGAAAAAGCATTCATTTGATGGCATTCAGTACAATCTGTTGAAAAGCCACTCTCCATATGGTTTGGACTTGTTGTGGCTGTGTATTTGTCTTGATGACAATCGAAACACTCGGTACTGAGTGGTGGAAACTGTAAGAGTGAATTAGATTCATGACAACTGTAACAATCAGCAGTAGCATGTGACCCTAATAAAGGGAATCTGCTCATTTGGTGAATTTCTATGATATTGGTAACTATCCAAGAGTTTGATGTATGACATCTGGCACAATCAGCTCCTACGGTTTGTTCATGAATATCTGTATGACAAGACATACAATCAGGTGAAGCGGCCGAGAAAACAAGGCTGCTATGGCAAGACTTGCAATCAACATCATTATGTGTTCCTTTCAAAGGAAATGAAGTTGTATTATGTTTAAAGGAAATGGTGGTTTTATCTACTTGCCATCCATTTGATGTATGACATTCATCGCAACTTACCTTTAAATCGCTACCATGCGGAGAATCTGATTTTTCTCCAGATAGCAGGTTGAAAGATAAGAATACCATCATTATAAAAAATGAGCTGATAATTAATGACAATTTTCGCATCTGTATTCTTTTAGTTTATATTCTACAAAAGTAACAGTCCCTATTTGTTTTTCTTTATGGCAACTTGAACAAGCAACATCTTTGTGTTGGCCATCAAGAGGGAATAAGGTGTTTTTATGATTAAATTTTTCTGCTTTCCAATTATTATTTGTGTGGCATTGTAAACAATCTGTTTTACCCTCTATTTCAAATTGCTTTTGGTGTTCATCTTCATGGCATTCTAAACAATTTGATTTGATGCCTTGAAATTTTTGAGTGAAGGTATTATCTGATTTTGTTTCAAAATGGCATGATCGGCAAGTTTGTTTTTTATGTTTGCCTTTTAATTCGTAATTTGTTAATGAATGATCAAAGTTGATTTCTGACCAGATATTCACAGTATGACAATTTTCGCAATTCTCTTCGGGATAATACTTCTTGTCAATAAAGTTTTCATGAATATTTTCATGGCAGTCGGAACAATTAATTCCAATGCTTTTAAAAGCCCACTCATCTTTATCTTTATGACAAACAAAACATGGAGTTGCCAAATGAGCTCCTTTTAGAGGAAATTCTGTTTTATCATGTCTTTCTATAGTATATGAAGATTCAGTAAATCCTTTTGTGCTGTGACAGTTATCACAGTCTTGAATGACATTTTGTTGTTTCAGTTGACCTTTGTGATAATCATCATGACAATCTGTACAATTATTGTGTTTTACTGGGTCAGTGAGTTTTGTTTTATGACAGTCTTTGCACTCAACAAGCTCGTGTTTATCTATAAGTTTAAAATCTGTTCTATCATGATTAAACTCCTTCATTTTTTTTATGCTATGGAAAGACTGTTCGTTGTGACATTTTGTACAATTCTGGCCAAATTTATCTTCATGAATATCTTCGTGACAACTTGTGCATGACTTAAATGCAATGCCGGTAAATTGCTGAAAATCTTCTCCATTTTTACTGCTTAACTCATGACATTCAATGCAATCAAGTTCTTTGTGTTTGCCAATTAATTGAAACTTTGCATTTTCATGGTCAAACTTGCTTGCGGGTGCAAATTTTTTGTAATCATGGCATTTTATACAGTCCTTGGACAGGGTTTCTTGATGATAGTCTGTATGACAAGTTAAGCATTTTGTGTTTAAACCTAAAAATGTATTTTTTTTCTTTTTTATTTGAGAATCGTTAATGAATTCTTTTTTGTGACAATCGCTGCAATCGAGTTTATTATGAGAATTTTCGAGTTTATAACCTGTTAAAAGATGATTGAAATCATTTTTGTTAAATCGAATCATTTCAAACTTCTTTCCATGATGGTCGCTATGGCAACTTATACAATCCTTACCTTTAATGTCCTTAGAAGCATGGTAGCCTTTATTTTTATCAATTTGGTTTTTAAGTGGTTTGTGACATTTTAAGCATTTATCATTTGTTATCTTGTTACCTAATACATGGCAATTTGTGCAATTAGAAAGACCTTCAAGATGCTCATGTGCTTTGGCCAAATCGCCAGGTGATAATTGAGCAAAACCTTTATTAGATGATAATGCAATCAAAAGAAGTAGAGCTAATAGTATACTGTTTTGTTTTATTTTCATAAAAAAAATACTTTGCGTCATATTGATTAGTGTTTTAGAATTGCTTCGCCATATTTTTTAGTTATTTTTAAGCCTATCTTATGTAAGAATTGCGAAGGTAGTTCGCCTCCTGCAAAAATATATACAAGATCATTTTTTATTTCTTCTTCAGAATTATCCACAACTGAAGAAAGGACAATATCATCCTTATTTATTTTTGTCAAATTAGTATTAAAACGGATATTGACTTTCTTCTCTTGAATTGCCTGCGAAATTTTATCATGATTCTTTCGTTTCAATCTCTGAAAAATGTTTTTGCGGTAGGATAGGGTTACCTCATTATTATCAGCTAATAACAAGGCCGATTCAATTGCAGAATCTCCACCACCAACAACAAGTATTTGTTTGTTGGAAATATCTTCAGGTTCCAATAATCTATAAGCAACTTTTTCTAAATTCTCTCCCTGAATATTTAATTTACGAGGAGTTCCTCTTCTTCCAATTGCTAATAGTACTGTTTTACTCGAAATAATATCTCCATTTGTAGTTGTGACTTTAAAATAATCATCTTCTTTTTCAATATTTTCTACTTTAGTATTTTCCTTGATATCAATATTGTTTTTTTGTAATGCACGTAGCCACACGTCTAAAAGGTCTGCTTTACTTGTTTCTTTTAGTTTTACTTTACCAAAAAGGGGTAGGTCCATGGCGGATGTCATCACAATTTTGGAGCGAGGGAAAGTAAATACAGTTCCACCTAGTGAATCTTGTTCAACAGTTAGGCTGTTTAAACCATATTTTTTTGCAGTTAAAGAAGCTGAGATGCCTGCTGGACCAGCACCAATTATTAGTAAATCATATTGTGCTTGGTGTTTATTTTTAATTGTTTTTGTAATACTTTCCGTTGCTTGTTTTCCTTGTTCAACAGCATTTTTTATTAAGCCCATGCCACCAAGTTCACCAGCGATAAACATACCCGGGATATTTGTTTCAAAATTGTAATTGATATGTGGAAGTTCTACACCACGTTTTTCAGTACCAATACATAAACTTATGGCTTCTGTGGGGCAAGCATGGAAACAAGCTCCATGACCTATGCATCTTGATGCGTTTATTGTTGTTGCTTTACCATTGATAATACCTAAGATATCTTCTTCGGGGCAGGCAACAATACAAGCGCCTGTTTGAATACAATCGCCAAGATCAATTACAGGATGTAGAGAAACCGGTTCAAATAATCCGTCTTGCTTAGCAATAGCTATCTTTTCAGCAACTATTTTTGATTTTTTTTTCTGCTTTCTCAAATAGAAATAAACAATTATAAAAATAAGTGCAAAAACTACTGTGTAGATGATTATTTGTTCAAAATTTTGTTCCATATTAAAATATCCATTTATATCCAAATGCAAGTGTTACCCCAACGTGTATAATCATAATTACTAGCATAATAATAGCAAATGGCAAATGTGCTACATGCCAATATTTAAACAAGTTTTGCATGGTATTTAGGCGGTCTATTTTTCTGTTTATTGAGATTTCATTTTTTACAAAGCCAATAATTCTTTTGCTTTCTGCTTTGCCTAATTTGTTTTTCTTTAGGCTGCCCTTTATTCTTTTTAAATTTTTCCGATCGTCGAAATACTTTTTTAGAAAACGAATAAATGTGTTTTTATTTGTGATTTCTATCCTGCTTTTTGTTGATTCAGCAATAAGTGCAAAGCTTTCCTCGCTTATTGATTCGTTATTTTTTAACAAATCTCCAATATCATTTTTTAAATCTTTTATTTCGGATAGGCTCAATTCTTTTCCCTCAATTGTTCTTGGAATTTGAACGTAAATATATCGTCCGATAACACCACTTGCAAAAACAGCAACCATGCTCCAAAAGCTAATTGAAACCAAACCGCCAAATTTAAATGCAGTATGAAAAAGCACTAGTAGAGGACCTAAGGTACATAAGAAGATATGAAATTCGAGCCAATGTTTCAACTGTCCCCATCTGGAAAATGCTCTTACTCTTTTCCTAAGCATATATGTAGAAACACCAATTAACATGGATAAAGATCCCAATATTCCTAAACCATGACCAATATCACCGCTAGGCTTTAAACTGTGATAATTCTCATGATAAAAGCGTTCTTCAATGCTTGTACTATAATAAGAGTATCCCTTGAAAATAAGTAAAGCTGCAACGGATACAACAATCAGAGCCATGATTCCTATGTAAATAAAATGATTTGTCTTTGACATAATGATATTTAATAGAGTAGATCGATAAAAGAATTTGAATGCTGTACGAAGTTAGATAAATTAGGATTGGAAACAAAATTATGTGGAATTATTATGTTAATAAAATCATAAAAAATAAAAAGCCTCTTGAAAGAACTTCAAGAGGCTAAAACCAAAAAACCTAAATTCTATAACAAAAACCTAATTTATACGAAGGTTATGTGTGTTAATTAAATAACAATGCAAAAGTACAAGCTTTTTCGTAATTCCAAAGCTTTTCTGTTAAATAAATAACAGTTTTTCTAAAAACTCAGTATATTGCTTAGTAAAATTGTGAAATCCCTATTTTATATGGTCTTCAGTTGTCTATTCCCTTTCTTTTACGCTTATCAAAAAAAGACATTAATAATCTGTTAATTTAATAACTAGTCCTAATAATGTAATGGTTATTCGTGTAAAATATTGATATTTGCGTGAATTTAATAAAAATACATGGATATGAAGAATATGGTTAAATATATATTTAGTATGAAGCTGGTAGGAGTGCTACTGCTGGTATTAGCTTTTTCTATGGGAATGGCCACATTTATTGAGAATGATTTTGGGACATCTGCGGCTAAGGCCTTAGTATATAATTCTTTTTGGTTTCAGGCAATCATGGGTTTAGCTATGGTTAGTCTCATTTATAATACTTTTAAAATGCGTCCTTGGAAAACTAAGAAGTGGAGTATTTTTATTTTTCATATTGCATTTGTTTTAATAATACTGGGAGCAGGAACTACTAGATATATCGGTTTTGAAGGCATGATGAGTATTAGAGAAGGGCAAGAATCAAATACTTTTAAAACAAATGAAACGTATATTTTAGTGCAAACCACCAATGGAGAGATTATAAAAAAGAAAGAGGTTTTGTTCTCTTCGGTAAGTAATGATGAAGTTAGTTTTAGTTTTGAAGCAAATGGGAAAGAATATCAAATAGAGACAATGAATTTTATACCTAATGCAATAGAGTATATTGATAATTCTGGACTAGGGCATCCAATGTTGGAAATTACTACCAGATCAAATGGAATGTTTCAAAGTTTTTCATTATCACAAGGGGAGAATTTGGACATTAAAAATCATAAATTTAGTTTTGGTTCAGACTCTAATCAGGAAATTAATATAAATGTAGAAAATGGTAAACTAACATTATTAGCAAGGGATTCTGTATCGTTTTTTGACATGTTAACAGGTGAAAAGAAAAGCTTGGAAGCCGGTGTTCGTCATGAAATTGTTTTGCAGAAACTCTATACCTTTCATGATTTAAGTTGGGTATTTAAAACATATTATCCTAATGGAAAGCTTGCTGTAACTTCCAATACACAATCTAAGTCAAGCGGTTTGGGTGCAATCCATTTTATAATAAAGAATCAACAAGGGGAGGAGTTAACAAGGAATTATGCCTTGGGTTCAGCTTCCTATTCATCTCCTAAAAAGGTGACATTGGATGGCAATGATTTTTTTATCGCTTATGGCTCCGAAACTATCGAACTACCATTTTCTATTCGTTTGCGCGACTTTCAATTAGAAAGATATCCTGCATCAAATAGTCCATCGAGCTATGCTAGCGAAGTAACATTAATAGATAAATCTGAGAATATAAATATGGATTATCGAATA
>Ga0256826_1000261_pt1 | contig 30585 bp, 24 predicted proteins | sample CV79metaG_FD_185975 | JGI IMG/M metagenome (GOLD analysis project Ga0256826, IMG submission 185975) | Hydrothermal vent microbial communities from East Pacific Rise, Pacific Ocean - CV79 | ecosystem: Environmental > Aquatic > Marine > Hydrothermal vents | place: Pacific Ocean: East Pacific Rise...
TTAGCGTTTACTTCATCAAGTTTGATGGCTAGTGTTGAGATTGTTGATGGATGGGAACTCTCTGGTGATATTCGTGCGGGTTGGGTGCAGTATGATTATCAAAACCCTCCCCTATCTGATGGGAGTGCTACTAGTTCAAACATAAATCAGGGGCATATAGACTCTAAGGGTATTTACACTATGCCAAAGTTTTCTATCTTAAGCCCTAAAGATAGCCGTATCCATGCAAAAGCAACAGTTGCTGGAGCTACTGACTTTGGTATAAATGATGAGAAGTATGAGAGTAGAACTTTTGTTTTTGATCCAAATGATAAAAAATCTTTTATCATTTTACAAGAGGGTTATCTCTCTTATGAAGATAAAGAAAACAAAGCACTTCTGGGAAGAGAAGAGTTTATCACACCGATGATTGATAGTGATGATTGGTATATGTTAGCAAATAGTTTTGAGTTAGCATATTATACAAACTCTTCACTTGAAAATATATCTATAGGGGCGGGATACTTTTTAAGAATGTCTGGCGTTTGGGATAGTGCTACAAATGGTACTGAGTTTCATAGTATGAGTCAAGCATCATTTATCAAGAGTGAAGACAAAGAGGTTATAGGGGATAGTGGCGTTTACTTCGCTTCGTTTAATTATGATGATGAAAAAAACCACAAGCTACAAGTTTGGGATTACTATGCAGATGAGATCTATAACACTCTTTTTATTCAGTATGATTTTAAGAGCGAAATTCAAAATTTCAAGTATGATTTAGGTTTTCAGTTTATTAACTTTAAAGAGGTTGGCTATCTAGCAAGTGCAGCTGCTGTGACAAATATAGACTACTCATTGTATAGTGCAAAATTTGATGGAAACTTTAAAAATGGACTAGAGTTTGCAACAGGTATAAGTAAGTACACAGATGGAGAGGGTCAAGGAGCTACACTTGGTGCTTTTGGTGGGTATCCTTACTTTGCAAATGGTATGATATTTCACTTCTTTGAAGCAGGAAGTTTACAAAATGCCTCCTCTTACAAAGCTCAACTCGCTTATAGCTTTGAGAGCTTAGGTTTGGATGATTTGTGGATAGGGTATAGATATACTTACTTCGATTTAGACTCTAACTACTCATCTAACAAAGATGGAGAGGCTCAAAATAAGATGATACTCAATGGTGTACGTATCACTTATGGAGGTGATACAGGTACATACTTTACAGGAACATATGAGCATGAAAATCTTGACAATGAACCAAACACTTTCTCTTTGCGTTTGATTGGTGGGTATAAGTTTTAGAGTTAGATCTAAAACTTTTTATGCAATTTCATAGCGATTTCTACCACTCTCTTTAGCTCTATAGAGGGCACTATCTGCTCTTTTTAGTAAGCTATCTCGCGTATCTCCATCTTTGTATATTGTAAGTCCAAAAGAGAGTGTTACCTTTGGAACAGGTGTAAAAGATTGTTTACTCATAGCAATTTTTAGCTTATCTGAGAGTAAAATTAGCTTCTCTATACTTGCATAGTTAGCAATGATTACAAACTCCTCTCCACCCCATCGAGCAAGAAAATCATCCTCTCTAATGTTTTCTGATAAACATCTACTTACCTGAATAAGTACATCATCTCCAACTTTATGTCCATAAGTATCATTTACTTTTTTGAAAAAATCTATATCACAGATGATAAATCCAAAGGTCTCATTATATCTTTGGGCAGATTTTAACTTGGCGTTTACTCTCTTTACAAATTCAGTTCTATTATAGATCTGAGTGAGTGAATCATGAGAAGAGATATACTCTAAAAGTTTTTTATCTGTAATATCTTCAAGGTAAGAGCCATAGCCAATCTTTTTATTGTCATCATCATATATAGGATTTATAGTCATTTTGAGCCAATAGTCACTTCCATTTTTTCGTTTATCTTTAATCTCACCTATAAACTCTTGATTATTACTCAGTTTTTTCCACATCTCTTTATAAAATATATCTTCTGTATCAGGGTGTCTAAATATATTATGATTTTTACCAATAACATCCTCTTCTGTCAAATTTAAAAATTTTAAATAGGCTTTTGAAATATTTACTATATTTCCATCTAAATCTGAGGTTGTGAAGAGGACAGTATTACTAAGAATAGTGTTTAATTTAAATAGCTTTCTATTTTTGTACTCAATCTCTTTTGTAGTTACATTTGTGAGGTTTGTTAAGGCTTTTAGTACTCGGTTAGCTTGAACCTTTTCTTCAGAATATATTTTTTTATTTGTGCTTTGGCTATTTTCTGAAAGTGCTAAAAAGGTTGTTGTGATATTAAGCATCTCATTGAGTTTAGATGAGTGAAAGTACTCTCCAAATGTAAAGAAACCAGCTGTAGTACCTAAGGAGTTGAGCATTTTAAACTCAACTTCTAGCTCTTTTCCCATAAGTGTTTTTCTTCCACTACATGAGTAGATAAATATTGACTCAATTGGAAGTTCTGAGAACTTTAAGTTATTACTGTAGAGAGAGTTTTTGATATCATTGAGGTTACCATATGAAAATCTGACTCTCTCTCCAACTTTTAAATTCCCAGCAAATAAGAAAGAGTCATCCTCTAAGATAGCGAGAACTGATCGAGCTACTTTGATCCCATTTCTCATAAGTATAAGTGGAAATTCTGTACCTGATGCAGGAAGATTATCAGCTATTTCTGCACCTAAATATTTTCTATAGAGATCTTTGATCTTGATATTATCAACTTCATAGACGATATTGCCCTCAGATTTTGTAACAGTCATCTCCTTACCAATGAGATCCCAATTCATCATATAGTCACTGTTAACAATGAGCTCATCTCCACTCAAACTTGCAATAACTACTCCATTTTCTGTTGACTCTTTATGGTCAAAGATAAAAGTTTTACTATAAGATAGATGATCCCCGGCTCTTCCACCAGCAATAACTATATCGGGTACTATAGTGGTTAAATCTTTTAAGAACTCTTCTGCATTACTTGTCAAACCATCACTTAATACTATTAAGGCTTTTGTATCATCCGTGATAAGGGAATCTTTTATCTCTTCTATCTGAAACTCTTTTTCAAAGTTAAAGAGTTTTGACTTTACAATAGTAGATTTAAATGTTGTTATAGATATAAGGATAGTCTCTTCAAACATAGTCCCATCAACTATCTCACCAGCTGTAGATGTTCCTATGATTTTTGCAGATGGAATCTTTTTTTGTAACAGGGCTGAGATCTCTAGTAGTTTTTTTTCATCTAGGATACTACTAAAGATTTGGATTAAGATATTTTGCGAGTCTAAAATATTAGACTTCTCTATAAACTCTAGGAGCTGAGTGTTGTTAGAAAATTGTATATTAAAAGTTTTCATTTTTTCTCTCCTCTCTTTGTGATTTATTTACTTCGGTTAATGCTGCTGCAACGATTCCCGCTGGTATACCAACAATACCTAGACCGACTAGAAGCATAAAAGTTGTAAATATTTTTCCACCTACAGTTACAGGATATACATCACCATACCCGACAGTCGTTAATGTTGCAACTGCCCACCACATAGAATCAAAAATACTACTAAACACCTTAGGCTGTGCCTCATGCTCAAAGTAGTATATACCAACAGAAGATAAGTAAAACATGATTAAAGTTAGTACTAAAAAGAGAATAAATTCCTCTTTCGCATTTGCTATTGCTTTTTGAAACTTATCTAATGTTTTATTATATTTTGTAAGTTTAAACAGTCGAAATAGTCTAAAGAGTTTAAATGCTTTTAATGAGCGTAAATCAATAAAAAAGGCTAAATAAAAGGGTAAAATTGATAAAAGGTCTATAAGCCCATAGAAACTAAAAATGTATGACCACCTTTTTTCTGCGGTATAAATTCTAATAATGTACTCTATAGTGAAAATTGCAACACTAAAAATTTCAAATATATTTAAATCATCTTTGGTACTCTGCTGTAGGTCTGGGATAGTTTCTATTGAGAAGGCAAGTATAGAGAGTATTATGACAATTTGAATAGTAATATCAAAAATTTTGCTACTGATATTATCATTTATCTCAACTAAGTTTTTTAGATAAATTTTCAACATAATATAGGAACTATATTCATTTTTTCTCCAACTATTTAAAGTCTACTATTATAGCAAAATGATACTAAAACTTGAATGGTTTAAGGTCTGTTAAGTCTTGAGTTTTAAGGAGTTTTGGAAGTTGAAGAGAAACGCAAGTCCCGAAGGACTAAACGTTTACAGGCGTGATTCGTAACGTCTCATCATATAAAGACGTTTAAGCATTTTCTTACGAGAAGCTATTTTGAATTTCTTACGTTTTTCAGTTTCCGTTTCGTGGAAACGGCGAGCACGAGCTTCAGTAACGATTAAGTTACGGTCAGTTTGCTTTTTGAAACGACGGTAAGATGCATCAAAATTATCATCATGGCGTAGTACAATACCAGGCATATCACATCACCCACTTTCTTTTTTAAATTTGACTGAAATTATAGCCAAATAATCCTTTACTTTTTATTGCAGTCTTTTTTATCGCCGAAAATACAGCGACGATTTTTAATCATTCTGTAAGTAAAAAAAGAAAATATGACAAAAGCTAGACCTAAACTCATAAAAGCTTGGGTCTCGTAACCCTTCTCATAAAAGTTATAACTAGCAGCTACAAGAGCCATTGCTATGAGTAAACACATACTGTATTCCTAAGTAGTTAATTACAACATTATAGCATTAGTTTAAGGAGATAACCTTACTCAAAGTAAAAATATATAACAATCACTCTATGGAATATTTAACACAATTTTTAGAGGCACTTTTTGACCTCAGTAATGCTATGGCACCTTATATACTCTTTGGATTACTCTTTGCAGGAGTCCTTCATGAACTTGTCCCTGAGAGTGTAGTCTCAAAACATCTTGGAAAAAGCTCTATACTCTCTGTTATAAAAGCGACAGTTTTTGGTATACCTCTTCCAGTATGTTCTTGTGGGGTAGTCCCTCTTGCAACAAGTATAAAAAAGAGTGGTGCGAGCAATGGCTCAACTTTGGCGTTTCTTATCTCCACACCTATAACAGGCGCTGACTCTATTTTAGCTACTTATGGGATGTTTGGATGGGCATTTACTATTTACAGAGTGATTACTTCTATGGTTATCTCTATTATTGCAGGAGTATTGGCAAACTTCTATGGTGATAAAGAGGAGGAGAAAAAGCCTAAATCGGCGTTTAGTATGGCAGCACCTAGTAAACCTACTATGGGTATGAACTTTGTAGCTTCTCCCATGCAAAGTAGTACAAAAGAGGAGGTGTGCGAGAGTGCTTGTGGATGTGATAATACTCCACAAGAAAAGAGTTTTTCTCTTAAAAAGGCTTTTACTTATGCTTTTGGAACACTCTTAAAAGATATAGCTTCACCTCTCTTTATGGGGCTTATTTTAGGGGCTATCATCACTGTATCTATCCCTCAAAATTTGAGTGAGATTCTCATTGAGTATAGTTGGTTGTCATATATCATCACTATCGCTATAGCTATCCCTATGTATGTCTGTGCAACAGCATCGCTTCCTATAGCTGCGGGACTTATGTTAGCTGGTGTTTCCCCTGGGGCTGCTTTTGTTTTTCTCTCTGCTGGACCTGCTACTAACACAGTTACAATAGGAGTCGTTAAAAAGATGTTAGGGACAAAAACTCTCTATATCTATTTGGGGACTATTATTATCGGTTCTGTTCTTTTTGGCTTTGGACTTGACTATGTTCTACGAGATGTAAGTGTTAAAGAGATGATACATATGCATGAGGATGCTAGTTTGATGGCTATAGTGTCGAGTGTTGTTCTCTGGTTTTTTGTTCTTTACTATATGCTCAAACCCTATTTTATGAAAAAAGAGAAGTGTGCAGATGGAAGTTGTTGTTCAACAAAGTAAAGATATAATTCATTTATGATTGCACAAGACTCCATAGAAGCCCTAAAGGCACGACTTGATATTGTTGATGTTGTTGGTAGCTATGTGGAGCTCAAAAAAGCAGGGGGAAATTTTAAAGCCCCATGCCCTTTCCACGATGAAAAATCCCCCTCATTTGTAGTAAGCCCTCAAAAACAGATATATCACTGTTTTGGGTGTCTTCCTCCCTATCAAAAGATTGCCACACCTCTTGGATATAAAGAGATAAAAGATGTGAAGGTTGGGGATAAAGTTTATGCAGCTAATGGCGTTATAACAGAAGTTATAGAGTCTGTATATCATACTAGTGAGTTTGATATACTGGCGTTTAAAACATCCTTGAGTGCTAAAGTCTCTTGCTTTACTCAAAATCACGATATGTTAGTTGTAAAAAAAGAGCTGGCTGTTAGTGAACTTCCTTATCTAAGAGTAGAAAAAACACGCCCTTTAAAATTTTATGGTCGCATTAAAAAAATCCAAAGAAATTACAATCTAAAGATAGAGAGAAGTTTTGCAAATGATGTAAAAACTGGAGATTATTTTTTATATCCTAGAAATAGAGAAATTCTTCAAAAAAAGTATCTTGATGTCTCTTCTATGTGGGAAAAGAAAAACTTTGGACCAAATGTTGAAAAATTAGAGCAGATTACAATAGATAAAGATTTTATGTGGTTGGCTGGTTTTTATGTGGCTGAGGGGAGTACATATCGAGGTGGCATAAAATTTTCTATATCTTCAGATGAAGAGGAGTATGCTTCAGAAATAGTAAGAATTGTTCAAAAACTATTTAACAAAGAAGCAAAACTTTTTTCAAGAGAGAGTAGAAAAAGCTCTTTAGAAGTGACAATTTCAAGTACAAACTTAGAGCATATTTTCAAAGAACTATTCAAAACAGGTGCGAATAACAAATCTTATCCATTCTGGTTTAACTCTTTAAATGAAGAGTTACGAGCATCACTTTTTAAAGGTTTGATGGATGGGGATGGGTGCTACTCTCGTAGTACATACGATACCATTAGTGAGACTTTAGCAGATGAGATGATTGATTTAGCTATCTCTTTGAAAAAACTTCCTAACTGTAGAGTCACAGAGGCTTTTTGTGATAAAAATGGTGTCAAACATCAAAAAGCCTATACAATTTACTTCAAACAAAGAGAGTCTATAGAGAGTTTTTATGAGAAGATAGATGGTGTTGAGTATCTCTTTGTGCGAGTGAAAGAGATAAAAAATATTGGTGATGAAGAGTTGGTCTATGACATCACAGTTAAAGATAAAACACACACATTTTTAGCAAATCATTTTGCTGTTGGTAACTGTGGAGCTGGTGGTGATAGTGTTAAGTTTGTTATGGAGTATGAGAAACTCAACTACCCCGAAGCACTGGAAAAACTAGCTGAAAATTACAACTTTACACTCTCTTATACAGATAACAAACATAACAAACCTCGCTCACAGGTTATGGATAGTTTGAATAAATGGTACCAAACACTACTCACACAGCATCCTGTAGCGAGTGCTTATGTCAAAGAGCGTGGAATATTTGAGAGTAGTGTTGAGAAGTTTGGTATAGGGTATGCACCCGATTCAAACGCCACTCTTAACTACATCCGTTCACAGCAGTTTGCTATCAAAGAGGCTATAGATATGGGTGTAGTTGGGTATGAACCTAGTCGAAACCAGACTTATGCTCGTTTTATTGAGCGTGTAACTTTTCCTATACACTCTGCAAATGGTAGTATCGTCGGTTTTGGTGGTCGGACTATCACAGGACATCAAGCAAAGTATGTAAACTCTCCTGAGACAGCTTACTTTAACAAGTCTCGTCTGCTCTATGCCTATCACCTCGCAAAACAAGCACTCTATAAGAAAAATGAGATAATCATAACAGAGGGTTATTTAGATGTTATTATGCTTCATCAAGCAGGGTTTGATAATGCAGTAGCGACTCTAGGAACGGCACTCACAGTTGAGCATTTACCACTTTTAAGAAAAGGTGACCCGAGAGTTGTTATGGCTTACGATGGAGATAAGGCAGGTCGTGCAGCTGCTCTAAAGGCTAGTAAACTCTTAAGTGCAAGTGGTTTTAATGGTGGCGTTGTTGTTTTTGGTGGGGGACTTGACCCTGCCGATATGGTCAAAGATGGACGCTCAGAAGAGTTAGCCACTATGTTTCGAGAACCAAAGCCCTTTATAGAGTTTGTTTTAGATGAGATACTCTCTCTTTTTGATCTGAGTAATCCAAAAGAGAAAGAGTCCTGTATGAGTGAGGGAGTGAGTTACTTAAAAACTCTCTCACCACTTCTTCAAGAGGAGTATAAGACCTATTTAGCTTCACGTTTAGGAGGACTTGGCGTTTCACCCTCATTGGTAAAACTAACACCAGTTGCTACAAACAACAATGCACACTTGGTTCAGAGAAATACTCATAAAGATATGTGGGAGCTAACACTCATTAAAACTGTTTTAGAGAGACCTCAGTTTATAAACCAGATACTTGATGTCCTAGATCCATCACTTCTGCAGTTTCACTCACGAGAGTTTTCCCTAGCACTTGCATCACAAACAGATGCTCCAGAACTTATGGCTATAAGTGTAGATGAGAGTATCGTAACTCTTAAAGATGAGGAGGCTTTAAACGCCGAACTTATAACATTTCTCTCTCGTTACTATGAGCGTGAACTTAGAAAAGTAAACTTAGCTCAAAATATCTCTTTTGAGGAGAAGGCTTTTTACATTCGTAAGTTTCGTGGAAAGATTGCTAAACTCAAACGTGGAGAGTTAGTTAGCTTTAATGAGTAAGAGCTTAAGTACAATACAAAAGAGGTAGTTTTTAGCTACAATAATGATAAGTTAAAAAATTAAGGAGATATTATTATGGCTGGAGTACATTTTACATTTGAGAACTTTGAACAGATAATGAATCTAAATATTGGTATAGCCAATAGATTAGATGAGAACCGTGCTGAGAGTTTTACTCTTCTGTATTGTGATTTTAGTGAAATAAAAACTTCTGTAATTGATGATTCACTTTTAGAGATACTTAGGACATCAGACTCTATTGTAAATAGCGGTAGTGATTACTTTTTTATCTTGCCCTATACAGATAAGTATGGAACAGATATTGTAAAAAAGATGTTTGATGAGTTTTTTGCAAAGTACTTAAACGCTTTTATGCTCTCTTATCCTGTAGATGGTGAGACACCTCGCGAAATTTTTAGTGCAATGCAAGATAGTGTAAGTATGTTTTTGAAAAAAGATTTAATCTGTTTAGATGAGTTTACTCGAAACTATTAAAACCATTTCTATTAAATTTATAATTTTTGCTGTTTTTATAAAATGAAACAGCATCTTCTATCTTCTGCTCTTTGTAAATCTTTTTATCACAGACTCTTCTACACTTTATCTTTTTATTTTTCATGGCATCAAGATTAGCTTGGGAGCTTCTTGATTCATAAGTTGTTTGTGCAAATATAGATGTTGTTATAAATAAAATAGTTAATATTTTCATAAGCCAAACATCGACAGAAGTTGAAAATATATTAATCTTTGGAACAAAAAGTGCTAGATTTCCTTAAAATCCCTCTTATAATAAGAGAAATAGGAGTACATGATGATTTCATTAGAAAATGTTACAACAACATCGACTTCATCCTCACCTATAGTATCTCAAGAAGAGACATCCTCATCTACCCTCTCTTTTTCTGAACTTCTTCGTGGTATAGGAACAACAAAAGAGACACCAACAGCTCAAAATGGGGTAGTTGTACTAGCTCTTGATAGTGAACAAGAGAATCAAGCCTCTAAGCCTGATACACTCTTATCACTTTTAAAAACTACTGACTCTTTAGATGGAGAAGAGGATCTACTTCTTGACTCCTCCTCTCCCGAAGATGTAAATTTAGATAAACTAAGCAGTAGTGAGCTGAAAGCTCTTATGAAAGATGCAAAAAACTACCTGAAAGATCAAATTATCGCAAGTGATGGCTTTAAAAAATCAGAAGCAGATTCTCTCCCTAAAACATTAAAAGGTTTGGCTCAGGTTGCTGATAAGTATGGCATAGATGTTAGTAAAATTACATTAGATGAGATACAGGTAGACTCAAAAACAGCGACACAAACAAGTTTAGAACTCAAAAAAGGTTTTCAAAATACAAAAGAGACATCTATTACTACTGAAACAACATCGATTTCAGAAGAAGAGATAGTTGATTTAGACTCAAAACTTCAAGATAAATCAAAAACAGATGTAAAATCTTCAGCACTTTTTAAAGCACAGGGCTCTAAAGAGATCACTACCGAGCAGTTTGTTCAAACACGACTCTCTAGTTCAAATCCTGCTGAGAGTAAAACTTCAAAGCAAAAAGCAGATGATACTCTTCAGATGCTTCTTCGTGGTGAAAAAAGTACTAAGTCTGATAGTGGATTAACAGTTGACTTTTCAGTAGCAACTGCACGAGTTATAGCTCCTCAGGCAACAACTGAAACAAGATCTTCTCTTGAATCCCTTTTGAGTGGAGAGGAGAAAGAGAGTAGTAGTTCTACTGCTTCGACTGCTTCTAAAACAGATAGTTTCACAGTAAGTAAAGCAGATAGTTTTGAGGTGAAGCTAAATGAAGCAAAACAGATGACTAAATATCTCTCAGCAGATGTTAAAACTGCTATAGAAGATTATAAGTCTCCTTTTACTCGTGTGAAAGTGCAGTTAAACCCTCAAAATCTTGGAGAAGTTGATTTAACCATTGTTCAACGTGGTAAAAACCTTCACATAAATCTTAGTTCAAATAATGCAGCGATTAATACTCTAGCTCTTAATGCAAATGATTTAAAAGCACAGCTTTCCAATAATGGAATAAATAATGCTACATTGAACTTTAATAACAACTCTCAAAGCTCTGATCCTAGTTTTTCTGGAGGGCAACAGCAGCAGCAAAACCCTCAACAGGGTAGAGATGCAAGCAGAGAGTACAACTACTTTGAAAATGAAGAACAGAATGAAGAGATGTTAAGCTCTTTAGAAATTGTAGTTCCACACTACGCTTAAAGGATACATTATGGCAATTAATTCAATAGGACAAGATTTATCAGTAAATGGTACTTATAATCCAATAAGCACAGAACAAGATAAAACAAAATTAAATAATGATGATTTTATGACACTTCTCCTAGTGCAATTACAGAATCAAGATCCAACTAATCCAACTGATACAGAGTCAATTTTGACACAAACATCACAATTAGCATCATTAGAATCCTCTGATAATACTAATAGTGCTCTTGAAAAACTATCTACTTCAATGGAAGCTTCAAGTGATTTTGCTGCTATTTCCGCTATTGGTAAAACAGCAGATCTTGGTAGTAATGCAGTTTCATATACAGAGGGAGAAGATTCAAGCTTTGAGATGTACTTTCCTTCTGATGTAGCGAGTGGTAGTGTAGAAATTCTTGATGTAAATGGTAATGTAGTGCAAACAATAGATGCAGAGACAGGTAATTCTGGTGTTTATACTTATACATGGGATGGTACCGATATGGCAGGAAATACTGTTGCTGAAGGTGTATACTATTCAACTGCAGTTTATAAAGATGCAGCAGGAGAAAACTTAACAACTAGAGTAGGAACATATCCTATAGAATCAGTGCGATTTGATGCAGGAACTACTTATGCTAAAGTTGGTTCTGGTTACATTCCTCTAGAAAATATAGTAGAAATCTACTAAAGGATACTATTATGATACAGGCATTTTATACAGGGTTAAGTGGGATGCAAACAAGCTCATCTGGTATAGATATTGTATCTAATAATATAGCTAATGCAAATACAAATGGTTTTCGTGGAAGTAGTTATGAATTTACTTCTCTCTTTGAAGATGCACTTGTTACTGCAGGTGGCAGTATTAGCAATTCTATTGGAGTAGGAAGTAGACTGCAATCAACAGCTATGACAGAAGTTTCAGGATCATACTCTGCAACTGATAGAAGTACCGATCTTGCAATTTTTGGTGACGGTTGGTTTGGTGTTCAAGGTCTAGGTGTTCCAGAGTATACACGAGATGGTGCTTTTGGTTTTGATAGTAATAGTGACCTTGTAACAGCTGATGGTTATCATGTCTTAGGAACAATGGGTGGAAACATAGAGGGAGGTATTTTAAAAAATACTTTAGATAGTGTCTCTCTTAATGGTGTAGGTACACAAGAGGCATTAAACTTCCCTCAATCATTATCCTATCCAACAGAGGCAACTACGGTAGCCAGTTTTAATGGAAATCTAGGAACTTCTGATGATGTTCAGATGATGAGTGCTGGTGTTATTGATTCTCAAAGTAATGAAAATGAACTGCAACTTACATATACAAAGAGTCAACCACAACCTGCAATAGGAAGCTCATGGGATGTTGTAGCTGTTACAAAATCTGTAGATGGGCAAACTATCTATGATACACAATCAGGGAATGTAACATTCAATGATGCAGGAGCTTTAGTCTCAAATACTCTTCCTCCAGTTAATAATAACGGTACACCTGTAACTATTGATCTTGGTTCAAACTATGATGGAATTGTCTCTCTTGCAAATACAGATGTATATGCTTCTTCGATCTCTAACGGTATCAAAGGTGGTGAGTTAGTTGGTTATGATGTTAGTCAAGATGGAGAGGTTATAGCGACCTTTACAAATGGTAAGCAGAGTAGTGTTGGGAAGGTAGCAGTCTATCATTTTCAAAATAACCAAGGTTTAGATAGAATCTCAGGTACCCGTTTTTCTGAATCTTCAAATAGTGGTAAAGCAATATTTTATCAAGATGCAAATGGTCAAAATATTATAGGTACAGATATAAGAAATTATCAACTAGAGTCCTCTAATGTAGATATGACAAATGGCTTAACAGAGTTAATCATTTTACAGCGTTCATATGATGCAAACTCTAAGTTAATTACAACTGCTGATGAAATGATACAAAAAGCTTTGGAAATGTAATTTTGGAACACTTTATGCTCTAAGTTCTTTACTAAATCTATCTTACTGAGATAGAAATTAAAGGATTTAAGATGTTAAAATCACTTTATTCCGGTGTATCCGGTTTACAATCTCATCAAATCGCGATGGATGTTGAGTCTAACAATATTGCCAATGTTAATACGACTGGTTTTAAATACTCTCGTGCAAACTTCTCAAATATCTTAGCACAGACTTCATCTATAGCAACGGCTCCACAAGGGCAACTAGGTGGTAAAAACCCCGTTCAAGTTGGACTAGGTGCTACAGTAAACTCTACTACAACTATCTACTCTCAGGGTTCAATCCAAAATACAGATAAAAATACCGATGTCGCTATTCAAGGTGATGGTTTCTTTATCATCTCTCCTGATGGTGGAAATACTTATAAATATACTCGTGCAGGGGATTTTAAGTTTGATGCAGCTGGTAACTTTGTAGATAACAACGGTTATATCGCACAAGGTTGGTTAAAAGATCCAGTAACTGGTAAAGTTGACTCAACTGCTCCAATTAAAAATATCAATATCTCTCCAGGTTTAACGACTCCAGCTCAACCAACAAAAGAAGTTGTTTTAAAAGCAAATCTTAATTCTGGTCCTTTAGTAGAGAGTTTTTCTCCTGCATATAAAGTAGAATCAGGTCAACCAAACTCTACAACTCATGCTGGAGAGGGAGATGCTATTGATGCAAATGGAAATGATATAGCTTCAGGTGATTTGGGTGTTATGTTTAATGAAACAGGAGAAGCTTTTTCACTCCAAGCAGATCAAGGAGTATGGGCCTCATTTCTAAACTCAACATCTACCTCTACTAATGCTGTTTCTGCTACTGCAAATGATACCGCTGAGAACATTAAGTTTGAGCTTGATAATGGAGATATAGAAACGATAACATTTACTTTTTTAGCAGGAAATGATGAAGGGCAAAATGCAGCTATTGAAGCAGCTGCCATTAATGCAAAAACAGCGATTACTGGTATTTCGGCAAGTATAGATACTAATGATAAAATTGTATTAACAAATACAAATGCTAGTTCAACATCTTCTCATAATATTAGAATAGATTCTGCAAGTGGTGATACAGGTTTTGATGGAAGTGAGGATGATACAACAGCTTATAGATATCAGTATGATCCGACAGGTACGAACAATATTGCAGGACAAGATAAAACATTTAAAACAATTGCTGATTTACGTTATGCGATGGAAGTTGAAGCTAACAATGTAGATGGAGATGGAGATGGTACTGTAGAAGGAAGTAATATTGAAATCAGTGTCAATGATCAAGGGAAATTAGAAGTTAAAAATGTTGGTGGTGCAGACGATAGTTATGCTGTAAATCTTAAAATTACAGGGATGAATGCAGATAGTGTACAGGGAGGAGGAATTACAGAAAATATTAATTTCACTAGAAACCTTGAAGCTATGAATGCTGTTTTACCTGTTGGAAGTAGTGGTACTGCTTATTCCCAATCATTTAATGCTGCAACACACTCAAGCTCTATTGATATTTTTGACTCTTTAGGTTCTAAACATACACTTAGAACAGAGTTTAGAAAAACAGCGGTAGATTTAACTACAGGTTCAACATGGGATATGTTAATTACTGTACCAGAACCAGCTACGATAGACACAATAGCACCTGAAAATGAGAAAACAGGTACAATCCGTTTTACAAATGAAGGAGCATTAGCTACTTATAATCCTCCAAATATCTCTTTCTCTGCAAACAATGGTTCTGCACCAGATCAACAGGTAAATCTCTCTTTTGGTACTGCGAATGATTTTGATGGTATGACATCTTTTGATTCACGCTCAGCTACATCTGGTATCTCTCAGGATGGTTTTACAGGTGGAGATTTAACAGGAATCAGAATTGACCAATCAGGTACTCTTATCGGTTCATTTTCAAATGGTCGCTCATTTGGTCTAGCACAAATCGGTATGGCAAAATTTACAAATAACGAAGGTCTCTCAACAGAGGGTGGAAATGTTTATAACCAAACAGCCAACTCAGGAGACCCTATCATCGGTACAGCAGCAACTGCAGGACGTGGATTTATCCAGTCATCTTCTCTTGAAGCTTCCAATGTTGACCTCTCTAAATCATTAACAAACCTTATCATTATCCAGCGTGGATATGAGGCAAATGGTAAAACGATTACAACATCTGATGAGATGTTACAGACACTTTTAGGACTTAAACGTTAAGTTTAACTCTATTTTGATATAATCCTTTCATATTTTATGAAGGAATTATATCTATGCAATTTTCTGCTCCCCTCAAATCAAACTCAAAAAAAGTAATGTTACTAGGTTCTGGTGAACTTGGAAAAGAAGTAGCTATCGAAGCTCAGCGTTTAGGACTTGAAGTTATCGCCGTTGATCGCTATCAAAATGCTCCAGCTCATCATGTAGCGCACCGCTCTTATGTTGTAAATATGCAGGATAAAGATGCTCTTTTAGAGATTATCTATCGTGAAAAGCCTGACTATATCTTGCCTGAGATTGAAGCTATTAGTATAGATGCTCTTTTTGAAGCAGAAGATAAAGGCTACAACGTCATTCCAAACGCCAATGCAGTAAGTAAAACTATGAACCGTAAAAATATTCGTACTTTTGCAGCAGAGGTACTAGATCTTAAAACTGGTCCTTATGAGTTTGTAACTACAGAGGATGAGCTCAGAGAGGCGAGTAAACGTATGGGTTATCCTTGTGTTATCAAGCCTGTTATGAGTTCATCTGGTCATGGTCAGAGTATCTGCCGTAGTGAAGAGGAAGTATCTACTTCATGGGAGATTGCAAAAGAGGCTCGTGGTGATGCGAGTGAGTTAATCGTTGAGGCATTTGTTGATTTTGATTATGAGATTACAATGCTAACAGCTCGTAATGGTCAAGAGACTCTGTTTTGTGAGCCTATTGGGCATGAGCAGAGAGATGGGGACTATGTGTTCTCATGGCAACCGATGCAGATGAGTGAAGTTGCAAAACAGAAGTCACAAGATATGGCAAAAGCTATCACTGATGGTCTTGGTGGTCGTGGTCTTTTTGGTGTTGAGCTCTTTATCAAGGGTGATGAGGTTTACTTCTCAGAGGTAAGCCCTCGTCCACACGATACAGGTATGGTTACACTTATCACTCAGTCTCAGAGTGAGTTCGCTCTTCATTTAAGAGCTGTTTTAGGGCTTCCTCTTGGATTTACTTTTTATGGTGATGGTGCATCAGCTGCTTATAAAACTCAGATGAGCCACTCAAATGCTCCTGTTATCAATGTAGATGAGTCACTCTTTTCAGATAACTCATTCGTTCGTGTTTTCTCAAAACCAGAGGCTCACAAGGGTCGTCGTTTAGCAGTTGCACTTGTTTTTGATGAGGTTGAAGCGGCACTTGAAAAATCTCGTGAGCTTATCACAAAGATACAAGACAACTAAATGCAGATAGTTCTACTTGATGCTTTAACATTTGGGGATACTGACCTCTCAGCGTTTGAGAAACTTGGGGATCTGAAAGTTTATCAGACAACTTCAGGTGATGAGACACAAGAGCGAATAGTAAACGCCGAAGTTATTGTTACGAACAAGGTTGTTATCACTAGAGAGTTTATGCAGAGTGCAAAGAGTTTAAAACTCATCTGTATAGCAGCAACTGGAATGAACAATGTTGATCTTGAAGCTGCCAAAGAGTTAGGTATCGAGGTCAAAAATGTAGCGGGTTACTCTACGGACTCAGTTATTCAGCACACTTTTTCTATGCTTTTTTATCTCTTAGGACACTCTCGTTACTACGATGAGGTGGTTAAAGATGGAAGATACTCACGAAGTAAAATCTTTACAGATGTAAGCCAGCCATTTTTTGAGGTTAAGGGTAAAAAGTGGGGTATCATAGGTCTTGGAGCTATCGGGCATGGTGTGGCAAACATCGCCACAGCATTTGGGGCGGAGGTAGTTTACTTCTCTACATCTGGCGTTTCACGTGAAGAGCCTTATGCTTGTGTAGAGCTTGATGAGCTTCTTAGTAGTTGTGACATCATAACTATCCATGCACCTCTGAATGAAAAAACAGATAATCTACTTGATTATGAAGCACTTAGCAAGTGTAAAGAGGGTGCTACTATCTTAAATCTCGGTCGTGGTGGTATCATCAATGAAGAGGCAGTCGCTAAAATCATAGATGAAAAAAATCTCTTCTTTGGTTTAGATGTTTTAACAAAAGAGCCGATGAGTGAGAACCATCCACTTTTAAGTGTAAAGAAGAGAGATAATCTCTACATCACTCCTCATATAGCTTGGACTTCAGTAGAAGCTAGAGAGAAGTTAATCGCATCAGTTGTGGAAAATATATGGCATCTTTCGAACAGCATGTAAATGGTGCTGTTATCGCTTCTGGGATAGCGGTTATTCCCCTATACTCAGCATCGATAGTAGATATAAACCAGACTTTAGCACTCTTTAGCTTAGGAATATTTGGTGGAGTATTACCTGATATTGACTCAGATAACTCTAAACCTATCCAGATTTCATTTAGAATACTCTCTATTTTTCTTCCTCTTATTGCAATTTTAATGACAGTTAACACTTCATCTATTGCAAATATTCTTTTTATGTGGGTAATTTACTCGCTTATTTTACACTTTGGAGTCTTTCAGCTCTTTTTAGCAAGTACACACCATAGAGGGATCTTTCACTCCATACCTATGGGGGCATTAATAGCTCTTCTTTTAGTCTATCTATTTCATGATATACTGCATTTTAAGAGTGCATTTGCAATACTCTCAGGGATGTTTATCTTTTTTGGATTTTTGATCCATTTACTCTTGGATGAGATAGTGAGTCTCAACCTTCTTGGTAAAGATATGAAAAAATCATTTGGTAGTGCTATGAAGCTTTATGATAAGAACAACATTATAGGGACACTTATCTTATATGCTGGAGTTGGAGGCTTACTCTTTGTACTACAGCATCTTGATGTAAGTGTTTTTACTGATATAGCTACTCTTTTTAAAGAGATAAAGTAGTAAATGACAGAGCTAGCACTCTTTGTTTCTGCTTTTTTAGCTGCGACAATTCTACCATTCTCCTCGGAAGCTGCATTTATCTTGGCACTGCAGAGTGATATGCCACCACTAAACGCCATGATAGCTGCTTCTAGTGGTAATGTTTTAGCTATTATTTTAAACTATCTTCTAGGCTACTTTCTCTACACAAAAACAGAAAAAAAACTTCTCTCCTCCAAACTTGGAAAATACGCATATAAAAAGGGGCATCAGTATGGTTATTTTGCCCTTGTACTCTCTTGGTTACCCCTTATTGGAGACCCTTTAACTCTTGTTGCTGGATTGGTTCGCTTAAAGTTTGTTTGGTTCTTTTTAATAGCAGGGAGTTTGCGGGTAATGCGTTACTACTTTCTAACTCTTATGGTATAATAATTAGAAATAATTATTGGAAAACATATGCGATATCTACTCGTTTTATTTTTAATCTTTTCAACTCTATATGCAAAAGAGAACGAGCTTAAAAAAGTCTCTTTACAACTTTTATGGTTAGATCAGTTTCAGTTTGCTGGGTACTATATGGCAAAAGAGAAAGGCTTTTATAAAGAGGCTGGTTTTGATGTGGAGATTAAAAAGTTTAAAAAGGGTGTCAATGTTGCTAAAGATGTTGTAGATGGCGTTTCAACATATGGAGTAGGGAGAGCTAGTCTCATAAAGTATGATAGTGCTGGAAAAAAGATCTCTCTCTTAGCTGCAATTTTTCAATCTCTTCCAAATGTACTTTTAACACTTAAATCATCAAATATTAACTCTATAAAAGACTTTAAAGATAAGACTCTTATGCAGACTCAAGATGTTCTACAGGGACAACTTGTAAATGTTATGTTAAAAGCTTCAAATATCTCACCCTCAGATATAAAGTTTGTAGAGCATAGTTTTAATCTCAATGATTTGATAGATGGAAAAGTAGATATATACTCAGGATATCTCTCCAATGAACCATATCAATTAAGAAAAAAAGGGATAGCTTATAAAAGTTTTTATGTCTATGATGAGGGTTTAGATATCTATAGTGATATTCTCTTTACAAGTCAGAAAAATGCCCTTAAAAACCCGAACGAAGTTGAGGCTTTTAAAGAAGCATCTTTAAGAGGGTGGGAGTATGCTTTTATGCATATAGATGAGAGTGTGGCACTTATTCTTCAAAAATATAATGCACAAAAACGATCAAGAGAAGCTCTTGTTTTTGAAGCAAAAGCACTTAAAACTTTAGCCTATAAAGGTGTTGAGAAGATAGGTACTATCGAGGTCAATAAACTTCAAAGAATTTACGATATTTATAAAATTCTTGCTAAAACAAAAGAGCCGCTTGACACTAAAAATCTTATTTTCAATACTCACAAAATTATTTTTACAAAAAAAGAGAGAGCATACCTTAAGAGAGTAGGAAAAATTTCTTTCTGTACACAACCTGATGCACTCCCATATAGTGCGATAAAAAACAATACATTTATAGGTATAGGAGCTGGGATTTTAGAGACTGCAACAAAGGAGAGTGGAGTTACATTTAGTTTGGTGCAATCCTCCTCATGGGATGACTCAATTCAAAAAGCGATAAAACGAGAGTGTGACATCTTACCCTTAGCATCCTACTCTCCTTCTCGAACAAAATATTTTAATTTTACTGAGGTCTATTATAAAGAGCCATTAGTGATAGTGACAAAGAAAGAGGAGCCATATATTTTAGATACAGCCTCTGTTTTTGGAAAAACCTTTTCTATTATAAAAAGCAATTCGTATGTTGAAACACTCTTACATAGATATCCAGATCTTAAGGTAGTCTATGTAAAAAATATACAGGAGGGCTTAGAGGGTGTAGAACGTGGTCTTTATGAAGGATATATAGATATTCTAATGAGTGCAGCCTATACACTTCAAAAAGAGTCTCACTTACGTCTTAAGATAAATGGTCAATTTGATTTTGAAGTGGATGTCTCTTTTGCTGTGAGAAATGATGATCCGACTCTTTTTACAATTATGAATAAAATAGCTAAAAACCTAACACCTGAAGATATTCAGCAGGTGTTAAATCGTTGGATTCGTGTAAATTACGAAAAACATAAACACTATTGGTACTCTAAAGAGATAGGAAGTGTTATACTCCTGTTAGTTATATTTTTTCTAGTAAGAGAGTATTATTTAAGAAAAAAAGCACAAGAAAATAGTGCTTTACAACAAAAGTTAAGAGTTTTAAATACTAAACTAGAGTTACAAGCTTATGAGGCAACCGTAGACTTAGAAAAAGCACAAAAAGTTGCACAGATTGGTTCATGGGTCTATGACATAGTAAACAAAGATTTAAGATGGTCAAAACAGACTTATGAGATGTTTGAAGTTGATCCTAGAGATGATGGAGATCTTTTTGCAATATTTCAATCTAGAATTCATCCTGATGATGTGGAGTATGCAAATAGAGCCTATATAGAATCCATAAAAAATAGGAGTGAGTACTTTATACGTCATAGGCTTCTTCTTCCTGATGGAAAAGTAAAATATGTTCAAGAGAAGTGTGAAACAAGTTATAATGAGGCTGGTGAAGCTCTAGTATCTCATGGAACGGTACAAGACATTACAGATAAAGTTTTACAAGAGAAAGAGATAAAGAAAAAAGATGCTTTGATGCTTCATCAATCACGACTTGCACAGATGGGAGAGATGATGAGTATGATAGCACATCAGTGGAAGCAACCACTAAGTGCTATCTCTTCAACTGAGATAACTATACGTATGGCAGTAGAGTTAGAGAAGTTTAATTTTAATGATCCAAAAGAGAGAGAAGATTTTTTACAGTTTTTAGATGAACGTTTAAGTAAAATAGCACTTTATACACAAAATTTATCAAGAATTATTACTGATTTTAGTAATTTTTATAAACCAAATAAAGAAGCAGAGTTTTTAAGTGTTGATTTTGTTATTTTAAAAGCATTTAATCTGATTAAAGATAGTATGCACTCCAATAATATAGAGGTTCATTTTGAGCTAAATGCCGATAAACATATAAGTATTTATGAAAATGAATTTATGCAAGTCATTTTAAATCTTCTTAATAATGCTAAAGATCAGTTACTTGAATCAGCTACTTCACATCCTCGCATAGCTATAACAACAGAGATCAGAGATGAGATTATAGTCGTAGAGATAGAAGATAATGGTGGAGGAATAAAGAGAGATATTATTGAAAATATTTTTGATCCATATTTCTCTACAAAGTTAGAAAAGAATGGTACAGGTTTAGGTCTTTATATGTGTAAAATGATAGTTAGTGAGTATCATAAGGGGAGTATTAGCGCTGAAAATACTTCACTTGGTGCACTCTTTAGAATAAAAATAAAAAATAATGAGTGAGAAAATAGATGGATTATAGTGTAGATGTATTAGTAGTAGGAGCAGGGGGTGCAGGTTTGACTGCTGCCTTAAACGCCAAAGAGAGTGGAGCAGATGTTTTACTCATCACAAAAGAGTACCCAACACGAAGTCAAACTTGTATGGCTCAGGGTGGGATAAATGCAGCTCTTGGAAATGCTGGTGAAGATAGTATCGAGGCACATATTGCAAATACCTTAAAGTCTGCACATGGCGAGGCTGATGAAGAGGCTGTTCGTTTTATGTGTAGTGAAGCACCAAATGCAGTCGCTTGGTTAGATAGTATAGGGGTCTGTTTCTCTCGAACTAAGGATGCAAAAATTGCGCAAAGAACTCTTGGGGGTGCGAGTGCAGCGAGAGCCTGTTATGCACAAGACTATACAGGTTTGAAGATACTTCACACACTTTATGATAGATGTTTATCTCAGGGGATTGAGATTCAAAATGAGAGAGTTCTTTTAGAGCTACTTCAAGATGAAAACTCTTGTGTATGTGGGGCAAAAATCTTGAATCTTAGAAGTGGTGAAGTAGAGATCTACCATGCAAAAGCAATTATTTTAGCGAGTGGTGGTTACTCTCGTATCTACGATAAAAACTCTACAAACTCTACAGCTTCAACTGGAGATGGCATAGCTATAGCCTCTCGTGCTGGGGCGAAACTGGTTGATATGGAGTTTGTGCAGTTTCATCCAACAGCGCTTAAAAACTCTAGCATTCTCATAGGCGAATCAGCACGAGGAGAGGGTGGTTACCTTCTCAACTCTAAGGGTGAGCGCTTTACAAATGAGTTAGCACCGCGTGATGTGGTGAGTCGTGCAATCAATGAGGAGATAAATAGGGGCGAAGATATCTTTATAGATATTCGTCATTTAGGGGAGCAGTTTATAGATGAAAATCTTCCTCAGGAGAGAAAACTTGCGAAGCTCTATGAGGGTGTTGACCCCGTTACTGAGATAGTTCCTATCAAACCCGTTGCGCATTATACTATGGGTGGTATAGAGGTTGACCACCATTCACAAACTTCACTAGAGGGTTTGTATGCTTGTGGTGAGTGTGCAAACCATAGAGTCCATGGAGGAAATCGTCTTGGAGGCAATGCTCTTTTAGAGATAATAGTCTTTGGAAAAGAGGCTGGATTAAACGCTGCCATCTATGCCAAAGAGTCACAAGAGATAAAACTTCAAACGCCAAATGATACTCTTGTGAGTGAGATACTCTCTTATGAGAATGCGTTAGACTTTTATGAAGCGCGAGAAAAAATAGGCGATATGTTTTACAAGGATGTAGGTATAGTCCGTACAAAAGAGCAGTTAGAGAGTTCCCTAGAAAAGATAGAGTCTATCAAAGCAAATCTGCATAAGTATGGAGTGAGTGATAGAAGTAAGAAGTATAACTCTAATCTTGTAGAGTTTTTAGAGTTTAGAAACACTCTTGATGTCTGTTTAGAAGTTCTCAAAGGTGCTTTGGCGAGAGAAGTGAGCTGTGGTGCTCACTATATGAGTGGAGAGTAGTATGAAAATTATAGTTAAAAAATCGGATGAATTTATAGAGTATGAGATACCACTAGAGGGTGCAACTCTTCTTGAAGCACTCACCTATGTAAAAACAAAACTCGATAACACTCTAGCGTTTAGTAGTGGATGTCGTAGTAGTGTCTGTGGCTCTTGTTCTATGCGAGTAAATGAGAGGGAGGTTTTAGCCTGCTCTTACAAGGTGCAAGATGGAGACAGAGTAGAGCCTCTGAAAAATGTAAAAGTTATAAGAGATTTAGTTGTGGATATGGACAAGGCATATAGTTTTAATGCAAAAGCTTCAGCATGGTTAAACGCCAGTTCTCCATCTGTAGCACTCAATGATGAAGATGAGAAGATAAATGAGCTGCAGAGTGACTGTATCTTATGTGGTTCTTGTTACTCTGCTTGTCCTGTGTATGCAGTAAATCCTGACTTTTTAGGTCCATTTGCACTCACTCGTGTCTGGAAGTATGTAGGGGACAGACGAGAAGATGGGGCGCAAGAGAAAGTAACAAACATCCAAACATCTGGCGTTTGGGATTGTACTTTGTGTAATGAGTGTACTCTAGTTTGCCCTCAAAATATCTCCTCTAAGGCAGATATAGAGAAGCTGAGAATGAAATCAGCTCAGTATGGTTTTATGGATCCTAGTTTCGCCTCTTTTGGTGGTGGATTTGGTTCGTTTGACGGTAGTCCGAGTTTTTAAGGGTGAGTAATTTAAAGATGAATATAGTAGCTGATGATAAGTATAAGTTAATGGTTGAGAATGCACTAGTTGGTGTTTATATTATTTGTGATAATAAGTTCACTTATGTAAATAAAACACTCTCACTTATAACAGGTTATTCACAAGATGAGTTGATTGGTATGAGTCCTTTAGAGTTTGTTCATAAAGATGATGTTGAGAAAGTCTCTTTAAACATTAAAAAAAGGCTTGAGCGGCATGAAGATGCAATGGAGTATACTTTTAAAGCCTCCACAAAAAAATCAGAGATAAAATATGCTCGTGTTTTTGGAACAGCTGTTGAGATGGAGGGTAAAAGAGTTATTATTGGGACACTTATCGATGAAACAGAGAAGACAGTTATCAACCATGAATTAGAATACCTTGTAAACTACGATAGTCTTACAGGTCTTTATAATCGATACTATTTTAATATGCAATTTGAACATATCTTAAAACAGGCTAAACGCCATGATACTAAGTTAGCACTTATCCTTTTTGATATAGATAATTTTAAAAGGATTAATGATTCTCTTGGGCATAAGTCAGGGGATGAGGTACTTATTCAAACAGCAAATCTTATTAAAGATGTTCTTCGAGATAGTGACTCTTTTTATCGTATTGGTGGGGATGAGTTTACTGTGATTATGGAAAACTTTAACTCTGCTAAAGAGGTGGAGATTCTTATACGAAGAATACAACATGCTCTCAAAACAAGTATAGATATAGAAGCACTCTCTTTTCATGTTTCACTGAGTATTGGCGTTTCAATATTTCCAGAACATGGAGAGAGTATAGAGATCTTACAAAAGTCAGCAGATATCGCCATGTATAAAGCAAAGCAAGATGGCAAAAACTGTTTTAATATTTTTGCACAAGAGAGTGGTAGTTCTTCTAAAATACTAGAGCTTGAAAATGAGCTCTATGAGGGAATAGAGCGTGGAGAGTTAGAACTCTATCTTCAACCACAAGTAGAACTCAAAACAGATAAACTTTTAGGTGCTGAAGCATTAGTTAGGTGGAAACATCCATCACGAGGAGTACTCTCACCAGCAGTTTTTTTACCTCTTGCACAAGAGATGGGGCTTCTTTATAAACTTGACCTTATAATGATAGAAAATGCTTATAATCTCTTAGAAAAGTATGATAGATTAGGGATCTTAAACTTTAGTATCTCTGTAAATATCTCAAATGCACTCTTTCATCATCAGCGTTTTTTCTCCATTATGCAGAAGTTTCAACAGCGATATACTTACCTTTGTAAACATATGAAGTTAGAGCTAACAGAAGATATCTTGATGGTTGATAATAGTCGTGCAATTAAGATTATAAAATCTCTTCAACTCATTGGGTATAAATTAGCCATAGATGATTTTGGTACAGGATACTCCTCTTTTAGTCATCTAAAAAGTATGCCGATCGATGAGTTAAAAATAGATAGAGCATTTATCAGTGATATAGCAACCGATGAAAAGGATAGAGCGATAGTTGCAGCTATTGTAAGTTTAGGGCATACCTTAGGTTTAAGTGTAGTTGCAGAGGGTGCAGAAGATATAGATCAGGTTGATCTTTTAAAAGAGATGAAGTGTGATGTTATTCAGGGTTACTACTTCTCGAAACCTTTATGTGTGAATGAGTTTGAGAGTGAGTGGTTACTAAAACGTTAGAGTGTGTTATAATAACATAAAAAAAGAATTTGAAGGATTATAGAGATGGCAAAAGAGCACTCATTTGATATTACAGCGAAGATAGATATTCAGCATTTTAAAAATGCGATAAACCTTGTTGATAGAGAAGTTTCAAACCGTTACGACTTTAAAGGGACTACATATGAAGTAACTTTTAATGAAAAGGCAAAAACTCTTGTAGTGATAGCTTCATCAGATAACAAACTAGATGCACTTAAAGACATCGTTATAACAAAGTTTTTAAAACAGGGATTATCTTCTAAGGTTATAGAAGAGCTAAAAGTTGAAGACTCTAGCGGTGGCAATAGAAAGGCTACTTTTAAAGTTGTTGATTATATCGAGACTAAAGAGGCTAAAAAAATCACAGCTGACATTAAAAAAATGAAACTCAAAGTAAATGCTCAGATAGAGGGTGATTACATTCGTGTAAAAGGTGCAAAACTTGATGACTTACAGAAAGTTATGAAGATGGTAAAAGAGGGTGAGTGGGATGCTCCTTTAGTTTTTGAAAATATGAGATAGAGAGTAGAGATGATGAAAAAATTAAGTGTTGTAGATGCTGCTGAGTACTTTGGTATCTCTAAAGAGGCTATTCATAACCGTATAAGAAGAGGTTCTCTTGAGTCTGTTGTAGAAAATGGACAGAAAATGGTGATGATTTCTAAAGAGGCTAAGACAAAAACTACTCGTAGTACTTCCAGAACTAAAACAGCTGATGATAGATACTATAAACTTCTTGAAGAGCAAAATAGATCTCTTCAGGAAAAAGTTTCTTTTTTAGAGGGTGAGACCAGAACACTTCGTGAGCAAAAAGAGTTGATGTTGGTTCAAGAGAGAGAAAAAATAGAGCAGATATACAAAGATAAAGATGAACAACTAAAAAATGTATTAACAACACTCTCTCAGCAGTTTATGTTAAATGCTCCGGTTGAGATACAAGAGCAGAGTGTAGAAGCTGTTGAAGTTGAGATGATTGAAGAGACAGAGAGTATTACTCCTCCTGTATCACTAAAAAAGTATCTTAAGTCTAGTAAGTTTTCAGAGAAGAAGATGGAAAAGATAAAGAAAAGATTTAAAAAAAGAGCTAAAAAAGATGAGAGAATAATCACGATTGGATCTAAAATATATTTAGATCCATCTAAGTATGATTATAGTGATTTAATTTAGAGAACTACTCTATTTCTTCCATTCTCTTTTGCTTGGTAAAGCTTCTTATCTGCTATCATCAAATAGTCATCTAAGAAGTTGTTTTTAAATAGATACTCAGGTTGAATTTCAACCATTCCTATACTTACAGTGCTAAAGATTTCTTCCCCTTCAAAGTTTAGACTAGTTTTTGCAAATTTTGTACAAATCTTGTTTAAGACTTCATATCCTTTCAGTTTTTGGATAGTAGGAAGTATGATAACAAACTCCTCTCCTCCATAACGGATGATTACATCAGAGTTTCGGATGTTTTCTTTGACAGTATCTACAAAAAGTTTTAGAACTCTATCTCCTGCAATATGACCATAGGTATCATTTACATTTTTGAAAAAGTCTAAGTCACACATAGCGACTATAAAAGCGTTACTAGTTGCTAATGCTAGTTCATATTGACTCTCAAAAACACTTCTTAGTCCATGACGATTCAGAGCACCTGTAAGTGTATCTTTTGTGATTTGTTTATTAATGAGTATTTGATCTAAGAGAGCTAATTCAGTACCTATACTTAATGAGATGAGTTCACATTTTTCGAGATAAGTTATGAGGACATGATACTCCCCTTGCTCCAAAATATTAAAGATCTTTACTGCAAAAAGGTGAAGATTATTGTGAATCGTCACTATATTTTTGTATTTTGAATTATTTGAAATGATCTGTTTTGCATCATCTTGAAGCCATTTACCAAATTCGCAAGTAGAAGCATCGAGTTCGGGAAAATCTTTTTTTTGAGCATTTTTTATATTTTTAGCTAGTTTTGTTAACCAAATAAGATGAGATTCGTAGTGAGAAATAATATTTTTTTCTACAAGATCAGAGATTGAACTTAGTCTTATATTGTTTAAAGAAATAAGTTTTTCTATATATTTTAAGAGATAGAGATGTGCTACTTTGTTACTTATTTTTTGAAAAAGTGTTAAAACTTTAACAATTTCATCTCCTGATGCTTTTGTACTAAAATTACTAATAAGAAGATTTTTTAAACCATATATCTCATTTGACATGATGGCATAAGGAATCTCTTTAGAAATTTTATATTCGGCTATCATTTGATAAAGTGACATGAGCTCTTCTTCTTCAAAAGCTCTTTCTAAAATATGAAATACCTTTTCATATAGACCTGTTGTAGTAACAGTATTTATGTCACTTGAGATACTTATACATGTTGTATAAGCATCTATAAAATCAATGAGTTTTAATGAAGCACTTGAAAAATTATACTGCATATCTCTTTCTCCTTTCATATATTATAAGTCATCTAGTTTGAGCGTAAGCCCTTTTAGGTGTGTAATTGGGTGCGAGTAGGCTATACCTGCACCCTCTCCTGTTATATCTAACTCTGTGACTATCGCTTTTATAATTTTATCTACATTCTTAGTCTGCGTGATAAACATAAGGTTTGAGTCTATCTCTCCCTCATGGAGTCTATTGAAAAAGTTTTCAATTTTTTCTAGACCCATACCATGAGCTTTTGTGATAGTTACTCCACGAGCACCAGCATCACGAGCTGCAATAAGTGCTTTTTCCTCTTTTTCGTTAGGAACTATCACATGTACAGCTGAAAAAGGCATCTCATAAGAGTGGCGTTTATCAGTTCCTTGAATATTAATCGTCGAGAGATCCATATTGTGAACATCTTCTATAGCATGACGAAGTTCATCTTGATGAATAAGCTCTTTTTCATGTTCCCCTTTGACACCCATCTTCTCTGTTATGATACCGTAAAGCATAACTGTAATCATAGGAAAAAGTGAAGCAAATGCGATAAGTCCAAAACCATCTACTAGAGGATCACGTCCTGGAATGTTCGTTGCAAGACCTAAACCAAGTGCAGCAACAAGTGGAACAGTTACTGTTGAAGTCGTAACCCCACCACTATCATAAGCGATAGGGATGATGTACTTTGGAGCCATAAAAGTAAGGGCGATAACAAACATATATCCAGCCATGATGTAGTAAACTATCTCTCCACCAACAACGATACGATAAGCTCCTAAAGAGATACCGATAGCCACACCAAGAGCCACAAAAAGACGAAGCACAAAGTCATTTATCTTTCCATCACTAATCTCTTTTGCTTTTCTTGCGATGGCTGTTAGTGATGGCTCTGCCATAGTTGTTGAAAAACCGATAAAGAAACCAAATGAGTAGATGATAATGTTGTTATCGTAACGAGTTAGCTCATAAGCCATAGTTTCACCAACGGAGAAAAGGCCCATCTCTAAACCGACTATAAAAGCATCAAGTCCTAAGATAACAAGTCCGAAACCGATGATTACATTTTTGAGATTATCTATCGGTTTTTTTAAGATGATGTATTGAAAGAAGAGTATAACTGCTAAGATAGGTACAACATCAACTACAACACCACCAAGACCTTTTAAAATATCTAGTATTTTAAAATCAAACTCTGCGGCTGTTGTTGCAGCTGCTTGTGAAATAGGTGCTAGACCAGCTGCAATAGGGTTAACTATATCTTGTGGAACAGCTTCTATAAGCTGATAAACTGCGATTCCATAGAACTGTACAAAAATCATAGGTGTTAAAGATGCAAAGGCGATAAGACCGAAACCATCAAGAACAGGATTTCTTCCCTTGATAGTAGAAGCGAGACCAATTCCAAGAGCGGCTACAAGTGGTACTGTTACTGTAGAGGTAGTAACTCCACCGAGGTCATAGGCAAGACCCACTATCTCTTTTGGAGCAAACATAGTTGCACTTACAACCATGATGTAACCAGAGATAATGTAGTAGTGGATAGGGTGACCTTTGATGATACGCCAAACGCCAAGAACTATGGCAAAACCAACGCTAAACGCCACGACCATTCTCAGAGTAGTCGCATCAATACGACCAGCACTAATGTCAGCTGCTTTTTGAGCGATAACTATAAGTGCAGGTTCTGCAATAGTTGTCCCAAAACCTATCATAAAAGCAAATATAACTATCCAAAAAGTAGAGCCTTTACGGGCAAAATCACTTGCTAATCCTTCCCCTACAGGAAAAATACCAACTTCAAGACCTAAAAGAAAAACAGCAAGACCAACACCAACGATAGCAAGACCGATAGCTGTACTTAACCAGTTCTCAGGCACTGATTGGATGATAGCGAGTTGAAAAAACATAATAACGAGAATAATGGGTAGTAAATCACGAAAAGACTCTTTTAAGAGTTGTAGAAAAGAGGAAATGCTAAGCATTAAAATTCCTTATAAATATATAGGCTAATAATATCTAAAGAACTTAATATTTACTATAGTTTATTCATTTAAAGTAGTGATTTTTTAAAAGTAGCCCAAACCGGAGAAGTTTATAAGCATAACAATGACTTCAAGTTTATTTATTCTTATAAGAGCATTGTCATACAGAGCATGTGTACTGATAAACTTTAGTAAAGTTCGTTATATTGAGAGTTTATTGGGTGGTATTAGGGGATGTAAAATTGATAGATGGTGGACAGTTAGGGATTCGAACTGCAGTTTCCACTCTTTAGACCCCTATATTACGAGGTTTCAGAGGGGTAAAATCACATACACACCAATTCTTACTAAAGAGGCTAAAAACCTCTTTGTTGCCCTATATAACGGTATTTAGAGGGTGTTAAACACTCCTTAAAAACACACTGCGTTCGTCAAGGGACACCCACTGCGTAAGTTACTCTTTCCAACCAATTTATTACTCAAATTATAGCCATATCTCTTCTATATGCCAAATAAATGCGAAAAAGAATGTAAAATAAGTATGGAGCCCTATCTTTTCCTATAACGCATTGTATGAGTCCTTGGACTAACGCTATAACATACACACTAAAATGCGTTAGCCACAGACATACAACCTATGTGTCTGTTTTTGCTCTTACTCTCCAGTTTTTAACTCTTGTATTTTTTCTACCAAACTATTTCCTTGGTATCCATATTTTTTATATAAATAAAATGCGACAACGACACCTGTCCTTCCAATTCCTAAATCACAATGAATATATGTTTTTTCACTTGAATCAATAATATGCATTATTTCATAAAGGGCTTCTATACTTGGTACACAATTTTTAACTATTGGTATATTAATAACCTTGAATTCCTTTGATATTTCTGCTTGATTATGTTGCATCTCTTTCTTTTGC
>Ga0256826_1000262_pt1 | contig 30491 bp, 32 predicted proteins | sample CV79metaG_FD_185975 | JGI IMG/M metagenome (GOLD analysis project Ga0256826, IMG submission 185975) | Hydrothermal vent microbial communities from East Pacific Rise, Pacific Ocean - CV79 | ecosystem: Environmental > Aquatic > Marine > Hydrothermal vents | place: Pacific Ocean: East Pacific Rise...
TATATTTTTTTATACGTCTAACCATCATATCTAAAGCAAGTTTTGCTTTTTTATTTTCACTTTCTAAAATAGCACGTACATCATTTTCACCACATATACCAATAAGTCCAGATTTCTTATTCAAAATATTATCTACCTCATCAAAAGACAGTCCTAATTCTCTTTGCATATATATAACTATGGCAGGATCAATATCTCCACTCCTACTGCCCATAACCAAGCCTTCAAGAGGTGTAAATCCCATAGAAGTATCTATACTTTTTCCATTTTCTATCGCACAAACTGATGCACCATTACCAAGATGAAGAGTGATAATATTTAACTTATTTACATCTTTTTTTAACTCTTTTGCCGTTTGCTTCATAACAAATGCGTGAGAAGTTCCATGAAAACCATACCTTCTTATCTTATGCTTTTCATACATCTCATAAGGAAGTGCGTACATGTAGGCAACCTCTGGCATACTAGAGTGAAAAGCTGTATCAAAAACTGCTATTTGTTTTACAAATGGTGCTTTTTTTCTTGCTACTAAAATTCCTTCTAAATTTGCTGGATTATGTAGTGGTGCTAGTGGAATAAGCTCTTTTATTTTACTTATTACCTTTTCATCTATAATAATCGCTTTTGAAAAATCTTCCCCACCATGAACAACTCTGTGTCCAATAGCATCAAGAGAAGCAAAACTATCTAGTATTTTATTTTCACTTAATAATGACATAATATTTTCTAACCCATCATGATGATTTTTTATGACAGAGGTAATTACAGTTTTTTTATCCTCATATTTAAGCGTTGTTATAGATGAAAACTCTCCAATTTTTTCCACCATTACACTAGCCATTACTTTTTCTTCACCCATTTCAAAGAGTTGAAATTTTATAGATGAACTTCCAGAATTTATTACTGCTATTTTCATTAGTTTTGTCCTGCTTGAATTGCAGTTATTGCTACCGTATTTACAATGTCCTCTACTAAACATCCACGAGACAAATCATTGATTGGTTTATTTAAACCTTGAAGTATTGGGCCAATTGCTACTGCCCCACTTGATCGCTGAACTGCTTTATAAGTATTGTTACCAGTATTTAAATCTGGAAAAACAAACACACTAGCCTCCCCTGCTACTTCAGAATTTGGAAGTTTTTTCTTTGCCACTTTTTTATCAATTGCTGCATCATATTGGATTGGTCCATCACATATAATTTCTGGATGATTTTCTTTTAAAAGTCTTGTAGCTTCTTTTACTTTTTCAACTTCTGTTCCACTACCACTTTCACCAGTAGAGTAAGATAATAAAGCCACCTTTGGTTCAATTCCAAAAGCTTCAGCCGTTTTTGCAGATGAGTAGGCAATTTGTGAAAGTTCCAAAGAGTTAGGATCTTGATTTACTGCACAATCCCCATAAACTAGAACCTTACTTTTTAAACACATTAAAAATACAGATGATACTATTGAAGTATCTATTTTTGTTTTGATTATTTGAAGTGCAGGTAAAATTGTTTCTCCTGTTGAATGAACAGCACCACTTACCATACCATCAGCATATCCAAGATGAACCATCATAGTAGCAAAGTAGTTTACATTATGCATTGCATCATGAGCGGCTAACTTGCTAAGTCCTTTTGCCTCTCTTAATTTAAAAAATACCTCTGAGAACTCTTCAATATATTTAGAATCTAAATGATTAATAATCTTAGCTTCACTTAAATCAATCCCTAATCTTTTATAATTTGCTTCAACTTCATCTGGATTCCCAATAAGAATAATATTTGCGACACCACGGCGAATAACTATTTCAGCTGCGCGTAAAATTCTTTCATCATTACTTTCAGGTAATACAATGGTTTTTTTGTTTGACCTTGCCATTTCAAAAAGTTTATACTCAAACATCATTGGTGTCATTGTTGAATTGTAAGTTGTTTTAATTCTATTTTCAATCAGTTGGATATCTGTATTTTCATTAAATAGACCAAGAGCTAAAGCTATTTTACGTTTACTACTAACCCTTAGTCTAGCTGGTACTTTTGAGAGATTTCTTGCTGTGTCATAAGTGTCTGTATCTACACTTAAAATTGGTATGTTAAAATTATCAAGTCCTTCAATAAGTTTTCTTATACTCTTGTGTACATTCATAGAAAAAGGGAAAATAATACCAGATATATTTGGATAATTTTTAGAATATAATGAGCCTAGTAAACCTAAAATTATATCTGATCTATCTGCTGGGACAACTATAAAATCTCCATCTTCAAGATGGTCTAAAAAATTATCTAAAGATAATGCTCCAACTTTAACTTGTTTAATGATTCTTAAATTATCATTTTTACCCATAAATACCACTTTAGCATCTAAGCTGTCTATAACATCTTGAATACTTAACATATCAAGTTCAGCATTTTCTTTTAATAAAAAACAATTAACTCCGCTATCTCTTAAAATCAGTTCTAGTCTTTCATGCTGTTCATCATCTAAGCGATTTATAAAGGTAGCAAAAGGTGTACAATCTTCACTTCTTAATGTTTCCTCTTCAACTAAGACACTTTCATATACATCAATAACATCATTATTTCTAGCATTAATAATATTTACAACAGCAGAACCAAAATTTTGTGCTATCTTAATATTTAAATCATAGTTTAAATTTATTTTTAAAAAAGAGCGACGAATCCCCTCACAAAGAACAAAATCATATTTATCTTCTAGTTTTTTAAATTTTTGAATCAACTGATTTATCAGTTCATTTGTTTTATGTTTTGAAATCATTGATTCAACATACTCTATATCAAAACCATAAGTATCTTCATAATCCATTTCAATACCATAATGTTCTAATATAAATTTTATATCTCCATCAACCTTATCTTTTTTAAAAATAATGGGACGAAAAAATGCAACCTTATCAATATTTCTTTTTAATATTTCCATCATACCCATAGAAACAAATAATGACCCTGCACCTTTTTCTTGTGCATAAATATATAATGATTTTATTTTCATTCAAGTACCTTAAACAATATTTTTATATAATACATGGATTTTAATAAAAAGAAGATTTATGAGTTGTATATGTGGAAGCGAAAAAAAATTTGATGAGTGTTGTGGCTCAATTATAAACAATACCAGATTGGCTAAATCAGCAGAAGAATTAATGAGAAGTCGTTATAGCGCTTATGTTAGAGGAGATGGTCGTTACTTAGTTATAAGCACAAAAAAAGAAAACCAGTATGAAGATGATGCCAAACTGATAGAAGAATTTTCTGCTCGTGTTGATTGGTTAAAGCTTGATGTTCTACATGTAGAGCCTAATACAGTTGAATTTAAAGCTTATTATAAAGAGGGGAAAAAGATTCAAGTGCTTCATGAAAAAAGTAACTTCATTAAAGAAGATGGTATTTGGCTTTATGTTGATGGAGAACTATACAATTCAAAAGTTGAGCGAAATGAACCATGTCCTTGTGGAAGTGGAAAAAAATTTAAAAAGTGTTGTGCTTAGACACTTTTTAAAAAAACAAAACTCTTTTTAGAAAAACCATATTTTTCATAAAATTGATGTGCCTTTTCTCTTTGAAGATTAGATGAAAGAACAATATTTTCACACATACCCATTTTCGCATAATCATGAAGATACTCAAGCATCATTTTCCCATACTTTTTACCACGGTATTTTTCATCTGTAACTAATTCATAAACATAAAGATGTCGTTTATGGTAAAGATTTGTTTGTACACTTACACCAGCATAAGTTATGAGTTTTTCATTATCAAATATACCAATCATTTTGTATTCCATCTCTCTCATATCATAGATGAGATCTTCAAACTCTTTGTACGATAGAGCAACTCTTAGTTGTTTTACAAGGTCGTAAGCGGTGTATAATTCTTTTAAATCTAATTCTCTTATTTGCATGTGGTTATTTTATAATAAATTTGTTACAATAGTGGTAAATATATAAAGAAATAGGAATTTATTATGGCAAATAAAAACTTTGAAGTAATTATTGTTGGTGCTGGTATTTCAGGCTGTGCTTTAGCTTACACAATTGCAAGATATACAGATATAAAATCAATTGCTGTGATAGAAAAGTATGAAGATGTTTCTACTCTTAATTCTAAGGGTACAAGTAACTCTCAGACTATTCACGCTGGGGATATGGAGACAAACTATACTTTAGAAAAAGCACATACAACAAAGCGAACATCAAAAATGATAGAGCGTTATTGTTTAAGTCATGGCTTACAAAATGATGTAATTTATTCTCACCAAAAGATGGCATTTGGTGTTGGAGGAAAAGAGGTTGAATTTTTACTACATCGTTATGAGGAGTTTAATCAACTTTTTCCATATCTTGAAGTTTGGAATAAAGAAAAACTAAAAGAGATAGAGCCTCGTCTTGTTTATGATGAAAATGGAAATGAAAGAAAAGAAGAGATAGTTGGTGTTGGTACTCGTGATCAATGGACTACTGTTGATTTTCAAAAACTATCAAAACATTTTATTGATGAAGCTAAAAAACAAAATGATGTAGAAATTGAACTATTTTTAAATACTCAGGTTATAGATATAGAAAAATCATCTAAACGTGGTTATGTTGTTAAAACTCCTAAAGGGAATTTTTATGCTGACTTTGTAGCAACAGATGCTGGAGCACACTCTCTTTTCTTAGCTCACCGTATGGGCTTTGGTCATAATCTTGGTTGTCTTCCTGTTGCTGGTAGTTTTTACATGACAAATCAAAAAATATTAAACGGTAAAGTTTATATGATTCAAAATCCAAAACTTCCTTTTGCTGCACTTCATGGTGATCCAGATATCTTAGCTAATGGAAACACTCGTTTTGGTCCAACTGCTTTAGTAATGCCATATTTAGAAAGATTTAAACCTGGAACATATATGGATTTTTGGAAAACATTACGCTTTGATTTAAATATTGTTAAAGCCTTATGGAAACTTCTTAAAGAGAGTGATATTCGCAACTATTTAATGACTAACTTTTTATATGAAGTTCCAGTATTAAATAAATATCTATTTTTAAAAGCTGCTAGAAAAATTGTACCTGGTCTTAAAATGAATGAGTTTGAATATGCTGATGGTTTTGGTGGTGTTCGTCCACAAGTTCTAAATAAAGATGAGCAAAAACTTATGCTTGGTGAGGCTTCTATATTTACAGGAGAGGGTCTTATTTTCAATATGACTCCATCACCTGGTGCTACATCATGTCTTGGTAATGCTGAGCGTGATGTTAAATATATTTGTAAATATCTTGGAAAAGAGTTTAATCAAGAACACTTTAATGATGAGCTAACTGAGGGTGATTACTGTGTACTTCCAGAACCTGTTGAATCTCAAAAAGCTGTTGTAAACTTAATCCGTGCGGAAATTGCACGAACTCATGAGAAATATATGCAAGATACAATTCACGGAGAACCTGACGCAAACTTTTGGGATGCACCACACTCAAAACTAAAATAATCAACTTTTAATCAACTCTTGGATATAATCGCGAAAATATTATATCTAAGAGAGATACACAATGGTAAGAGTTCAAAACTTAATAATGCGCTATGGAAATAGAGTTCTATTTCAAGACATAAACCTAAAACTAGACCGTCATAAACGATACGGTCTTATCGGTGCGAATGGTGCCGGTAAAACAACTTTTTTAAACATCCTTTCAGGTCAAATCAACGAGTACGAGGGTGATGTAGTTATCCCTAAAGCTAACAAAGTTGGTGTGCTTGGTCAAAATCAATACGCTTTTGAAGATTACACTATTATGGATGCAGTTCTTTACGGTAACAAAAGACTTTATGATGCTGTAAAAGAAAAAGAAGTACTTTATGCAACTGGAGATTTTGAAGATGATGCTGTTAACAATCGTTTAGCTGAACTTGAAGTAATCTCAGTTGAAGAAGATCCAACTTATGAGTATGAAGTAAATATTGGTAAAATATTAGAAAATGTTGGTATCCCAGCATCTGATCATTACAATCTAATGTCTACACTAGATTCTGCTGATAAATTCAAAGTTTTACTTGCACAAGTTTTATACCCAAAACCTGATGTACTGTTCCTTGATGAACCTACAAATAATCAAGATATTGAAACTATTTCATGGTTAGAAAATGAGCTTAAAAGACATCAAGGTACACTTGTTGTTATCTCTCATGATAGACACTTTTTAAATGCTGTTGTTACTAACATATTAGATGTTGATTATCAAAAAATACGTGAGTTTACTGGTACTTATGATGATTGGTATATTGCTGCAAATGTAATGGCTAAACAACTTGAACTTGACAATGCTAAAAAAATGAAAGAAAAAGATGAGCTAGAAGCTTTTGTTCGTCGTTTCTCCGCGAATGCATCAAAAGCAAAACAAGCGACTTCTAGACAAAGAAAACTAGATAAAATGGAACTTGAAGACATTAAACCATCTTCAAGACGTGATCCATCTATTGTGTTTAAAGCAAAAAGAAGTATGGGTGATGAAGCACTAGAAATTCATAATATTTGTCATTCATATGGAGATAATGAAGTTCTTAAAGATGTGACTTTAAAATTTGAGCCAGATGAAAAAGTAGCACTTATTGGGGCAAATGGTGTTGGTAAATCAACATTACTTAAAATCCTTATGGAAGAGATGAAACCAAGTGATGGTGAAGTTAAATGGGGTGCTACTATTGAGCCTTCATACTTCCCACAAGATACTGCTGATACAATTAGCGGTAATGGTACTTTATATGACTGGTTAAGAGCATTTGATCCTAAACGTGAAATAGCTGAGATTCGTAACTGTCTTGGTCGTATGCTTTTTAATGGCGAGCAACAAGAAAAAAGTGTTGTTAGTATCTCTGGTGGTGAAAAACATCGTATGATGCTAAGTAAAATGATGCTTGAGAGTGGAAACTTTTTAGTTCTTGATGAACCATCAAATCACCTTGACCTTGAAGCTATTGTTGCACTTGGTGAAGCACTTCATGAGTTTAAGGGAAATGTTATCTGTGTATCTCACGATAGAGAGTTACTAGACGCATACGCATCTCGTATCATTGAGATTCAAGCTGATGGTTCACTTATTGACTTTAAAGGCTCTTATGAAGAGTTTGCCGAAGCTAGATCAAATGGTTCTATATAATTGAATACTTATAAAAACCATCTTGGTTTAGGAATCGCTGGAAACTTCGCACTTCATTTAGATCAAGCTGGTGAAGCAGAAGATTTCAAAGATATAATTACAGCTGATGAAGCAGCTCCTAAAGGTATGTTTCCATTTTATCTTCCTCTACATGTAGAGGGTGCTAAAAAAACACTACAAACTTATCCTTTTAGCTCAGACACTATAAAACTTCCAAACGATACTGATAATGTTCAAGCTGAACCTGAAGTAGCAATTGTTTGTAAGTTTACTTACTCTGATGGAAAAGTTGAATCTATTACACCTACACACTTTGTAGCATACAATGACTGTAGTATTCGTAAAGATGGTGCGAAAAAGATAAGTGACAAGAAAAACTGGGGAACTAACTCAAAAGGGATTGGAACAAATTTAATTCCAATAGATAAATACACTATTGGTGGTGTAAAAGATAGTTACTCAATTGTAAGTTTTTTAAAACGTGATGGTGTTGTAACTCAATACGGTGAAGATGTTGAAATAAATGGATATAGTTACCTTTATGAACAACTTCTAGAGTGGATAAAAAATCAACTAAATACACAAAAAGATTTTGGACCACTTGAAGATATTTTAAGTTATGTTAAAGAGTGTAACTATCCTCAAGATGTAATAATATCTATTGGTGCTACACGTTATACTCACTTTGGTGAAACAACATTTCTAAAAAAAGGTGATGAAGTTTTTGTAGTACTTTATCATAAAGAAAACGATAATTTAGATTCAGTAACTACATGTGTTAAAAATGGAGCTTTTAAAGCAGATATGAGCGTATTGGCACAACAAGTTAAATAATGAAGATTGGTATTTACGAACACTATAAAGGACCTAGGTACGAAGTAATAGATACTGTGCGACACTCTGAAACAGAAGAGTTAATGGTTCTTTATCGTACTTGTTATGGTGATGAAGATTTATGGGTTAGACCATATACTATGTTTTTTGAGACTATTACTTATGAAGATAAAGAAGTTCAACGTTTTAAATATATTGGAAAAAATTCATGAGTCGTGGTAAAAAATTAGATTTTTTCATAGGTGCAGATATAAATGATGGATGGGCAGAAGTTCAAACTCCACGTAAATCAAAAATTCAAGATGAAGATATAAAAGCTTCAAAACACCAACTATTTTTTGCTAAAGAAAAAAGACGCGGTAAAGTTGTTACTTTAGTTGGTGAATTTTTCATGCCAAAAGAAGATACTGATAAAGTATTAAAATTACTTAAAAAGAAACTTGGTTGTGGTGGTGCTTTTAAAGATAATATGATGGAATTTCAAGGAGATTTAAAAGAGAAAATTCGTCCTCTTTTAATTATTGAAGGTTTTAAATTTAAACCTAAGCATTAGATTTTAAGCTGGTTTATCTTTTACAACCTTAGCCTCACTTACATCAGTAGTAATACTGTAACGATCTCTACCACTATCTTTTGACTTGTAAAGCATCTCATCTGCCCTTGTCATTAGAATCTCTTCATTTAATGCTTCATCTGCTATACAACATGCAATACCAATTGAGATTGTAAGATATTCATTAACACTAGATTGTTCATGCTTTATCTCTCTATCTCTTATCTTATCACCAATTTTACGAGCTATTACAGCAGAGTTAGATTCAGCAGTTTCTGTAAGTAATACACCAAACTCTTCTCCACCCAGTCTAAATACAAAATCTCCAGGACGTTTAAGAGTTTCTTTTAAAACTTTTGCAACACTCTTAAGAGCATAATCACCCTCAATATGTCCATAGGTATCATTATACTGTTTAAAGTAGTCAATATCTAACATCATAAAGGTTATATAGCTATGAGTTCTCTTAGCACGCTTTAATTCTCTATCATATATTAGATTAAAATATCTTCTATTATATAAGCCAGTTAAAGAATCTGTGTAAGAAACATTTTCAAGTTTTTTGTTTGCTAGTTTAAGTTTTTTTGTTGCTATTTCTAATGCTGTTTGATCATTTTGAATACTTTTAAATACATAAAAAGATATAAACATAACTACTAAAATAACTATTGTTAAAATAAGTCCAACATTAAAGATTAGGGAGTTATAAACTTCTAAGAATTTTTTTCTTTCATATCTTGCGATACTTACTTCATAACTTATTAATTTATCTATAACTTTGTGAATATGAGCTATTTTATGTTCAAAATTTGGAATCGCTATATCTTTTAATTGATATCCATTTTCTAAAGCTAGTAGTATCTTATTAAGATATATATTTATACTTTTAATCTCTTTATTAGTATATGCAACATATTGAAGTTCAGAATCTCGTTTAAAATGAGATTCATAATTTATCCATTCTCTATTTATGGTACGTAGTGCTGTTTTAATCTGTGATTGAGCTATATTTGGTGTTACTTCAGAATTTTTTGACTTATAAATAGTATTAGCAATTTCACCATGATATGTTTGTAAAATTGTACTTAATTCTGTTACGGGAACTAGTGAACCAAAGTATAAAGAATCAAGATTTTTTTTCATTGCAGATAAATTTATAGTACCCATTATTCCAACAAAGAATAAACCAACAGTAATAAAAATAAATAAAAATACTAATTTACTTTTTAACTTAAGTGCTTCTATAAATTGCATACTACTCCCTAATATATTTTTTACTTGAAGCATATTTTATACCATATTTATTATGAATAAAATGTGTTACTATCTTCTACAAAGATGTACATTTAATGTAGTCTTAACTACAAAATTTAAACAATTGTTATAAGTTAAGACTATTCTAATAATAATGATGTAATATTTAACCTGTTAATGGACACCTTAACAAAATCGAAATATTTTAATTTTTAACTAAATTATTTCACAAAATTATCTAACAGGAGAAAATATGTCACTTTCAAGAAGAGAATTTCTTAAAAGTTCAGCGGCAGCGTCTGCAGCAGCGGCTATTGGTATGAGTGTACCAGCAGAGCTAGAAGCAGCAGCTAAGCAAGCTGAAGGAAACTGGAGATGGGACAAGGCAGCTTGTCGTTTCTGTGGTACAGGTTGTGGTATTATGATGGCTACTAAAAACGGTAAAATTGTTGCCGTTAAAGGAGATCCAGCAGCACCAGTAAATCGTGGTCTTAACTGTATTAAAGGTTACTTTAATGCTAAGATTATGTATGGTGCAGATAGACTTACTCAGCCTCTACTTAGAGTTGGTGCTGATGGTAAATTTGATAAAAAAGGTAAATTCGCTCCAGTAAGTTGGGAGAGAGCTTACGATGAGATGGAAATCAATATCAAAAAAGCATTAAAATCTGGTGGACCTGAAGCAGTTGGCGTTTTCGCATCTGGTCAGTATACTATTATGGAAGGTTATGCAGCTCAAAAAATGATGAAAGCTGGATTCCGTTCAAATGCAATTGATCCAAATGCTCGTCACTGTATGGCATCTGCTGTTGTTGGTTTTTACCAAACTTTTGGTGTTGATGAGCCTTCTGGTTGTTATGATGATATCGAGTTAACTGATACTATCATTTCATGGGGTTCAAATATGGCAGAGATGCACCCAATTTTATGGTCTCGTGTAACTGATAGAAAATTATCAGATCCTGAGCGTGTAAAAGTTATCTCTATCCAAACTTATACTCACCGTACATCAGATTTAGCTGATACTGAGATTATTTTCTCACCAAATACTGATACTGCTCTTTGGAACTATGTTGCAAGAGAAATCGTAATGCGTGATGATGCTGAAAATATTATTGATTGGGATTTTGTTAAACAAAATATGATTTTCGCTGCTGGACCGGTAAATATTGGTTACGGTATGAGAAGAGCAAATGAAAAATCATTAAATCCTCGTAATCCTGATGGTAGTGCTGGTAAATATACTGCATTAGAGATGGAAACAATCAATCATGAAATGGAAACTATTGTTTCAGAAAAAGAGGGTCCAGCACTAGAGCCATTTGGTTATAAAGCTGGTGATACAATGAAGCATACTGGTGGAACACTGGGTCACTGGGAAATTTCATTTGAAGAGTATAAAAAATCATTAGAGCCGTATACATTAGACTATACTGCTAAAATTGTAAAAGGTGATCCAGATGAAAGTCTTGAGAGCTTTAAAGCTAAACTTCAAGAGTTAGCTGATTTATATATTGAAAAAGGTAGAAAAGTAGTATCTTTCTGGACTATGGGTATGAATCAACATACACGTGGAACTTGGACAAATACTCTTTCTTACAATGTTCACTTTATGCTTAACAAACAAGCTCTTCCAGGTTCAGGTGCGTTCAGTCTTACTGGTCAACCTTCTGCTTGTGGTACTGCTCGTGAAGTTGGTACATTTACACACAGATTACCTGCTGATATGATGGTTAAAAACCCTAAACATCGTGCTATGGCTGAGAAAAAATGGATGATTCCTAGTGGAACTCTAAATGGTGTTGGTAAACAACACATTATGGCTATTCACCGTGGTATTGAAGATGGTTTAGTTAAATTTGCATGGGTAAATGTTTGTAATGCTTACCAAGATTCTGCATCTGCTTCTCACTGGATTAAAGCAGCTCGTGAAATGGATAACTTCATTGTAACTTCTGATGGATACCCAGGTATCTCTGCTAAAGTTTCTGACCTTATTCTTCCATCTGCTATGATTTATGAAAAATGGGGTGCTTATGGTAATGCTGAGCGTCGTACACAACATTGGAGACAACAAGTTCTTCCAGTTGGTGATTCTATGAGTGATACTTGGCAATGGGTTGAGTTATCAAAAAGATTTACTGTTAAAGATGTATGGGGAGCTTACGCACCTTCTGGACCACGTAAAAAAGGTCTTCCTTCTGTAATTGATCAAGCTTTAGCTATGGGTTATACTGAAGATACTACTATGTATGAAATTCTTTTTGCAAATAAAGATGCTCAATCTTATAAACTTGACCAAAATGATAAAATCCAAGAGGGTTACGATAACTCTGAGGGTTATGGAGATAGCAGAAATGTTGTTGGATCTGATGGTAAAGTATTTAAAGGTTATGGTTTCTTCATTCAAAAATATCTTTGGGAAGAATATGCATCATTTACTCGTGGACATGGTCATGACCTTGCACCATTTGATATGTACCATAAAGTTCGTGGACTTAAATGGCCAGTTGTTGATGGTAAAGAAACAGCTTGGAGATTTAATGCTAAGTACGATCCTTATGCTGCTAAAGCTGTTAAAAAATCTGGTAATGGTTCAACGCATGCGTTCTACGGAAAACTTGCTAAAGCATTACAATCAGGTACTTTAGGTGGGAAAGATAAAACATCTAAGAAAAAATCATTAGCTAACAAAGCGAAAATTTTTGCTCGTCCGTACATGGATCCTCCAGAAATGCCAGATACTAATTATGATACTTGGTTATGTACAGGTCGTGTTCTTGAACACTGGCATTCAGGTACTATGACTATGCGTGTTCCAGAGTTATTCCGTGCAGTTCCAGAAGCACTATGTTATATGCACCCAGCTGATGCAAAAGCTAAGGGTCTTAAACAAGGTGGTCTTGCGTGGGTTGAATCTCGTCGTGGTAAAGTTAAAGCTCGTGTTGAAACTCGTGGTAGAAATAGACCTCCTCGTGGTTTAGTATTTGTACCTTGGTTTGATGAAAAAGTATTTATCAATAAAGTATGTTTAGATGCGACATGTCCAATGTCAAAACAAACAGACTACAAAAAATGTGCAGTAAAAATTTACACAGCATAGAAAGTTAGACTAAGAAAATGAAAAAAGAAACAGTAAGTGATAGAAGAAAATTTATTCTAAATATGGCAAGAGGTGCAGGTATAACTGCACTGGGTGGCTTTGTTTGGAGTGCATATGTAGATGAAGTTATTGCTTCACCATTAACACTTCGACCACCAGGAGCTTTAAAAGAAGAAGATTTTCTAAAAACATGTATTAAATGTGGGCTTTGTGTTGAAGCCTGTCCATACGATACATTGTTACTTGCTAAACCAGGTGATCATAAACCTCTAGGAACTCCATATTTTATACCTAGAGATATACCCTGTTATATGTGTCCAGATATTCCTTGTGTTCCAGTATGTCCTACTGGAGCACTTGATGAATCTAGTGTTACAACAGATGGAGAACTCGATATTAATATTGCAGACATGGGTCTTGCAGTAATTGACGATAACAGTTGTATAGCTTTTTGGGGAATTCAATGTGATGCATGCTATAGAGCTTGTCCATTATTGGGTGAAGCAATATCAGTAATATATGAGAAAAATGAGAGAACAGGTAAACATGCTTTTCTTAAGCCAGTTGTTCACCATGATGTCTGTACAGGTTGCGGACTTTGTGAAAAAGCTTGTGTAACAGAAAAGCCAGCTATTTTTGTACTTCCAAGAGAAGTTTCAGAGGGTAGAGCAGGAAATTACTATATTAAAGGTTGGGATAAAGATGATGAAAAGCGTTTAGAACAAGCGCATGAAATCAAAACTCAAACTAGACTTAGTAAAGAAAGCGCTATTGATTCTTTAAATGATTCGGGGGATTTATACTAATGCGTAAGCTTTGGAATAATTATCGATATCTATTTTTTAGAAGGTTTACTCAAATAGGTTTACTAGTGTTATATTTTGGAGCAAATGCTTGGGGTTGGACTATCCTTATGGGTAATCTAAGTTCATCATTACTTTTAAATGTTGTTCCACTTAGTGATCCGTACGCTATGCTCCAGATGCTTGCAGCTGGTGCAGTTTTAGCTAGTGATTTACTTATTGGTGCATTTATTATTACTTTATTTTATATACTTATAGGTGGTCGTGCCTTTTGTAGCTGGGTTTGCCCAGTAAATATAGTAACAGATGCAGCAGCACTTTTAAGAAGAAAACTTGGCGTTGACAAGATTTCAAAAAGACAACCAGCTTCGCGTAATATGCGTTACTGGGTTCTAGCATTAAGTCTAATATTGTCATTTGCAATGGGTGTCACAGCCTTTGAATTTATATCACCAATATCTATGCTTCATAGAGGTATTATATTTGGTTTAGGTTTCGGATGGGCTGCAATGCTCATCATATTTTTACTTGATCTATTTGTTCTAAAAAATGGCTGGTGTGGACATATTTGTCCTCTTGGCGGTTTTTATTCACTAGTAGGTAAAGTTAGTCTAGTTAGAGTACATCATTTAGAAGAAAATTGTACTCTATGTATGAAATGTAAAGTTGTTTGTCCAGAGAGTCAAGTCTTACATATGATTGGTAAAGAAACTTTACCAGTTCTTTCGGGTGAATGCACAAACTGTGCAAGATGTATCGAAGTATGTGATGATGATGCTCTTGAGTTTTCAATAAGAAAACTAGCAAAAAATAAAAATATCGGAGAGTAAAATGAAAGCAATGAGTAAGATAACAATTGGTTTAGTTGCTACAGCGATACTTATGGTTGGTTGTAATGAAACTACTACATCACCAGCAAAAAGTACAGTTGTTGCTCCAACTATAACTGAAGCATCATTAGGTCTTAGAAAAACAGACCTTTATAGCGAAGATAGTACTATCGCTTCGAAGACTGAGTATAGAAAAGCTCAGGCTATGGGAAGTACTAAAATCAAAAGAGCATTTCAAGATGCTCCACCAATGATTCCACATGATACTGATGGTATGTTACCTATTAAAATAGGTGATAATGCTTGTGTTGGTTGTCATATGCCAGAAGTAGCGGCAGGTATGGGTGCAACTCCTATTCCAGTTTCTCACTTTACAAACTTTAGAAAAGCTGGTAAATTTACAAATGGTAAATTTTCACAAGGTGTTGATAACTACAAAAATGAAGTTAGTATAACAAAAGAAAATCACTTATATGGTGGTAGATTTAACTGTTCACAATGTCATGCTCCACAGTCTCAAGGTAACTTAGCTGTTGAGAATACATTTGAAGCTAGATTTACTAAAGCAGATGGTGCGGATAAATCAAGTTGGTCTGGTTCAGCAATGACTGATTCACTTGATACACTACACGGTGGTAACAACTTTGTAACTCCTGAAGATGTTGCTAATAAAAATTCAGCTGCTGGTACGAGTATTTGGACTCACCACTAAGCTATGAAAAGAAGAGAGCTTTTTAGCTCTCTTGCTTCATCAATAAATGGTGTAAAAAAGCAAGAGAAATTACTAAGACCACCTTACTTTAATGATGAATCTCTTTTTCAGAGTGAGTGCCATAAGTGTGACGGAAAATGTGCTACTGTTTGTGAAGAAGATATTATTAAAATTGCCAAAGATAAAACTCCATATATAGTTTTTTCTGCTAATGGTTGTACTTTTTGTGATGAATGTGCAATCGCATGTGAGTTTGAAGTTCTACATGTAGAGCATAAACAAAACATCAATGCAGAAATAACTATTAACCAAGATAAATGTATATCTTGGCATCATACTATGTGTTTTTCTTGTAAAGACCCATGTTTAGATAAAGCTATTGATTTTAAAGCTATGTTTATGCCAACAATAAACGATAATTGTACTGCCTGTGGTTTTTGTATCTACAGATGCCCAGTAGATGCAATAGATATAAGGATACTATGATGAAAAATATAATTTTACTAGTTTTATTTTTACTAACCTCTCTAAATGCTTCTAGCATGAAAAAACCAGTCTTAAGTTTTAAAGCGAGTGGTTCAGTAGTTGATATGATATATAAAAACAACAAGATATATACAGCTACTGATGCTGGTATTGTAGATATATTTGACTACAAAACAAAAAAAATAATTCAAAAAATAACTGTACCAAAAATTAAAGATTTTATGGGTGATGAAGTTGATTCTACTGTTTTTTCAGTCGATGAACTTGATGGTGAAATCATGATACTTTCAAAATCTAAAAATGGTTATAACCGTATTCATATATACAAAAATAAGAAAAAAACACTTATTATTGATTATAAAAAATCACTAGCCATTATAAAAGCAAAATATTTAGATAAAAACACACTACTTCTTGCACTACTCAGTAATGAAATAATTTCTTATGATATAAAAAATTCAAAAGAAAATTACCGAGTACAAGTAAATGGAGCAAAATTTTCTGATTTTGATTTAAGTGAGAATAAGGAAACTATAGTTGTAACAGATGAAAGTGGTGATGTTAATATTTTCAATTCTAAAAGTGGAAAAAACATACAAACACTAACTGGTCAAAATCTTGATAATGTTTTTGAAATTGAATATAAAAATGGAGTTATAGCAACAGCTGGTCAAGATAGACGAGTTGCTATTTATGTTCCAAAGTTTAAATCTGCTTATCATTTACAAGCAAAATTTATTGTTTATAGTGTTGGTTTATCTCCAAGTGGAAAGATAGTCGCATATTCTAGTGATGAGAACAACAATGTCACGTTAAAAAATACTATAACAAAATCTGTACTTGGTAAATTTACTGGTAATAGTATTACCTTATCTAACATAATATTTATAAATGAAAATGAGTTCTTAGTTTCTAGCAATAGTCCTACTATCAATGTATATACAATAAAATAGGAGAATATAATGGAATATAACCAAAGTGAATTTTTAATAGAAACAGAAGTTCCTAATGATGAACTTATAATCTCTCGCACAGATTTAAAAGGAAATATTACCCATGCGAATCACTTATTTTGTGAAATCAGTGGATATGACATTACAGAGCTTATAGGTAAGTCACACAATATCGTAAGACATCCAGATATGCCATCTTCAGTTTTTACTGATTTATGGGATACAATAACAGATAAAAAGCAGTGGCGTGGTGTTGTAAAAAACATTAGAAAAGATTCTGGGTTTTATTGGGTTAATGCAATTGTATCGGGTGTTTATAAAGATGGTGAGCTAATTGAGTTTAAATCATTAAGAACTCCTGTAAACTATGAAGATAAATTAAAGTATCAGAAACTCTATGATAAGATGCGCCAAGAAAACGGTGAAAAAATCAGAAAAATTATATACGAATAAAATTAAGGAAATTTAAAATGAATATATCAAGTATAGTAGTTAAAACAGTACCAAAGTACCTAGAAGAAGTAGTTCAATCACTTAAAGATTGTGAAGCATGTGATTATCATATGCATGATGAATTGGGAAGAATTATTATTACTATTGAGGGTGCTGGAGTATCTGAAGAATTAGAAAAAATGAAAATTATTGAAGCTATCCCACATGTTATTACTGCTGATATGCAAATGGCTTATTCAGAAGATGAGTTAGATGCTCATATGGAAGTAATTGAAAATGGCGATGCTGTTCCTAAAGTACTTAATGATGAAAGTATTAAATTTTCTGATATGCCATATAATGGTGACTTAAAGAAAAAAGATGATTTAGCAACTTTTACTAAAAAATTTGATGAAACTGAAAGATAATCATGGCAGTTATATTTGAATCAACAATAAAAATGCATGATGGCAGTAAAGAAAAGTGGTTTATAGAGTTAAAAGACTGTGTAGACGATAGAATAGCAATATGTGCTGACTTAGCAGAATATTCTAAAAAAGTTGAAGAACTTGGTGCTGATTATGGTGGAAATATTGATGAAGTTATCTGGATGAAAGATGATAATGTACCACTTCCAGTAATGGATAATATTAGATTTGAAATGTCAAAACTTCAAAGAGAAATAGAAGAAGAAACAGGTAAATCAATAACTGGTGAGGATTCTTAATTTGCCAGTTGCAGAATCTATTGAAACTAAAAAATACTACGATATCATTGAGATAACACAACATCTTAAAAATATTGAGTATATAATAATGGCTCAACCTGCTCCAAAACATTTTGCTGATACACCAATTCACTTTAGTATATTTTTAAATACCTCTGAGAATATTCCTAAAGAAGTTCAAAATGATATTTTTAATAGATTTTTAGATAATGAGGGTATTTATAATCCAAAAGAGTTAATGATGCGTGTTATGCCTGTTGGATTTTCACTAGGTGCTCAAGATACACCTATGCCACTTTTGATAGTAAGACCTGAAGATATGAGAGAAATTCCAAACACTCCAATGTTAGTTATGGACTTCTTAGCTGATTCTGAAAACTTTATAGAAGCAAAAACTCATGCTTTAACTGGATGGACTTATAGCTATACTAGTTAAACTAACTCCAAAGCTCATGCTTTGGGATTTAAACTAATATACTCCACTTCTTTTATACTCTTAACAATATCTTTAGATAAATTTTCATAACCATCTTTAGTCACTAAGATATCATCTTCAATTCGTATTCCAATTCCACGATATTTTTTAGGGACTGTAATGTCATTTTCATCAATATATATAGCAGGTTCAATAGTTAAAACCATTCCTTTTTTTAAAGCTAGTTCTTTACCTTTATTATCTTTGTATGGTGCTTGATCATGTACATCTATTCCCATCCAATGACCAATACCATGAGGATAGTACTTTTTATACTTTTCCTTTTTTATCAGTTTTTTATAAGAACCTTTTAAAATACCTAATCTCATCATCCCTTGAGTAAGTAAAGAGATGGCTTTATCTTGTAATATACTTCTTTTTATATCTGGTTTTATCATTTTGATAATATCTTCATTCACACTAAGTACTAATTCATATAAAAGTTTTTGAGGGTTTGTAAACTTTCCATTTACCGGTATAGTTCTAGTGATATCACTAGCATAATATTCATACTCACAACCAGCATCTATAAGAATTAGTTCATTATTTTTTAATGGTTTATTATTTTCTATGTAGTGAAGAGTATTAGCACTATTCCCACAAGCCACAATAGATGTATAAGCATCACTATAAGCACCATTTGTTTTAAAGGTATGCTCTATCTCAGATAAAAGCTCATATTCATTTTTACCTAGCTTAGTATAACTCATAGCACTATGATGAGCATACTTAGTTATAGATATAGCTTTCTTAATTAATTTAACTTCAGATTTTGATTTTATAAGTCTCATACGCTCTACATGTAGAGATAAGTTTTTATGTGTTGATAATTGCTTTGCATATCTTTTTAAGATTTTAACTTTTGAGTAATCAAGTGCGAAATCAAAATAAAGAGTTTTACTTTTTACTAAATATTCTTTTAAAATAGATTCAAATTTATCACTAGTATAAACTTCATCTACTAAAAACTTCTTTTTAGCCTCAAGCTCTCCAAGTCTTTTTCCAGTCCATAACTCTTTTGCTGCATCTTTTTTACTTACAAACAAAATAGTTTTAACACTATCTTTATTTTTTACAAATATTAGTGAAGAGTTATCCTCTTTAAAACCAGTTAAATAGTAAAAATTACTATCTTGTCTAAAAGGGTATTCGGTATCATTTGAACGTGTTTGATATTTTGCAGAAAATAAAACACCAACAGAATTTTTACTTAAGCTCTTTATTAAGATATCTCTTCGTTTTTTATACTCTTTTTCTTTTATCACTTACAAACTCCATTTAACCACTTAATATTTTGTTTCAAAACATCACTCAGTGCTATATTTAAAGCTTCTACCCCACCTTGTGCATCTAAACTTTTAGTATCAACTTTTGAAGAAAAATTTTGACTAGCTACTATAGATGAATCAGTTGTATCTATAATATTTATATTTATTTTAACATTGACATATGAAGTATCTAACTGTTCGGTATAGTATTGCATAAAGTCTTCTATAATTATCTCCATAATATACTCACTATTACTTTGTGACATATCAAGATTTACATACTTAAAAAGCTTAGAATCCCTTAGAGAAAAAAATATCTTTTTAGATATGATATTTGATGGTGAACTAAGCCATTGAGATTGAGAATAAGAAAAAACTTTATTTTTATCTTGAATATAATCCATTTTTAGAGACTTCATTGAATCTTCTGAAAATGCCTTTGATACTTTAATAGTTTTACTTTTACAGCCATTAGCATCAACAATAATATTCTCTAAATCTACATCAAGTTTAAAATCTGTAATAGCTGGTTTTGTTGTTGTACAAGCTAACATCATAAATGAACTTATAAATAATAAAATATATTTCATAACTTATTCCCCTGGACCTTTTTTAACTTTCTCTTTTGTAAACAACATATCACCTGGACTTCTTTCATAATTATTAATAGCTTCTTCTAATTTTATCATCAACTCTTGTGTTTGTCTTAGTGTATTATTCATAGTTGGAACAAAGGTGTTTGCTATCTCTTTAATATTAAAGTCACCATGCTCAATAGCCTCTCTAAATGTATCCATAGTTGTTTTAATACCATGATAACTTCCCATAATAGATTCAAATGCTCCTGAAACTTTATCTTCCCACTCTATTGTATTTGTAACAAATTTATCAATTCTTGGCATAAGTTCATCAAGTTTTTTTGTTGTAGATCTTAAATTTTTCATACTTACTTGAATATTTTCAATTGTTTCATCATTTAAAGTTTTATTCATTCTTTTCATAAACTCAGCAGAATTTTTCAATAATGCTGCTATCTCTTTTTGATTATCTTCATTTAATAACTCTTGTGTTCTTATTAATGTATTTGAAAAATCTTCAGTTACCGTATCTATTGTTTGTTCTAGCCTTATAAAGAGTGATGGGGTAGTCTTTACAACTGCATATTTTTCACCCTCTTTTGGTAATAATGGAGGCGCATCTTTGTCCCCAAGAGTAAGATTTATATAAGAGAGTCCAGTAATACCTTGAGAAGTTAATTTTGCTACGGTAGATGACTTAATTGGTGTAGTTTGTAATACACTAATAAGTACTTCAACTTGTTCTGTATTATTTGAATTTATCTTAAGTCCAATAACTTTTCCAACACTTATTCCACGATACTTTACAGGTGAATCAATATTTAAACCCAATACTGACTCATAAAAATAAATATTATATTTTTTCATATGCTCTTCTTGAGAAGGCTTTAATAACCAATACCCAAAAACTAACATCATCGATATACTAAAAAGTACTAAAAAACCAATAAGACTATAATTAACTTTATTATTCATTATATTTTTGCGAAAAATGTCTGTATAAAATTGCTATTAACAGATTTAATATTTTCTAAACTCCCCTCATAAACTATCTTTTTTTCATCTATAATTGCTACTTTGTCAAGTGTATCATAAATTGATTGTAAATCATGTGAAACCATCACTATACTAAGCCCTAACATATCTCTAAGTTTCAAAATTAACCTATCAAACTCACGTGCTGAAATTGGGTCTAATCCAGATGTTGGTTCATCTAAAAACAAAAGTTTTGGATCCATTGCAAGTGATCTAGCTAATGCTGCTTTTTTCTTCATACCACCAGAGATTTGTGATGGATAAAGATTTATATCACTAGATTTTAGTCCAACTATACTAATCTTAAATTCTACTATCTCTTTTATTATTTTATTTGAAAGATTTGTATACTCAATAAGTGGTAGTGATATATTTTCTTCAATAGTTAGAGAAGAAAAAAGTGCCCCTGCTTGAAATAAAACACCCCATCTTCTTCTTAATGCCTGAGCATTTTCATGACTAATATTTGTAAGTTCATTACCAAGTACTTTTATGCTACCAGCTTGGATTTTTTCAAGCATAACCATTTCACGCAGAAGTGTAGTTTTTCCACATCCACTTGGACCAAGTAATCCATAAATCTCACCCTCTTTTATGCTAAGATTTAAGCCATCATGAACTACTCTTTCATCAAAAATGGTTTTTAGATTTTTAACTTCAATAATATTATTCATTATATACCCAAGTTTGTAAAAGCTATTGAGAAAACAGCATCACATATAATAACTGCAAAAATCGATTCAACTACACTTTTGGTAGTATTAAAACCTATACTTTGTGTGTCATTTTTAACCATTAAACCTCTATAAATACCAATACTTGCTATTAAAAATGCAAAAAATGGACCTTTTATTATTCCTACATAAAAATGCTTAATTGATATGACTTCGTTAAAACGCTTTAAGAACAAGTCTGTTGTTATTCCTAAGTCTAAATTAGCAACAACCATCCCACCAATAATAGCCATTATATCTGCTACGAATATAAGTATAGGAAGAGTTATAATAAGTGCTATAATACGAGGAAGTACTAAAAATCTATATGGATCAAAACCCATAGTACGCATGGCATCTAACTCTTCTGTAATTTTCATAGCCCCAATTTGAGCAGTAAAAGCTGAACCACTACGCCCAGCTATAACAATTGCTGTAATAACTGGTGCTAATTCTCTTAAAATAGAAATCCCAAGCATATCTACAATAAAGATATTAGCACCATAAATTTTAAGCTGAAAGGCTGACTGATATGCTACAACAAGACCAATTAAAAAAGAAGTTAGGGATACAATTCCAAAAGCTTTAACTCCACTCTCATTTATCTCAAAGGCTATCTCTTTAAAACGTATAGATTTTATATTTATAATATATCTAAACTTATTAAAAAAGAGTTCACCTATAAAAGCCATAAAAGATAAAAATCCTAAATAGTTTTGATATGTATTGTTTCCAATATTTTGAATTATTGTTTTTTTAATCTTATGTTCTATTTTGGCAGAATTATCTTTTTGAGCGTTAACCAAGTCAAGCATATTTTTAACATCTTGATTATCATAAAGTATTTGTGTTTGTATATTTTTAGCTAGTAATTTTTTATTTAGATTAAAAATAAGAATGGAAGAAGCAGAATCTAAAAAAGAGACCTTTTTTAAGTCAATAATAGCAGTTTTAATATTATTTAAATCTAAAGAATTTATCTTATTTTCATAATCAGCTATTTCATAAATATTTAGCTCCCCTTCAAAGTTAAAGGAAAGCTTATTATCTACATGTAGAGTATTAAACGAAGACTTGCTCATAGATTATTGCTTAGAAATCTCTCTCAAGCAGTTTATCTACTTTTAAAATAGTAATTATTCTATCTTCTTGTTTTCCAACACCATCAATCATAGTATCATCACCATTAATTGTATCTGGAGCAGGACCAATATCTGTTTTTTTAATTCGAATAGCCATTGTAAGTCTATCTATTACAAATCCAGCAATATCATCACCATGACGCATAACAATAAAACGAGTTTCATCACCCTGTTTTAAAGCAGGAAGTCCAAATTTAAGACGTAAGTCTATAAGTGGAATAACAGCACCACGCATGTTAAATACTCCAACTACATACTTAGGAACCTGAGGAACTCTTGTCCAAGGAAATGGTTTAATAATCTCTTGAATAGCTAAAATAGGAATAGCATATTCCTCTTCACCAATAATAAATCCAACTAATTGAACTACATCATCTGAATGAGATAAGCTATCGTTATCTTGTTGCTGACCTTGTTTGTTTATAATCTGTTTTAATTTATCACTCATTATAAAAACTCCGCTTTAAAATTTACATTTCTTTGAACTACACTAGATAGATAATCTGCAGAATATGGTTTAGTAATATACTCAACCATACCAGATTCAACACCACGCATACGATCTGATTTACCAGTTCTTGAAGTTACTGCGATTAGAGGTAAATTTTTGTAACGATTATACTTTTTAATCTCTGTTGCTAAAGTATAACCATCCATTCTTGGCATCTCAATATCAACTAGCATCGCATCAAAATTATAATCACCAGCTTTTAAAATATTTAATGCTTCTTGACCATCTGCTGCCTCAACTAAAGTTATACCTAAAGGTTCTAGTGCTTTTCTCATAATAGTTCTATCTGTTTTAGAATCATCAACAATCATTATGCAATAATCACTAGCTTTTGATTTTTCAAGTGTCAATTGAGCATTAGATGTTGATTCTACCATTACTGTACTTTTGACATTTTTAGCAATATCCATAAGAGCAATAACATCAACAATTAATGTAACACCACCATCACCACGGATAGTTGCTCCAGCCACACCTTCAATACCTTTAAGATAATCACCAAGAGATTTAATAACTATCTCCTCTTGACCAACTAAAGTATCAACAATAAGTCCAAGTTTAGATGTACCAAGACCAAGAACAACAACATAAGCATGTTCATTTGAGTCAAGTATGCGTTCTACTTCAAAAATATCTCCAATATGAACAAGTGAAAGAACCTCTTCACGAAGTCTCATAACTGAGCGTCCCTCAACTGTATAGATTTCATCTTTAGATATTCTAACAGTCTCTAAAACAGAAGCAAGTGGGATAGCATAATGCTCTTCTTGAACACCAACTAAAAGTGCTTGAATAATAGCTAGAGTAAGAGGAATTTTCAACTTCATAGAAGTACCAACGCCTACTTCACTTTCGATATCTATAATACCATTTACTTTTTCAATATTTGTTTTTACAACATCCATACCAACACCACGACCAGATACATTTGTAACCGTTGCAGCCGTTGAAAAACCTGGTTTAAAGATAAGAGAAAAAGCTTCTTTATCACTCATAGCATCAGCTTCACTCAGAGTAATCAAACCTTTTTCTACTGATTTTGCTTTTAGCATCTCAGCATCTAAACCTTTACCATCATCATCAATCTGGATAACAATTTGATTACCTTCATTATATGCTTTTAACTTAATAGTACCTGTTTCATCTTTACCAGCTGCTGCACGAACTTCTGGAATTTCAATACCATGATCACATGAATTTCTAATAATATGAACAAGTGGATCACCAACCTCTTCAACAATTGATTTATCTAGTTCTGTTTCTTCACCAGAAATTTTTAGTTCCATTTTTTTGTTAAGTTCACGAGTTAAATCACGAATCATTCTTGGAAATTTATTAAATACTTTACCGATTGGAAGCATTCTTGTTTTCATTACTGCGATTTGAAGATCAGTTGTAACAAGAGAAACAATAGATACAACTTGATTTAATTCTTCAAGAAACTCTTCGCCCTCATAACGTTCTTCAACATCATCATTAATTTTAATAAGTCTATTTTTAGCAAGAACTAGTTCACCAATAAGATTCATTAAGTGGTCAAGTCTTTTTACATCAACACGAATTGTTTGTTCAACTGTTGCTGCTTTTTTAGCTGGAGCTGCTGCTTTCGCATCCTCTTTTGGAGCTTGAGTTTTAACAACTGGAGGTGGTGTAGGAGTTACTGGAACTGGTGTAGTAACTACTGGTTCAGGAGTTGGTTCTGGTTCTAACTCAGCAACTGGCTCATCTGGTTCAAGTGATACAACACTCTCCCCTGCTGCAATTTTTGCTTCACGTTTTGCTTTGTCTTCAGTTTGACGCTCTTGAAGTAGTCTTTCTATCTCAGCTTCTAAATCATCAGGGGACATATTGTCATAATCAAGATCATCTTCTGTTTCTTCAACCACAGGAGTAACATCTTCTACTGGAGCAGCTGCAGCAGCGACTGGAGTATTAACTTCACCATCACCACCAGAAATTTTATCTAGTTTAACAACACATGCTGCAACATCAATTCCACCATCTGCTGAAGTATCACGAATAGTAGTTAGAAGTGCTTTCATTAAGTCAATAGATTCTAAAATTACATCCATAATATCTGGTGTAATTATTAGTTCACCATGTCTCGCTTTATTTAAAACATCTTCCATGTGGTGTGTTAAATGTGTAAGTACATCAAAATTTAAAAATGATGAAGCACCTTTAACAGTATGTGCTACGCGAAAAATTCCGTTTAACAACTCTAAATCTTCCGGACTGTTCTCTAACTCAACTAAGTCTTCATCTAATTTTTCAACTAATTCAAATGATTCAATTAAAAAATCTTGTAATATCTCTTGAAATTCATCCATATTTATACTCCTAATTCATATGTGCACGAACAACACGTGCTACTTCATTATAAAATGTACTTGCTTGAAACTTAACTAAGTAACCTTCAGCACCAGCTTCTTTACCTCTAATCTCTGAGAAATGATCAGATATAGATGAATTAAATACTATTGGTATACCATCATATCTATCATCATCTTTTACATTTGCTGCAAAATGAAAACCATCCATTTTAGGCATCTCTACATCAGAAATAATTATTTTTAAATTATCTGATAGTTCTTCACCATACATATTATAAAGATCTTCTAGTTTTTTAAGACCCTCTTCTCCATCACCAGCTTCAACAACTGAAAAGCCCATTTTAGCAACAGCTTCTTTTACAATTTTTCTAGCAGTTAAACTATCATCTAAAATAAGAGCAATACCTGAGAATGTTTCTATCTTATCTGGAATATTTTCAGTATCTGGTTCATAAAGTCCTAAATCTTGGACAACAGATTCTAAATCTAAAATAAGAAGGACATTATCACCCTCTATTTTTGTTACACCTGTTATTTTACTACCATCTAAAGATCCGGAGTTACTTACAAAAGAAGCTGGTTCTATATCTGACCATGAAATTCTTCTAATTCGTTTCGCATCATGAACAATAAATCCTATAAGGACATTATTAAACTCTGTAATTATTACTCTTGCTTGTTCTTCTGCTTCTATAGGAATAGTTATTCCCATCCACTTTGCTAAATTTACAACCGGAATAACTACATCTCTTAAATCAAAAATACCCTCAATAAACTCTGGTGTTCCAGGTAGGTCTGTAAGATGTGGTAGTTTAATTATTTCACGAACTTTTGATACATTAATACCATAAATTCCTTCATAAATACTACCATCTTCTTCTTGCTTTAAAATGCGAAAGTCAACAAGTTCCATCTCATTGGAACCCACTCGTAACTCTTTATCTAAATCCATATTATTGGTTCTCCTATTTTTCTAAAGAGAATATTTTCTCTTTCAATAGTTCTTTATTCTTCAAAGAGTTTACAACAAAGTACCTTTGATTGCAAGCAAAAGCCGCTAAATTTATATAAATAAAATCATTAAGTTCTATAGTCTTATTTTGATGTAAATGTCCTTCAATGAAATAATCACAAATATATTTATTTTCTAACCTATTAAGTACATATTTTTTTAAATTATTCAACTCTTTACAGTCATCTTTAATTTCTAAATATTTATCTAATTTTTTTATAATAAAATTATTAAAAGTATTGTTTATAATATTTAGACTTGCTAAGATGTATGGATTACGAACTAGTAAAGTGTAGATACTATAAGAGATATTACTTTGAAAATCACCATGAGCTAAGTATATTTTTTTATCATCATAAAAAGCCTCTATTGGTTGATTGTAAATTGTAAAGATTTTAATATTTGTAAAAACTTTTTTTAAATTAAAGTCATGATTCCCTTCAAGATAAACAATCTCAATATCTTGAGAAATTTCTTCTATTAAGCTTATAACTTCTTCATTTTCATTTAATGTATTTTTAACACTTCCAAAAAGAGCATCAAAGATATCACCCATAAAAATAATTTGAGTAGGTTGTAGTTTTTTGGAATGAATTGCACGAATAAACTCTAAAAGTTCAGGGCGTTTATGAGAATAATGCGCATCCCCTAAGATAAATGCACCCTCTTTTAGTTCTATTCTATGGGACATAGGCGATGTCTGGCACACCTGAAAGTTCTCTTACACCCATCATAATATTTGCATTAACTACTGCTTGGCTAGATGCTCCACGCATAAGATTATCAATAGCTGATGATATAAATAAAGTATTGCCCTTTTGTTTAACATATAAATCACAAAAGTTAGTTCCAGCTACATTTTTCATATCTACTGGTTTATCAAATACCCGCACTGATGTCTCAGACTTATAATACTCTTTTAAAATTGCATAAGCATCTATATTTTCATCTACTTGAATATAAATAGAACTAATCATACCACGAGTTAAAGGTACTAAATGTGGTACAAAATTCACCTCATCAAAATCAATTCCAAGTTTTTGACTAATTTCTGGAGCATGACGATGGACAAATGGGTTATAAGCGAAAAGATTGTCATTTACATTTACATAGTGTGTTGCTTCACTTAACTTTTTACCAGCACCACTTACACCAGTTTTTGCATCTATAATAATAGGTGTATTTTTAATACGAACATCCATAAAGGGGAGTAAACCTAAAATGGCAGAAGTTGGAAAACATCCAGGGTTTGCTATTAGTGAAGCATTTTTTATATCTTCACGAAAAAGTTCTGGTAATCCATAAACAACATTTGAAAGATTTTCTACATCTGTATGTGGACAATAGTACTCTTCATAAACATCTTTAGTAAGTCTATAATCAGCTGAAAAATCGACAATCTTCACACCTTTAGCCATAAGAGGTTTTACATATGCCATAGAAGTTTTATGTGGAAGTGCTAAAAATACCAAATCACAAATCTCTGCACATTCATCAACATTAGCTTTTTTTACTTCAAGGGCGCAAATAGTTTTAAGAGATGGATGAAGTTCATCAACACTTGTTCCACCCTCTGAGTTTGCTACATATGACAAGTCAAAACTTGGATGATAAGTAAGCATTTTTAAAAGCTCTAAACCAGTGTATCCACTAGCCCCAATAACTCCAACTTTAAATCTAGTTTTATTTGCAGTCAAAAACTATCTCCTGATACTTTACCTCATCAATCTCAAACTCTTTTTCTCCACCAGGAAGACGTACTTTAACCTCATCACCCTCTTCACGTCCTAACAATTGTTTTGCTAATGGTGAAGCAAATGAAATAAGTCCTATATCTGGGTTAGATTCACAACCACCAACAATAGTATAAGTCAGTTCTTCATCAGTATTCATATCAGTCATTACAACAGTTGAGCCAAACGAAATCTTTGCATGTTCTAGTTCTGAAGGATCAACAATTCGAGAATTTCCTAACACTTCAGCAAGTTCGCCTAAACGTTGGTCTGTATTTTTTTGAGCTTCTTTAGCTGCATGATACTCCGCATTTTCTTTTAAATCACCATGCTCTAATGCTGTTTCAATATCTTTTACAATTTGTGGTCTAACAATTTCTTTTAAATTTTTCACTTCTGCTTGGAGTTTTTCATATCCAAACAGTGTCATTGGTTCAATTTTTTCCATAATTTATTCTCTTTAATAATTTTTATTTTAGCAATTATAGCAAAACTTATTTCTTACTCAAACTAGATAAATCAAATCTTATAACTTCATCTCTACATGTAATAGTAATAATACAAGCTTTTTTAGAGATACTAAGGGCATTTTTTACATCTTCTAAAAGCAAAATACTCTCATCAGTTTGTTCATCATAAGCAATAAGTTTTTCATCTGCAACAATAAACTTTCGTCCACCACCACAACCATCACCAATAACTCCTTCACACATTATTGTAGAAGTCACATCTAACATCATTTACATCCTAATATTTACTATAATAACTATATGTTGATTTACCTGATTTTTTAGAATTATACATTGCGATATCTGCAAAATCTACTAGTTGCTTAATATCTTTAGTATCATTTGGATATACACTTATTCCAATACTACATGTAACATTTATTTTATCCGCAGCTATGCTTATTGGAACACAAGAAACTTCTAAAATCTTTTTTGATAAATCATCAATGTAAGCTTTATTTGATATATTTTCTATAATCAATACAAATTCATCACCACTTATTCTAGCAAAAGTATCTTCATGTCTTATTACTTTCTTAACGTTTATTGCAAAACTTTTTAAAATTTCATCACCAACTTGATGTCCATATGTATCATTAACCTGTTTAAAATTATCTAAGTCTATAAATAAAAGCATAAATATACTATTATTTTTCATAGCTTTATCTTTTGCATTTTTTAGTTTTATATTAAAATTAGTTCTATTTAAAAGACCTGTTAAACTATCAAAATGAGCAAGTTTATAAAGAGTAGAAATTTGCTCATTTTGATCTTCTTCAATTCTTTTTCTACTCTCTAAACTACTAGCTATAAAATTAAGTTTTTCTCGAATCATATCAATATCTAGTGGTTTTGGAGTAAAACAATCAATACCAAGATTTACAGCTTCAAAAAGAGTATCTCTATCATCAAAAGATGATGTAATAATTATAGGTTGACATTTATTAGAACTTTTTATTTTTCTTGACATCTCTAAACCATCCATTATTGGCATTTTTATATCGGTAAGAACAATATCTGGTTTTTTATCATTGTAGATTTCTAAACCCTCTTGTCCATTATAAGCCTGATAAAACTCTTTTACTTCATCTTCAAAAATTGTTTTTATTAACTCTTGCGTATATAAATCATCCTCAACATATAATATTACTAAATTACTCATAATCATGCTATTCACCTAAATCTTTTATATATATCTGAAAATTCGCACCCTCAGAATCATTTACAACTTTTAGTTGTGAGAACATCTGTTCTTCTATAATCACCTTAGACATATAAAGCCCTAATCCTGTTCCATTTTTTTCTAATTTTGTAGAAAAGTAAGGATCAAAAATTTTATCAATTATCTCATCATCAATAC
>Ga0256826_1000263_pt1 | contig 30359 bp, 34 predicted proteins | sample CV79metaG_FD_185975 | JGI IMG/M metagenome (GOLD analysis project Ga0256826, IMG submission 185975) | Hydrothermal vent microbial communities from East Pacific Rise, Pacific Ocean - CV79 | ecosystem: Environmental > Aquatic > Marine > Hydrothermal vents | place: Pacific Ocean: East Pacific Rise...
GCACTTAATACAATTAAAAGAGCATACAGAAAACTAGTGCGACAATACCATCCTGATATTATAAAATCTCAAGGAAAAGGTGAAGAGTATATGCAAGAAGCCACTGCAAAAACACAAGAGATAAATCAAGCATATGAGATGATAAAAAAAGCCAGAAGCTAAAATGAAAATAGTTCAAAGTACTTTTTTGTTCTTGTTAATCTCTCAACTACATGCAGATAAAATCAGTGCTCTACTTTTTCATGGAAATTGTACTACCTGTCATTTCGAATTGCAAGAAAAATCAGCCCCTTCTATGATAGAAGTCAGGCAGAGATATCTTAATGCTTTTCCAAGAAAAAAAGAGTTTGTAAAATATATGTCACAATGGGTTAAAAATCCTTCTCAAGAAAATTCAATTATGCAAGATGCGATTGCAAAACATAAGTTAATGCCACAACTCGCCTTTGACAAAGAGACTTTAAAAGAGATAAGTAGTTATATATATGATATCGATTTCACAAAACTACATAATGAGCATAAATAATTTTATACTTATTTTATAAAATCTTTTTCCCAGAAAAATTCTATCCATTCTAATGCTTCATTTATCCAAAAATCAGGCTCATAAATAGATGTTTTTTTATAAAATAGGGTACAAGACTGAAACTCAACTTCTGGAAAATTTCTCTTCAAATATTTCATAATAAAATCAAGTGTTTCACCACTATCCGCTATATCATCTACAACTAAAACTTTTTTTATATGTTCTTGAAATAGACATTCTCCAAAAAGAGTAAGTTCACTGCGTTTACAATCCTTATCATAAAGTTCAGTACGTATACTTTGAACATCCCTTATCTCTAAGCCCTCAGCCATACAGTGAGAAAGGGTAAGCCCTCCTCTTGCTATAGCTAAAATTGTTTGTGCCTTATAAGGTCTCAGCTTTTTTATAAGTTCATTTGTGTCATTTTTAAAAGTGTCATATGAGTAATACTGTTTCAATAGTGTCCTTATTTATTTTATGGTATTATAATACAAAGAAGATAATTTTGAGGTGATATTTATGATAAAAATAGTTAAAAATCTAGCATTAATTGCAGTAGTTACTGCTTCATTTACTGCGTGTAGTGATAAAAAGCCAGAACTTAAACCACAACCATATAACCCAACATTTCAGTGTGAACAAGAGGGAATAAAAGCACCCAAATGGACTTGTATTCCAGATGTTGCAGGTTATTATGCTGGTGTTGGTGTTGCTGAGAAAAGTGCTGCTGGCATAGCACATATGAGACGAGTTGCTCTAATGAACGGTCGTTCAGATTTAGCACAACAAATTGAAACGAAAGTAAAAGATAAAGTAGAAGGTTTTACTCGTGCAACAGGTAACGGCTCAGCAGAGACAGTAGATAAAGTCACAACTGCTGTGACAAAACAAGTAGCTAAAGTTGACCTCAAAGGTTCAAAAGCTATGGATATGTGGAATGCTCCCTCAGGTGCAATATACATGTTAGTTACAGTTCCCGAAGCTAATGTAAATGAAGCTGTTAAAAATGCTTACAAAAAAACTGTAGATTCAAGCTTTAAAAATGACAATGCATTATGGCAACAATTTCAATCAAAACAAGCTTTAGAGAGTCTTGAAAAAGAATTTCCTAGCAATTAATACCCCTCTTCTCATTCAAGTTCCCTTAAATGGGAACTATTTAGATATAATTTCAAAATAATTTACTCTTTCACAGGTTACAAAAGGTTCATCATGAAAAAAATCGCCATAATTGGTCGTCCAAATGTTGGAAAAAGCTCACTATTTAATCGTTTAGTAAAAAAACGAGATGCCATTACTTCAGACTTAGCAGGAACAACAAGAGATGTTAAACGCAAAATTGCTGTAATCATAGATAAAGAAGCTGAACTTTTAGATACAGGTGGACTAGACAAAGGTTGTGAACTTTTTGATAAAATAAAAGAGATGTCACTTAAAGCTGCTTATAAAGCTGACATAATTCTTTTTATGGTTGATGGAAAAAGTTTGCCTGAAGATGAAGATAAAAAGCTTTTTTATGAACTCCAAACAATGGGAAAAGAGATAGCTTTAGTTGTAAATAAAATTGACAACGATAAAATGAAAGAAAAACTTTGGGATTTTTATGAATTTGGTACAGATGCAATCTTTGGAATTTCAGTATCACACAATAGAAATACAGTTGAACTTATTGATTGGATTCATGATAAATTACCAGATTGTGACTTAGTCAAAGAAGATGAAGAAGAAGTTAATGTCATCGAACCTGAAGAGATTGATGATGATGAGTTTTTTGCTAGTATTAATAATCATGATGAAGATGATGATGGATTTACTTATTGGGATGATGATGAGATGGATGGCGTCATTGAAGATGACACTATCTTTGGAAATAATGACAGAATAAAAGAGTTTGATGAAAATGATATCAATCACATTAAAATTGCAATTATTGGTCGAACAAACGTTGGAAAAAGTTCACTCTTAAATGCTCTTCTTGGTGAAGAACGCTCAGTAGTAAGTTCAGTAGCAGGAACTACCATAGATCCAATCGATGAGACTGTTGATTACAAGGGTAAACAAATCACCTTTGTCGATACAGCAGGACTTCGCCGTCGTGGTAAAATTTTAGGGATTGAAAAGTATGCTCTTATGCGTACTACAGAGATGCTTGAAAATGCAAATATGGCCTTAATAGTTTTAGATGCAAGTGAACCTTTTTTAGATTTAGATGAAAAAATAGCTGGATTGATTGATAGTAACCGTTTAGCTTCTATTATAGTTTTAAATAAATGGGATATTTCTAAACGTGAAGAACATGATAAAATAATTAAAGAGGTTCGTGAAAGATTTAAATTTTTAGCTTATGCTCCTATTATCACCTTATCGGCTCAAACGAGTTTAAGAGTTGATAAACTCCATGAAATGATTTTAGAGATAAATGAAAATTATTCTCAACGTATCCCTACTTCACAAATAAATGAAGTAATAGAGCGAGCTCTTAGACGACATACACTCCCTAGTGTAAGCGGACAAGTTATTCGTATTTATTATGGAACACAGTATGAAACTCGCCCACCAAAAATAGCAATCATCATGAATAAACCAAAAGGTTTACACTTTACATATAGACGATACTTAACAAATAAAATGCGTGAAGCATTTAACTTTACGGGGACACCTTTACTCTTTAAAGCAAAAAAACGAGGAGAGAAGTAGTGACATATTCTCTTGCTTTGGCTTTTATACTTGGAGGTCTTGGACTTGCTAGCTTAAGTTTTTACTTTTACAAGAAGATGAAAGAGGAAGAAGAAAAAAGAAAATAGCCTTTTAAGAAAAAGGCTTAAAAACTACCATTGCCACAATAAATAGCATTAAAATTGTTGGTACTTCATTGTACATTCGAAAGAATTTTCCACTTTTTGTGCATCTATCTTCCAATAATTTTATACGCAAACTACCAAGTGAATGAAAATAACCTAGTAAAATTACAATGAAAACCAGTTTAATGTGCAACCAAGGTGAACGCATCCAATCACCAAAATAGATAAGCAGACTACCACTAATAAGTGTAGCCCACATGGAAGGCACTCCGATATATTTATAAAGTTTCATCTCTTGAATTTTTACAACTTCTATAAAACCTTTATTTTTAATGTTTTCAATATGATAAACATAAAGACGAGGCAGATAAAAAAGTACTGCGAACCATGAGATGAACGAGATGATGTGAAACCATAAAATCCAATTATATAACATAATAATTCCTAAAAGTTTTTTTCTATATAAAGACAAAGATGATTTGAACCACCATGTTTTACATTATTTATTAATCCAAAGATACCTGAACGATGTTTTATTAGAAAACCAAGATAAGTATTTTTTAGTGGTTTATATCTAACTAGACGACCAAAATCAAAATCTAAACTCATATCTATATAGTTTAAAAAATGAGAATTATTATCTCCATATGCCTCGGCATCCTCTTTTTCCACTTGTAAAATTCCACTTGTATATGATGCACCCTCACCAAAACCTATTCTCACTCTATTGTCAAAAAAATCAATATTGTAATAAGCTTTTAGATAAATTGTCATTTCATAGATAGCATCCCTAGAGGGTTGCTCAAAATAAGATAAACTACTTTTAATGTATAAATCAATGGGAATTTCTTTTGAAGATTGTCTTGTTAAATATCCAGCATCTAAAGTGTAAACAGTAGAATTTTTTTGAAACTTTCCTATGCTACCAGTGAGAATTTCACCGAAATCATAATCAGTAGCCTGACCAACAGAGGCTCTAAGTGAATAATTAGAAGCTACTGCGTTTAGAGCTACAAAGAGTAGCAATAAGAAAAGTTTCAATGTCGCCTAACCTAAGCGTCTAAAGTTTCTAACTCTTTTATTGAAGAATTATTATGGTCTGTAAGTTTATCATGAAGACGACGAAGTGCTTTTTCAGCTCTGTCAATCGCGATATCAATCGCTGCATCTAAAACATCATCACTTTGCGTGATAATAATAGGTTCAGCATGAGCTACACGAACTTCAAATTCTACTTCTACACCTTTTTTTTGTGCATTTAAATGGCAATTAATACTTGTAATATCTAGTGAATATTTTCTAAATGCTTCAACTGCACTTTCAATATGTGCTCTAGTACCATCAGTAAGTGTTAAATCTTTTGCGCGAATTTGTAAATTCATCATAAATCCTTTTATTTGAAGTCTTTTTCGACTCCCTTATATTTACTTGAATAATAACAAAATAAAGCTGAGATGGGTATAATACGCGTTAAAAAATTAGGAATATTTATTATGAGAGTATTAACTGGTATTCAGCCATCAGGTGATTTACATATTGGAAACTATTTTGGTTCAATCAAACAAATGGTAAATGCACAAAAAACAGGTGAAACTTTTGCTTTTATAGCCAATTACCATGCTATGAGTAGTGGTAATGGTGGGGAAAGACTGGCCAAGCTTACTATGCAAACAGCAACAGATTTTTTAGCACTTGGAATAAATCCTGATAAGTCAACATTTTGGGTTCAATCAGATGTAAAAGAAGTTTTAGAACTTTACTGGGTACTCTCTGCATTTACGCCTATGGGATTACTAGAACGTGCTCACAGTTATAAAGATAAGGTAGCGAAGGGAATCTCAGCAAACCATTCACTTTTTTCTTATCCTGTTTTAATGGCAGCAGATATTTTACTCTACTCTCCAGATATTATTCCTGTTGGAAAAGATCAGATACAACATGTAGAAATTGCTCGAGATATCGCAATAAAATTCAATAACGAATATGGTGATGTTTTTAAATTACCTGAATTTAAGATAGAAGAAGATGTTGCAACTGTTCCCGGAACTGATGGACAAAAAATGTCTAAAAGTTACAACAATACTGTAAATATTTTTGGACAAGAGAAACAACAACTCAAAACAATTAAAAAAATTGTGACTGAGAATGTTCCAATGGAAGCACCAAAAGAGTACGAGAGTTGTAATGTATACAATATGGCAAAACTTTTTTTAGATGAAGATGAGTGTGTCGAACTTCAAGAGAGATATAAACGTGGTGGTGAAGGGCATGGACATTTTAAACTCTACCTACATGATGTTATTTGGGAATATTTTAGACCATACAGAGAAAAAAAAGAGTATTTTGAAGCACATCAAGATGAAGTACGTGATATTCTAAACGCAGGTGCGCTAAAAGCACAAAACATAGCATCACCACTTATAGAAAAAGTAAGAACACTTACGGGGATAAGATATTAATTAAGTTAATGTGATACAATAATAAAAACAATAATAGGAAGTCGTCATGCGTTCACTTTTACTTATTCTACTTTTACTAGTAAACATTCAGGCGAAGTCTCTCTTTAGCAATGATGAGCAAGCTGCTACAAGCAAGTATATAGATAATCTTAAAGATTTGATAATTGCAACTCAAAAGACCAGAGGTTTAACAAACTCTTATCTTAATGGTAATACAGCAGCAATGTTGCTTGTCTACGGTAATAGAGATCAAATGAAGCAGGCGATAGGGAATATGGAATCTACACCACTTGCTTCTGACCCTGTTATCAATTCACGTGCGACTACTATTTCTCAAGCACTTATTAGTCTAAACCATAAAGCTTTTAAGCAAAAGCCAAAAAAAATATTTGCAGCTTATACCGAGCAAATTGAGCAAACACTAATGTTAGCACAAACAGTTTCAAAACGATTTGCAAAAGATTTAACACCTTTTGGAAAAGATGCTTCTTCTGTCATGATGGAAATTATGCTGCCAATGACTGAGTATACAGGAGAGCTTCGAGGGATGGGTGCTGGTATTGCTGCGAAAAAAACAATTAGCAAAGATGAGTATGAAAAACTAACCGTTTTGATTTATGAACTCAAATCATTAAACCAAAAACTACAGACGCAAATGACAACAGTTATTGGCAAATACAATAATAAATTTCCTTCAAAAATTAAAAATGAGTTATCAGATATAAATGCGAAAGTAAATTTATATACAAGTTTCGCAACAAAAGAGTTCAATAGTAAAAAAATTAATGTTGATGCTGACGAATACTTTGATCAAGGAACAGTATTAATCTCTACAATCATTAAAGCTTACAATACAACTAATAAAGCAATTTTAGAAGATTCAAAAGGGTGGTTTTAATCCCTTTTTGAATTAAGCCAGACCATAAGTCCTTTTTGTGCATGTAGCCTATTTTCAGCTTCACTAAACACGATATCTGCATTATCTTCAAGTAACTCTGCACTTACTTCTTGTCCTCGATAGGCTGGAAGACAATGTAAAAATTTCGCATTTCTATCTGCCAAACACATCATCAATCCATCAACCATAAAACCTTTAAAATCTTTTATACGTTGCTCTTTTTCATCTTCTTGTCCCATTGAAGCCCATGTATCTGTTGTCACTATAGTAGCACCACGAACTGCTTCTTTTGGGTCATTCATAACTTTTATAACAGCACCACTCTCTTTTGCCAACGCCAAAGCATCACTTAAAATAGAACCATCTACTTCATACCCCTTAGGAGTAGCAATACGAAGTTCAAAGCCAAGTTTTGCAGCGAGCATAAGCCAAGAGTTTGTCATGTTATTTCCATCACCTATGTATGCAACCACTGCATTTTTGGCAACACCATACTCAATCATAGTCATATAATCAGCTAAAAGCTGTACTGGATGATAAGTATCTGTCAATCCATTTATCACAGGAACTTTAGAAAATTTTGCAAACTCTTCTATCATAGAGTGTTCATATGTTCTAATCATTACCATATCACACATAGAAGAGATGACACGTGATGTATCTTTTACAGGCTCACCTCTACCTAAATGTATGTCACGGTTAGAGAGAAATAGTGCATGACCACCAAGTTGAAACATTCCTGTCTCAAAGCTTACTCTCGTTCTCGTTGAGCTCTTTTCAAAAATCATCGCTAAGGTTTGCATCTCAAGCTCTTTTTTATAAACACCAGCTTTCAAATCTTTTTTTATCTCTAAACCCAACTCAATAATTTCTAAAATCTCTTCTTTTGTAAAATCTTTGAGTGTTAAAAAATGTCTCACAATAAAATCCTAAATCTTTGTTTTGTATATTCTAACTATACTTTTCTTTAAATTAACTTCTTTGTAGCATCTCAGCCACCTCTTTTGCATGATAAGAGATAATAATATCAGCTCCCGCACGTTTAAAACCTATCATAGTCTCCATTACAACACGCTCATAATCAATCAAGTCATTCATTCCTGCAAATTTTAGCATCGCATATTCACCACTTACATTATAAACAGCCATTGGTAAAGTTGTGTTATCTTTTATCTCTCTTACAATATCAAGATATGCAAGAGCTGGTTTTACCATCAAAATATCAGCGCCTTGTGCTTCATCAGAGATACTCTCAGCTATTGCTTCACGACGGTTTGCTGGATCCATTTGGTACGAAGCACGGTCTCCAAAACTAGGAGTTGATTCTGCAACATCACGGAATGGTCCATAATAACCTGAAGCAAACTTAGTAGAATACGCCATAATAGGTAAATTTTCATATCCTGCTTTATCTAAGGCACTTCTAAGCGCTTCTATAATTCCATCCATCATACCAGATGGGGCTATCATATCAGCACCAGCTTTTGCATGAATAATAGCTTGTTGCCCTGATATCTCTAAGGTTGCATCATTATCAACAGTTTCATGAACTTCATCAATAATTCCACAATGCCCATGGTCTGTGTATTCACAAAAACATAAATCAGTTACTACAAACATATCGGGATGTGCTTTTTTTATTTCACGAACTGCAGTTGCAATTATGCCATGCTCACATAACGCATCACTTCCTATAGAGTCTTTTACATCAGGAATTCCAAAAAGTATGATTGAATAAAGACCAAGTTTTTTCAATACACCACACTCTTTTATCGCTTCATCAAGACTCATTTGAAATACACCAGGCATAGACGATACTTCTGTTTTTATACCCTCTCCACTACGAATAAAAAGTGGATATATAAAATCATCTGTAGTTACATGAGTCTCTCTTACTAATGAACGGAGATGCTTATTTAAACGAGTTCTACGAAATCTTTGAAACATTTTTAAACCTTTATTTTGATAATATTTTGCTATAATAATTTTTTAGACAAATATTTTACCCATTTAAAGATTAAATAATGAATATAGAAATTTCTGAAGTAGCAAATTTACCATCAAGATTTGGTAATTTTGATGTAAAAGCATTTAAACAAGGACAAAAAGAGCACCTTGTAATTTGTGCAAAAGAATTAGCCGAAGTTCCCATAGTGAGAGTCCATTCAGAGTGTTTAACTGGTGATGCTATTGGAAGTTTAAAATGTGACTGTAGAGACCAACTAGAGTATGGTTTAAAAATGGCACACGAAACAGGGGGAATGGTGATTTATCTTAGACAAGAAGGCAGAGATATCGGTCTTTTAAATAAAATCAATGCCTACGCTTTACAAGACAAGGGTTTTAATACAGTAGAAGCAAATCACCAACTTGGCTTTGCTGCTGATGAGAGAACATATGAAGCAGTCACCTTTATACTTAACCATTTTAAAATTAAAAAAATAAAACTACTTACTAATAATCCAGATAAAATCAACTCCATAAGTGGTGTTGAAATAGTTGAAAGGATTCCTATTGTTATGGAATCGAATGAACACAACAATGACTACCTCAATACAAAACGCGACGAAATGGGACATCTGTTACCAAAAGATGCATAAATGCCTATAGATATAGAAAAGGATGATGTAAAAACTGCCTTACAAAAACTAAAAGCACGGGAAAATAGTTTTGCACTTATTGAACAGATAAATAACTTAGGTAGTTGGGAAGTAGACTTACAAACAAAAAAGGCTGTATGGTCTACTAATAGCTATAAACTTTATGAGTATGAACCATATTCCATAGAGCCTACTTTAGATGTTTTTTTTCAACACCTCTTGCCTGAATATCATGAAAAAGTTCAAGAAACTATAAAAAAACTTCTCACTTCACACAAACCCGAAATATTACAAGCAAAAATAAAAACTACAAGTGGAAAAATATGTGATGTTCTACTAAGTGCTCAAGCGCTTTATGATGAGAATGGACAAGCCATTAAGTTAATTGGCAGTACACAAGATATTAGCGAAAAACTAAAACTTGAACAAAAAACGCAAGAGTTAAGTTCTATAATAGAAAACTCATCCAATGAAATATACATTGTTGATTTTAATACAGAAAAATACTTATATGTAAACAAAGGTGCGTGTGATGCCCTTAAATACACAAAAAAAGAACTTCTAAATTTGTCTCTATATGATATAAATAAGCAGTTAACCCCTCAAATAATAGAAGCTCTCAAAGCACAATATAAGTCATTAGATAAAGATTTTATAAGTAATCAAACTATACATACGAGAAAAGATGGCACTACATACCACGTACAAGGATATATACAAAAAATTACCTATAATGCAACAGAAGCATATATTATCTTTGATACCGATGTCACACAAAATTTAGAAGTCACGCAACTAGTACAACAACAATCTGAACTACTCCACCATCAAGCCAATCATGATGCTTTAACAAATCTTCCAAATAGGACACTATTTCAAGATAGACTGAGTCAAGCTATCAGTACAGCCAAAAGAGAGCAATCCAAATTTGCTCTCTTTTTTATAGATTTAGATCATTTTAAAGATATCAATGACTCTTTAGGACATCAAGTTGGCGATGCCGTATTAAAAGAAATTAGTGGTAGACTCTCAAAGACAATAAGAGAGTCTGATACCTTAGCGCGCCTTGGTGGAGATGAATTTACAATCATCTTACAAAATATATCTAATCTTAATGATGTTTCGATGATTGCCAATAAAATTATAGATATTATTAAGCATCCTATTACTCTTGGCTCTAACAAATTACATATTACTACAAGTGTAGGAATTTCTATCTATCCAACCCATGCAAAAGAGCAAACAAATCTTATAAAATATGCTGATACTGCAATGTATAAAGCAAAAGACAAAGGAAGAAATAACTATTTATTTTATTCTGTTGAGATGTCCGCAGAAACTTTTAAAAGAGTAGTTATGGAAAATAGTTTACGCGTTGCTATCAAAGAAGAACAATTTAGTGTATATTATCAACCGCAAATAAATATTATCACAGATAAGCTTATAGGAATGGAAGCATTAGTCAGATGGAATCATCCTACTTTAGGACTCGTGTCACCTATGGATTTTATTCCAATTGCTGAAGACTTAGGGCTTATTGTTGAGATAGATAGAATTGTTATGAAACAAGCTATGGCACAGTTTTATGAGTGGAATAAAGAAAAATTAAATCCTGGAATTCTTTCATTAAACCTTTCAATGAAACAACTAAATGAAATTGACTTTATCAATTATCTTCTTAAAACAATGAGTAGCACATCCTTTAAAAAGGAGTGGTTAGGTCTTGAAATAACTGAAACACAAGTGATGAAAAATCCACTTACTTCCATTAAAAAATTAAATCAAATTCACAATTATGGTATCCAAATTTCTATTGATGATTTTGGAACAGGATACTCTTCTTTATCTTATTTAAAAAAATTTCCTCTAAGTAAATTAAAAATAGATAAATCTTTTATAAAAGATATCCCTGGTGATGAAGAGGACATGGCTATTACAAAAGCCATTATCGCTTTAGCAAAAAGTTTAAAATTAGGTTTGATTGCAGAAGGTGTAGAAACACAAAAACAAAAAGAATTTTTACTTGATAATGGTTGTGATTGTATCCAAGGGTATTTATATTCTAAACCTCTTCCCGCAGATGAGATGAGTATATATTTACAAAAATTTTAGGGATATTTAGATTCGTTAATAGCTTCCATTCGTCTTTTGGACTTATCAAGTATATGTAACAATTGTTTTGTGGTTTCTTGAAGTTCAACATAATATATTGTCACTCTATCTACTGTAAGTGAATCAATTTTATTTTTATTAAACATTTTAGAAAATAAACCCTGTTTTTTTTCTTTAAAAAGTATATCATAAATTTTTGCATATTCGCTGTGCCATCTCTCATGCATAACATCAAGTTGTTCATAAAATTGAGCACCTAAAATAGACTGTATTGATTCATTTTCTTTACCATAAAGCCATTGCCCAAAGTCACATTTCATTTTTGATACTGATGTCGGATTGTCTACATTTTGTCCATGCAAAATAGCTTCAATTTTATCCATTTGTTGAATGTGAGCTAATCTTGCATTATCAATAGCTTCAATACTCTGAGATTTTGTCATAACTTTATACCAGCCTAGATAAAAGATTTAGTTATTATTACATAAAATTAATAAATATAGTTATATAATTTCTTTTATTATCAGTAAAGGGGTAAATATGCAGCATCCAGAACCAATCTACCATGAGATAAACTTAGATCCAAAAAGATATATAGTCTCTAAAACAGACCCTAAAGGAATCATTGAGTATGGTAATGATTACTTTGTAGAGATATCAGGCTATAGTGAAGCTGAATTAATTGGACAACCTCATTCCATCATTAGACACCCAGATATGCCTAAAATAGTTTTTAAAATGATGTGGGATAGAATTAATAAAACACAAAATATTATGGCAGTTGTAAAAAACTTAGCTAAAGATGGGAGCTATTATTGGGTTGTCACAGAGTTTGAACCAAAGGTCGACCCTATTACAAATGAAATAATTTCACACACTGCGTTTAGAAAGGCAGCACCAAAAAAAGCAGTAGAAGCGATAGAACCCCTCTATGCAAAACTACTTGAAATTGAAAGCAGTGGTGGGATGCAGGCAAGTGAAAAGTATCTTCGAGGTTTATTAGAAGAAAAAAACATGACTTATGATGAATTTATAAATAGTATTGTAGGAAATAAAGGAATTTTTAAAATATTCTTTACATTGATGAAAAAACTTTTTTCTTAAATAAAATTCAGATAAAATATCTTTTTCAAAGGATATTTTATTGAACTTAAAAAGCACTCTAATAAATGATGATATAAATTTACCAGATAATTTCTTTTCAAATATACAAAAATACAAAGAACATCTTTACAAATGGAATAAAATCCATAACCTTACTGGTGCAAAAGATGAAAATACCCTCAACAATTTTATCTATGATGCTGTCTATCCCATAAAATTTTTACCTCAAGTCAAATCGCTTATGGATATAGGAACAGGTGCTGGTTTTCCTGGTATGATTTTAGCACTTGCACTTCCACAAACGCAAGTTACCCTTGTTGAACCCCTTACTAAACGTGCTAGTTTTTTACAATTTATAAAAGCTGACTTGAATCTTGACAATGTCAAAGTTGTAAAAAAAAGAGTTGAAGAGATGGATAGTGAAATCTTTGATATCATCACTTCTCGCGCTGTTACAGATACAAAAATGCTTTTAAAATTAAGTGAAAACTTCCGAAATGAACACTCTAAACTTCTTTTTTACAAGGGTGAAAAAGTATTTGATGAAGTCAATGATGGAGCTAAAGATATGAACTATAAAATAATTGAAAAAGACAACAGACACTACTTACTTCTAGGAGAAGATATATGATACTAAAATTACTAATAATTGCCGCTGTTATAGGCATTGTTTATTTTATGTTTTTTAAAGCAAAACCAGTTGAAAAAAAAGAGCATAAAAAAACTTCTAATAAAACCCAAGTAAATGATATGACTGAATGCGTAACATGTGGCGTATATGTTGAAATAGATGAAGCAATTTTAAGCAATGGAAAATACTATTGCTCTCGTGAGTGCTTAACTAAGGCACAATAATGCTATTTTTCGGACATAGATTTATACAAAACCAAAAATTTTATCATGTGTTTGATATAGATACTATTGCAACAACTCCACCATCTTCCATAATATATGTCGAGTTTGATGAAAACAATCTAGATATTATTACTTATTTGCAAGAAAATAAGATTTTATTTGCGCTCAAAGTAGTACATATTACCGAAGTAGTTTATGCTTCAGCATTAGGTGCTAGTTATATTGTAGTTGAGCAAAATCTTGCAAAAACTGCACAAAAGATTGCAGAAAACTATCTTTTTGATGCTAAAATATTGGCACATATAAACAGTGAAGATGAGATAGAAGAACTCATTTTATTAGGGCTTGATGGGGTAATCTGTCCAAGTGCAGTAATAAAAGTAAGCTCTTAAACAATAGTGCGTTTAAGATTTGCTTTTAAAGAAGTAAGCATTTCATAACTAATTGTCCCAGCTATTTTTGCCGCAACTCTAGCATCATCAAAGATAAGAAGTTCCTCTTTATCAGTTATAAAAGAGCTGTTATCCATAGAAATTCTTCCTGCTATCTTGATATTTTGTGGTGTAGTATATTTATTTGAGCAAGAACGTGAAAAACCATCTCCATATCCAAAATCATAATTACTAATCACGCACTGCGTTTGAGAACGAAATGTTGCACTATATCCAACACACTCGCCACTCTTCACTACTCGAGAGGAGAGTCTATTTGCATAAACACTCAGTACTGGTTTTAACTCTTTTTGCATTGAGTTATTTTGCAGTTCTAAACAACCATACGCTGCAATTCCAACTCTTGCCATATCTTCACCAAAATTCTTTTCTCGAAAGAGTGCTGCGGAGTTGCATGAATGAAATCTTAAACTACCTAAATTATATTTTTTTGCCAACGCTTTGGCTTCTCTCTTTATCTCTTCAAAATTAGAGTTTTGTAAATCATAATATTGGTTCTCTTCATCTGCTGAACTATGATGTGTAAAAACAGCTTCAAGCTGTAGTTGCTGTTTTTGGATAAGTTCAAACGCAAGAGAGAGTTCATCCATCTCTATACCATTTCTATTCATAGCCGTATTTACTTTTAACTCTACTTTTGTAGCTTGTGAAAATTTATCAATTTGTTTTATATCATTTATAGTAAAACGAAACTTAGAACTTGGGCTCGTAGAAGTATCTGCCAAAACTAAAATATACTCAAAATAGCTCTCTATTTGTTTTGCTTCTTCATATGTACGCACTACTGCGTTTACTATACCATACTCTTTTGCCATTTTTGCAATTTCTAAAAGTCCATGACCATAAGCATTATCTTTTAAAACAAGTGCAATTTTATCTTTGGCACAAGTGAGTTTAGTAATAATATCAAGATTATGAAAAAAATTATTTTTATTTAGAGTTATATAAGCCATAGGAGAATTATACATTATGTTTAGACAAAAAAGAGTAATCGCTGAGTTTGAAGAACAAAGTTTTACACAAATCATCTTCCCACATAAAGATACTGACTGGGTAGAGTATCTCGATGAAGCACAAAAATGTTTTACAAATATCATAAACGCAGTAAGACAGTATCAACAATGTTATGTCATTTCTTACGATGTAAACGCAGTAAAAAAGCACTTCGATGATTATCATAACCTTACATTTATAGAGTATAAAACAGATGACACTTGGGCTAGGGATTGTTCTGCCATCACCGTTGAAGAAAATGGCAAAAGAGCGCTGTTAGATTTTACTTTTAACGGTTGGGGAGAAAAATTTGAAGCTACAAAAGATAATCTAATGAGTGCATACTTAGCACAGTACTATAAAATACCTATGAAACAGATAGATTTTGTTTTAGAGGGTGGTGCGATTGAGAGTAATGGTGTAGATACCATTTTAACCACCTCAGCATGTATGCTTAACAAAAATAGAAATCCAAAGCTAAACGCAGTAGATATAACTCAAAAATTAAAAGAGCTTTTTGGTGCTAAAGATATTTTATATCTCAATCATGGATACTTAGCAGGGGATGATACAGACTCACATATAGATACTCTTGCAAGATTTATAGACAAAGATACCATAATGTATGTTCAATGTAGAGATAAAAACGATGAACACTACAAAGAGTTAAAAACTATGGAAGAAGAGTTACAAATGATAGCCAAAAAGAAAAATCTACAACTAATTCCACTCCCTATGACAGAGGCTATCTATTTTAAAAAGGAAAGACTCCCTGCTACTTATGCCAATTTTTTATTTGTAAATGGTGCAGTTTTAATTCCCTTTTACGATACAAAAGAGGATAAAGAGGCTCTAAAGATTTTTCAAAGAACTTTTAAAGATAAAAAAGTCATTCCTATTAATTGTTCTGTACTTATTAAACAGCATGGCTCCTTACATTGTGTGAGCATGAATTTTTAATGTTAAGTTATCACAAAGTATAACAAATGTAGAATATAACTGATACAAGGTTGTAAAATGAAATTAAACTATTTTACTTATAATGGTGTTTGGGATTCGTCTTTTGATGATTCTTTTGATTCCACGCAAACTTTAGTCATTGTTTTTAGTACTTATCCAGCCGAAGCTTTACAAGAACCTTTGGATGATATATCTACTCATTTTAAAAATTCTATCATTATTGGTGCTTCCACTTCTGGTAATATTTTACTAAATGAGCTTCGTGAAAACTCCTTAGTTGTGACGGTCATAAAATTTGCGTCAACAACATTACAGTTAGTAAGCAATAAAATTCACTCAATGCAGGACTCCTTTAAAGTTGGTCAAGAGTTGGCGAGCCAACTCCACAATAAAGATTTAAAAGATGTTTTTGTTTTAAGTAATGGTTTGCAAACCAATGGCTCCAAACTCACCGATGGCTTAAATTCTATACTCAATAAAAGCATCACAACAAGTGGAGCACTTGCAGGAGATGATGCCAAATTTGAATCAACTTACATCATCATAAATAATCAAACATATGAAGACTACATTTGTGCAGTAGGTTTTTATGGCGAAAATATTCACTTTGAAACCGCTAGCAAGAATGGACTTGATAAGTTCGGAGTACAAAGAATTGTAACTAATTCAAAAAACAATATTTTATATGAACTTGACAAGCAACCCGCCTTAGAAATATATAAAAAATATTTAGGTGATAAGGCAAAAGATTTACCATCAAGTGGACTCTATTTTCCTTTAGCCATAAAATATCCTTCGCACAAAGAGATTATAAGAACCATTTTATCAGTCAATCATCAAGAAAATTCTATCACCTTTGCAGGAGACATTCCACAAGGAAGTACCGTATCTTTTATGAAAGCGAACTATGATAGACTTATAGATGGAGCAAATGAAGCGGCAAATGAGTTAGACTTTGATAAGTATAAGGGGGAGCCATTACTCTGCATCGCTGTAAGTTGCATCGCACGAAAACTCGTTCTTAAACAAAGAACAGAAGAGGAGTTAGAAGCAGTTTTTGATGTCTTACCTCCTAATACACTCCAAGTGGGCATGTACTCTTTTGGAGAAATTTCTCCTACAAAAACACAATGCTGTCAACTGCATAATCAAACAATGACACTTACAGCAATTTGGGAAAAAGATGCATAAACTTCTTGAACGCCAATTAAAAAAGAGTGGTGCAGTTGTTGATGAAAAATTTCTCGAACTTGTAAATCAAGCATATATTGATTCGGATGAAGATAGAAAACTTTTGGAAAGTTCTTTAGAAATATCTTCAAATGAGATGAGAGAATTATATGATAATCTCAAAAAAACATCTCAAATAGAGCTAAAAAAAAGTGAAAATAGGTTCAATAGACTAGTCCATGAACTCAGACACCAATACTTTTTTTATACTTACGACAAAAATTTTATATTTATTTATATAAGCGATTCTGTAAAAGATATTTTAGGTTATGATGCAAAAAATGTGATAGGTACTAATTTTACTAACTACTATACAGATGAAGATATAAATGAAAACTCTATCAAATTATCTGAGCAAATAGTGCAAGGTGATAAAATAGAGCCTAGAGTTGTAAGTGTATATCATAAAAATAGAGATATCTGCTACTTAGAAGTTGATAGTTATCCTGTGTTTGATGAGGATGGGCAAGTCATCGAAATAGAAGGAATTGCTAAAGACATTACAGAGCAGTATACAACCCAACAAAAACTTGCTTACTTATCCAATCATGATGCCTTAACAGGTTTAACAAATAGATATAGCCTTTATAATCAGATTGAGTATATTATAAATGATTCTAAACGCAATAAGAAAAACTTTTCACTTTTTTATATAGATTTAGATAATTTCAAACTTATAAATGACACTTTTGGGCATCACGAAGGAGATAAACTACTCAAAGATTTTTCCAATAGTCTCAAAAAACATCTTCGTCAAAATGATATATTAGCACGCATTGGCGGAGATGAATTTATTTTGGTATATACAGATATTAATCCAAGCAGTAACTACAAATTAGCTCAAAATCTACTTCAAAATATAGATCAAGAGATAGCACAACAATACAAACAACTTCATGTATCTGTAAGTATCGGAATCTCAAGCTACCCTAAAGATGGGCAAACAGTTGATGAACTCCTAAAATCTGCAGACACGGCTATGTACACCATTAAACAAAATGGAAAAAACAACTTCGGTATATATTAAAATTATTTTTGCCCCTCTTGTATTGTCTTTACCTTATTATTATTTAGCATTGCTGTCCCACTCATTATTAGATAGGTTGCGAGTGCGAAACCTAGTGCGATTAAAATTGTTCGTTTTATTTTTTCTAATTTACTCATAATCGAATTTTATCTAAATATCTCTCAAAATTAACACTTATGTAACACTTTTTTTATACTATACTAAATATATAGATTTAATTTCAAACTTCAAGGTTATTTTATAATGAAAAAAACAATCATACTCTCACTACTTACAATCTCAGCTCTTGGAGCTTCAGAAATTGAACTCTCTCCTATAAGTGTAGAGTCAACAACACTAACAGAAGTAGCACAAAAAGCCAAAACATCAGCAGATGTGGCAGATGCACTCTCTCAAAGTGTCCCAAGTATAGATATGAGTCGTCGTAGTGGAATTGCGAATGACATCTTCATTCGTGGACAAAAACGTGACAACATCAGTGTAGAAGTTGATGGAACAAAAGTATATGGTGCATGTCCAAATAGAATGGATCCTCCAGTTTCACATGTTTTAGCAAATCAAATTGAGAGCATAGAAGTAACAGAAGGTCCTTATGATGTAACAACCTACGGTACTATGAGCGGTGGTTTAAAAATCACTACAAAGCAACCTACGAAAGAGACAAAAGGTGAAATAAATCTTGGTTTTGGTGCATTTAACTATAAAAAGTTTGGTGCAACTGCTAGTGGTGGAAATGATATAGTACGTCTTTTAATCACAGCTTCAAAAGAGTCAAGTGACCAATATAAAGATGGTGATGGTCATACACTAGCTGAGCAAATAAAATACTCTGGAGCGCCAGCAGGGAATCAGTACCAAACAAAATATGAAGATATGCAAGCATATGATAAAAAATCTATGATGGCAAAAGCTTTTGTTACAACTGCTCAAAATCAAGAGCTGCGTTTCAGTATGACAGCAAATAGAAGTGATAACGTTCTGTATGCAAACTCCCCTATGGATGCTATATATGATGATTCAAATATTTATAGTGTTGCCTATAACATTAAAAATATCTCAAAAAAATATCAAAAAGTAAATCTCGAGTACTACTACTCTGATGTTGACCATCCAATGAGTACAGAGTATAGAAACGCAGCACTCGTTGACGCAAATAATAAAACAAATCATATGAAAACAACAATGCAAGGTGTGAAATTAAAAAACAAGTTCGATTTAGATTCGTATAAACTTTTAGTTGGTCTTGATGCCAGTCAAAGAACATGGAAAGGAGAATATGTAAATAATGTAAGTGAAGCTGTTTTAGGTGCTAGTATAGACCATGCACTTACAAATAACTCAGCTCTTTTTGCAACACTTGAAAAAAATTACAATCAATTCAATCTGAAATTTGGTGCTAGGTATGATTACACAACTGTCCAAGATGATAATATCGCTCACCAATCAAACAGTTATAATGCGCTAAACGCAAATATCTTTACAAGCTATTCATTAGATACAGAGAACAAAATTTTTGCAGGAGTCGGTCAAGCTTCTCGTGTTCCGGATGGAAGAGAACTCTATTTTATGAAAAGTGGCAGTACTGTTGGAACACCTGATTTAGACCAAACAACAAATCAAGAAATTGACTTAGGATATGAAACAGACAATGATAGTTTTAAATTTAAAATAAAAGCCTTCTACTCAATTCTTACAAATTATATCTACATAAATGCAGATAAAACAGCTAATGCTTTTGCAAATATAGATGCTACGATTTATGGTACAGAACTGAGTGCTTCTTATTATCTTAATGACGACATTACCTTAGATATGATAGCTTCATATAAACGCGGTGAAAAAGAGAAAGCTCTTGAGGGTCAAACAAACAAAAATTTAGCAGATATCGCACCACTTCGTGGAAGTATAGCACTTAATTATGAGTATGCAAATAACTCTTTAGCGACTATTGGTGTTCAAGCAAGTGATGCGTGGAGTGAATATGACGCAGATAATGGAGAACAAGCATTAAGTGGTTGGTCAATCTTAAATATAAAAATAAAACATGCTGTAAATAAAAAATTTGACTTGACAATCGGAGCAAACAACCTTTTTGATGTAACTTATGCAAGAAGTAATACTTATACAGATTTAACCTTACTTACTTCAGGTGGCGGAGATAAAATCCTTATCAACGAGCCAGGAAGATATATCTACACAAATCTAGACTTTAAATTTTAATACATTTTTATCGCTACTCTTATGCTTTTATAAGAGTAGTCCCTAACATTTAGCTAACACACTTTTCCTATAATTTCACTATCAAACTAACAAAGGAGATAAAATGAAAACTTTATTTTTAACAGCTTCTCTAACTCTTAGTACACTTTTATTTGTCAGCTGTCAAAGTACAACAAATTTACAAGACAAGAGTACGACACAAGCACAAAGTATAAAAGATCTAATTTTATCCGCACCACTTTCAACACTTACACAAGAAGCTAAAGACACGCTATCATATATGGGTAACGAAGAAAGATTAGCTTATGATGTATATAATTACCTTTATGATTATCATTTAAACAACAACACTGAAGCTATCAATCAGTTAACAAATATAGCCACAAACGCAGAATATGTTCATATACAAACTGTGCAACTTTTAGTACAAAAATATATAACTTCAGAGAGTGACTTTACAAATGTAGATTTAAATGAAAATAATTACAAAGAGAGTGCCATAGAAGATATGAACGCAGGTGTTTATGATATCTCAGCAATTCAAAATCTTTATGACTTACTTATTTCAAAAGGTGTACAATCAAAACAAGATGCACTTGAGGTCGGCTGTATGGTTGAAGTTACAGATATTAATGACCTTGATAAGGATATACTTATCGCACAAGAGTCAAACGCAGGTGATATTGTTGTTGCCTTTGAATTTTTAAGAGATGGAAGTTATTCTCATTATTGGGCATTTGATAGTGGACTTAAAAATATGGGTGTTACAGACGGTTGTTGTATAGTAGGAGCTGAGTATTGTCATCCTGAGTATCCAGATAACAGCAAAGGCAAAGACAAATAGTAGAAAATATCTACAGTTCTTATATAATGACTTGATTTATACTTCTAAATTCAGTTATCATACTCTTATCTAAAAGTTTTATAGGTTGCAATAATGCAGTATAATACACAAAAAATGTTAGATGATTTAAAAAGTGCAAGACAGTTTTGTTATAAAACAATTATGTGTGGAATTATTGATTATATTTATAGAGAAAAACGTTACGCTACTAGTTTTTCTATAGCTGTAGTTTATACAGAAAAAACTCTTTCCATTGACACAGATATAATTTCTTATAAACTAAGAAAAACTGATAAGATGATATGCATTACTGAAAATATATTATGTGTAATTTTTGATGCGACAGGAAACACCTCCTTTGTAAAAGCTACTGAAAATTTATATAAAATATTAAAAAGTGTTGATTATCAAAATAAATACTTTATCAGTACTGCTCTTTCAGAAGATTTTGATGAAAATTATTTAAACATGATAAATAAACTCTTTGATAGAGTTGAATACTCAGTGCAACACAAACTTAGTAACAATGTTAATTATGAAGACTATATAATTTAACACAAGTTTTAAAGCACCTTTTCATATAAAAAAAGCTAAAATTTCTCCATGATAAAAAGATACCCTACTAAAAAAATATTTGTTGGTGATGTAGCAGTTGGTGGTGATGCACCTATATCAGTTCAGTCTATGACTTACTCTGACACACATAATGTTGCAGCTACCGTTGAGCAGATAAATAGACTCCATTTTGCTGGATGTGACATAGCCCGTGTAGCTGTTCCAGATATGAAAGATGCTTTAGCTCTTAAAGCCATCAAAGAGCAAACTTCTCTTCCTCTTGTTGCAGACATTCATTTTAACTATAAGCTAGCACTTATCGCAGCCGAGTCAGTAGATTGTATCCGTTTTAATCCTGGTAACATTGGAGATAAAACAAAAATAAAAGAGATAGTAAAAGCATGTCAAGAGCGTAATTTGCCAATTAGAATCGGTGTAAACGCAGGAAGCTTGGAAAAAGAGTTTGATGATAAATATGGTCCAACGGCTGAAGCTATGGTTGCCTCAGCCGAATACAACATCAAGTATCTTGAAGATTTGGGCTTTGATGACATCAAAATATCACTCAAAGCAAGTGATGTACAAAGAACAGTCCAAGCATATAGAATGCTCCGTCCAAAAAATAACTACCCTTTTCATTTAGGCGTAACAGAAGCTGGAACTATCTTTCATGCAACAGTAAAAAGTGCTATTGGACTTGGTACACTTTTACTAGATGGCATTGGTGACACTATGCGAATCTCTATCACAGGAGAGCTAGAAGAGGAGATAAAAGTTGGTCGTGCTATCTTAAAAGATAGTGGTGTAGCAAAAGAGGGACTCAACATCATTTCATGCCCAACTTGTGGACGAATAGAAGCTGACTTGGTAAGCGCTGTCGCTGAGATAGAAAAAAGAACTGCACACATAAAAACTCCTCTTGATGTATCTGTCATGGGTTGTGTAGTAAACGCAATAGGCGAAGCAAAACATGCTGATGTAGCCATAGCTTACGGAAAAGGCAAGGGTCTTGTAATGGTAAAAGGTGAAGTCGTTGCAAATCTTGATGAGAAAGAACTTGTCGATAGATTTGTATTTGAAGTTGAAAATATGGCAGGAAATGAAGCATAAAAAAAGTCTATAACTTAATAAAAGATATTGACTTTAAAACTATTATGTTAAAATAATGCTATAAAAGTTGCGAGAGGATTAGTAGTGACAAAGGAAAATATTTTAGAATTTTTAAAAAAGAATAAACCACTTTTAAAAGAAAAATATTATGTTACTAAAATTGGTTTGTTTGGTAGTTATGCAAGGGATGAAGCGGGAGAAGCGAGCGACATCGACTTAGCTATTGAAACATCTAAAAAAGATTTTTTTATAAAATCTGATTTACAATATTTTTTAGAGGATGCTTTTAACACAAAAATTGATATAGGTTATTTAGACAGTATGAGAGAGTTTTATAGACGCCGTATTGAAAAAGAGATACTTTATGTCTAAAAAAAGAGATGTTGAACTCTTTGTACTCGATATATTTATTTCTATATTCAAAATAAAAGCATACTCTTCGAGCTTTTTATCAGCACAAGACTTATTACATGATTCTCTACATTGGGATGCTACTATAAGACAATTAGAAATTATTGGTGAAGCTATTAAAAATTTACTTCAAATTAAACAGTTCCATCAATCCTCACCAAAATATTTTAGACAAATAATAGATTTTAGAAATATAGTTACTCATGGTTATTTTGGTATTAATGAAGAAGAAGTTTGGAATGTTTTACAAGATAAAATTGATCCACTTTATAATGACCTAAAAAAAATAACTATAAAGATTTATACTCTAGATGAGGCTTTCGATACTACTATTAATTATGATTTAAAAGATAGAGATGAAAACCTAAAAATATATTTAAAAAATTTACAAAAAGAATTAAACAATGCAAGATAATCTATACAACTTAGCTTTTGAGAGAAGTGTTCTTAGTTCTATCGTCTTTGAGCCTAGTCAGTTTGATGAACTAAGTGTTTCTTTAAAAAAAGATGACTTTTATCTTCCTGCACACCAAGAAATATTTCAAGCTATGCTTACGCTCCTTCAAAAAGACCAGCCAATCGATGAAGAGTTTATAAAAAAAGAGCTCAATAAAGCTAAAAAATTTGATGAACAAGTGATGCTTGAAATTCTCTCAGCTAACCCTATCTCAAATACACAAGCTTATGTCGATGAGATAAAAGATAAATCGCTTAAACGCAATCTACTCACACTTACAACTGAGATAAAAAGAGTAACTGTTGAAGAAGAACTTCCCTCTGCTGAAGTTGTCGATATAGTTGAAAAAAAGCTCTATGAGATAACACAAGACAATCAAACAAGCGACTTCAAAGACTCTCCAAAAATGACCTTTGACACGATGGAGTACATCAAAGAGATGAAAGCTCGTGGTAATTCTGTACTCGTTGGAGTTGATACTGGCTTTAAAGAGCTTAACAAAATGACAACTGGTTTTGGTAAAGGGGATTTAGTCATCATCGCAGCAAGACCTGCGATGGGCAAAACTTCTTTTATTTTAAATACGGTAAATTCTCTTATAGTCCAAGGCAAGGGTGTTGCATTTTTTTCACTTGAAATGCCTGCTGAGCAGTTAATGCTGCGTTTACTCTCTATTCAAACATCTATTCCTCTTCAAAAGCTTCGTGTTGGTGATATGAATGATGACCAATGGAGCAACTTAAATGGTGCGATAGATAGAATGAACAGTGCGAAGCTTTTTGTTGATGACCAAGGTAGTGTAAATATTAATCAACTTAGAAGTAAACTAAGAAAACTTAAAAATCAACATCCTGAAATTGAAATTGCTGTGATTGACTACCTTCAAATTATGTCAGGTGTTGGTAATCAAGATAGACACCTTCAGGTATCTGAAATGTCTCGTGGACTTAAAATGCTTGCTCGTGAACTTGAGATGCCAATAGTCGCACTCTCTCAACTCAATCGTGGACTTGAATCAAGAAATGATAAACGCCCGATGCTTAGTGATATCCGTGAATCTGGTTCTATTGAGCAAGATGCAGATATTATTCTTTTTGTCTATCGTGATGATGTTTATCTTTACAAAGAGGAAAAAGAACGTGAAAAAGCTGCAAAAGCAGAAGGTAAAGAGTTTACCTCAACTTATATTGAAAAAGAGGAAGAGGATGCTGAAATCATTATAGGTAAACAGCGTAATGGTCCAACAGGGCATGTTAAACTTATCTTTCAGAAAAAACTTACTCGTTTTGTAGATGCACCATCATTTGCTCAAGGTGTTGAAACTGTATATGAAAATGTAGATACTTCCTCTGCTAGCATTGATACAGGAACACCTAACATAGAGATGCCATCCATCTAAACTATGAAAACATTAGAGAAGATTTCACTTTTTAGTTCTAAAAAAGATTATCTTCTCTTCTTTATAGTAACACTCTTTCTCTTTTTTCTCTCTATCTCTTACCAATACTACAAGTATCATGAGCTTACAAAATTTGACTCACAGCTTGTAAACGCAGTAGTTTTGAAGCAGTACACAAAAACAAAAACTACAAAAAAAGGTACACTTAAAACATATCAAGTTTTAAAACTAAAAAGTAGTGATGGTTTTACTTTTTACACTACTGCTAGCAAAAATCTTAAAGATATTAAAAATAAAAATATAGAGCTTGAAGTGTGGGCAGGAAAGATTAGTTTTTATGAGTACATGAGAACTTTTTTTGCCTTTAGTAAAATTCTTAAAATTTCTAAAGAATCTAGTTATAAAGAAAGGATTTCTACTCTTATATCAAAACAACATCAAGATGAAAAAATCAGCGCAATATACAAAGCACTTTTTCTTGCCCAGCCACTAGAACCGAGCTTACAAAGCAAGTTTTCAAATTTAGGAATTTCACATCTAGTAGCTATAAGTGGTTTTCATTTAGGTGTTTTAAGTTTTATTCTCTTTTTTATTATCAAATATCCTTACAAATTTCTACAAGCTAGATACTTTCCATACAGAAGTTATAAACGAGATAGTTTTATCATAATCACCCTCTTACTCTTTTCATATATGATGTTTTTAAATTATCCACCTTCTCTAGTTCGTGCCTTTGCTATGTTGGTAATTGGGTTTGTTTTATATGAGAAAAATATTCAAATCATCTCGATGCAAACACTCTTTATTACAGTAGTGCTCATCTTAGCCCTTATGCCAAGACTTTTTTTTAGCATAGGTTTTTGGCTAAGTGTCAGTGGAGTCTTTTATATCTTTTTATTTTTCATTCATTTTAGTCATTGGGGTAAAATAAAACAGTTTTTACTTCTGCCATTTTGGGTTTATTTGATGATGTTGCCCTACTCTTTGAGCATATTTGGCAACTTTAGTATCTACCATCCACTCTCTATTCTTTGGACTACGCTCTTTACACTTTTTTATCCACTTTCAATTTTTTTACACCTAATAAATCAGGGAGATTTGTTTGATAATTTACTAAAATTGTTATTAAACATAAATCTAAACGCAGTAAAAGAGGTACTTGCGTTTAAGTACCTAGTTGTTGAGATAATTTTATCTTTATTTGCTATCTTTTACAGAAGGGCGTTGTATCTTCTTCTCTTGTACACTCTCTCTATTTTTATATATCTGATTTATTATGTGAGTTAATTTTAAACCATATATAAAGATAACCCATGAAACATATATCCATAAAAACAGAAACATTAAAATGGCAAATGAACCATACATAGTTGTATAGGATTTATTTAAAAACACATAATAGATAAAAGCATTTTTACTAACACTAAATATAACTGAGATTATAAATGAACTTATAAGGGACGCTTTAGGGTCTATCTTTGCATTTGCAGCTATCTGGAAAATAAGAAAGAAAAGCCCCCATATAATTATATATGGAATCAGAGGTAAAATATTTATGCCTGATGTTACAGAGTTTGAAGCCATAAGAGCAGCTATATAACCAGTTATATAAAAAGATACACCTAAAGCTATTGGTGTGAGTGTTAAAAGCGTCCAGTATGTTGTAATACTCTCCCAAAGAGTTCTCGGCTTTGCATGAAAAATTTTATTTGCTATATATTCGAAATTTTTAAAAAACAGCATAGAAGATACTAAAATAGCAACAAAACCAATTGCCCCTAGTTTAGAAGAGTTTTGCAAAAAGCCATTGATTTGGTTCATAACGGTATCAGAGTTTACAGGCATCAAATTTGAAAATATAAACCCTTGTATCTTCTCATAATACTCAGAAAATGATGGCAAAGAGGTAAGAATTGCCATGATGATAAGTAAAAGTGGAATTATCGTAAAGATTGTATAAAAACTAAGACTTGCTGCAAAAAGTGACAACTCTTTATCAAAAAAAGAGTTTACAAAAAGTTTAGTTTCTTTAAGAGCAATCTTTACTTTTGTATTCATTAGAACTTACTTTAGTCCCATTTTTGCAGGGTTAAGGATATTGTTAGGGTCAAACGCAGCCTTTATAGCTTTAAAAAGATTCATCTCTTCATCCGTAAAAGCCATATGCATATAAGGTGCTTTTGCAAGACCAATACCATGCTCACCACTCAGAGTTCCACCTAAATCAATAGTAGCTTGAAAAACTTCTTCTATAGCTTTATAAGCGATTTTAACCTGCTCAGGGTCGCTTCCATCAACCATTACATTTGTGTGTACATTTCCATCACCAGTATGCCCAAAACATGGGATATTGACCTTGTATTTCTCTGCTATGGCATAAAATTTCTCTAAAAGTTCGGGTAATACTGCGCGAGGAACTGTGACATCTTCATTAAGTTTTTTACTTCCATAGACACTTAAAGCTGGAGATGCATTTCTTCTAGCGAACCATAAATCTGCTGCTTCTTTAGCATCTTTTGCTATTCTAAATTCACTACAACCATTTTCTTTAAAAACTTTTTCAATTTGTGTAAGTTGGAAGTCCAAATCATCTTCAAGATTTCCATCAACATCGGTCACAAGTAAAGCACCAGCATCAATAGGTAAACCCTTGCTAAATGTCTGCTCAACTGCACGAATAGTTAAATTATCTAAAAACTCCATAGCAACTGGTGTAATTCCACTCGCCATAGTCTTATAGACTGCTTCCATCGCATCATTTACTGTAGCAAATATTCCCATCGCAGTTTTTGTCATTTTTGGTTTAGGAATAAGCTTAAGAGTTATCTCTGTTAGAACTGCAAGAGTTCCCTCTGAGGCTATCAAAATACCACTAATGTTATAACCAGCAACATCTTTTATGGTTCTTTTTCCCGCTTTAATGATATCACCATTTGGTAAAACTGCTCGAGTAGCCATCACATAATCTTTAGTGATTCCATATTTTGCAGCGCGCATTCCACCTGCATTTTCACTAACATTTCCACCTATAGTAGAGTAATCTTGTGACGCTGGATCTGGTGGATAAAAAAGTCCCACCTCTTCTACAGCTCGTTGCAAGTCCATATTGATAACACCTGGTTGCACGATTGCTACCATATTTTTCATATCAATCTCTAAGATTTTGTTCATATGTTTTTCCATCGCAAGGACAATACCACCTTTGCTTGGAAGTGCACCACCTGTAAATCCTGAACCTGCCCCACGAGGAACTATCACTATTTTATGTTTATTACAGTACTTTAAAATTTCAGAGATATCTGCTTCATCTCTTGGAAAAAGTACAGCATCAGGTTTAAAGTGCTCACGCGTTGCATCATAAGAGTATGCAAGTAGATGTGCCATATCACTATATATATTATCTTCACCAACAATATCTGTAAAATGTTGAATATGTGTAGAGTTTATCATCTTATTTTCCTTTCTCATATTTATCAGCCAACGATAAAAGTTCTCTGTTTTTTTTATTATTTTTTATAAGCAATTTATAATAATATTTTTCATAATTTTTCATTTTTGAACTTCCCTCTCCCCAATTCCACCAAGAAGATTCTATATTTTGAACTCTTGTATAAAATGGTAAATGCACACTTTTTTGCTCTAGTGGAGCATCGCTAATGGTTAAAATTTTAAAACTTTTTATATCCAGTGTATAGATTTTTTTATCAAGGTAGACAAACAACAGACCAACACTTGTTGCATCTGCCATAGCGTTAAAATCACTTTTTAGTGGTGTTGGATGCCCTGTAAAAGATAAGATAGTAGCAAATAAATCAGGATGAATCCATTGCGTTTTTATGCTTTTTGTAATTCTGTGATAAATCTCTTCATTTGGCGCAATTAAAAGTGAACGACTATAGCCAAAGGCAAGTTCTACTCTATCGCCTACTTCGACTTTGTATTTTTCATATGGTACAGAGTTGTTATCTAAAAGATAAAAAGGTGTAACCTTTAAAGTCGCTTCACCCGTTTGTGCATCAAAACTTTGAACACTGACACTTCTTACTACAGTACTATGATTTTCACTTAACTGATGCACTACAAATCCGCTTACACCTACATCAATTTTATCTACTTTTATCTTAAGCGTATTATTTTCGTGATTCACTGAAATTACAGGAGACTCTACCATAGAGGCTAAAAGTTCAAAGGTCAAAATGAGTAATAAAAATATATATTTCATGCTACTTCTTTTAAATTAATATATGCGATTATATCAAACAAACCTCATACTAAGCCAAAATTTGATAAAGTTGCAAAATAATTTATTATAGGCTTATATTTATGATACGATTTTTCATATTTTTATTAATTTCAACCGCTATCTATGCTTCTGTTGTAGACAGATATAGATGGGATAATGGTGAAACTTTTTTAGTATTTTTAGAAAAAAACAATCTTCCCACCCGTGAACTTTATTACAATCTAGATAAAGATGACCAACGCCTAACCGAAGAGATGAGAAGTGGCATTCATTATCAAATTCTTCGTGATGAGAACCAAAGTATAGAACAGATTTTACTTCCTCTAAATGATGAACTTCAAATTCATATACAAAAGAATAAAAATTCTTATAGTTTTGAAGCTATTCCTATCATTAGTACAACTAAAACGGAAGCATTTTATACAACAATTACTAGTTCTCCAAATTACAATATTTTAAAAGAGACTGGTTCTAATAAACTCGCACAAATCTTTGTCTCAAGCTTTAAACACTCCCTAAATTTTAAAAATGATATACGTCGTGGAGATAAACTTGTAATGATTTATGAGCAAAAATATCGTCTTGGACAAACATTTTCAATGCCTACCCTAAAAGTAGCTATGATAGAGATGAGACATAAAAAGCACTATATTTATCTTAATGATGATGGAAGATACTATGATGAAAAAGCACACGAGGTAGAAGGATTTTTACTTGCTCGTCCTGTTAGGGGTGCTAGAATCTCTTCATACTTTTCTAAACGCAGATGGCATCCAATTTTACATAAATGGAAAGCACATTTTGGTGTTGATTATGCAGCTAGACGAGGAACACCTGTACGTGCAGCTGGTAGTGGAAGGATTATTTACTGTGCGAGGATGGGAACTTATGGCAACTTAATAAAAATTCGTCATAATGATGGATATGAGACAAGATATGCACATCTCAAATCATTTCGTCGAGGAATAAAAAGAGGCAAATATGTCAAAAAAGGTCAAACGATTGCATATGTAGGAACAACCGGTCGTTCAACTGGTCCACACTTACATTTTGAACTTAGAAAACATGGTCGAGCTATAAATCCTCTTAGAGTTGTTCAAGTC
>Ga0256826_1000264_pt1 | contig 30336 bp, 35 predicted proteins | sample CV79metaG_FD_185975 | JGI IMG/M metagenome (GOLD analysis project Ga0256826, IMG submission 185975) | Hydrothermal vent microbial communities from East Pacific Rise, Pacific Ocean - CV79 | ecosystem: Environmental > Aquatic > Marine > Hydrothermal vents | place: Pacific Ocean: East Pacific Rise...
CAATTTAGGGTTTGGTGTACACTACCAGTTTACACCACATATAGACATGCAAGTAGGTTACACCCTCACCTCTACAGGTTTTGATGCGTTTGACAACACGACTACCGATAAAACATCAACCATTGACCAAAACAGAGTCATACTTGGTGTAACGTATAAATTTTAAGATAAAGGAAAAAGTTAAACCCATTTTGGGTTTAACTTATACTTCTTCTCCATCGTAGTAGAACTCATCGAGTCCTTCTAAAAATGCCATAAGCAATTCATCTGAACACTCTTTGAAGTTTTTACCACCCTCTTTTCTGAAAAGAGAGCCAATTTGTCTTTTAGTTAATGTTGTCTCTGCTAATGCAAATAAAATAACCAATTCAGGCTCTTTTAGTTCCATGGCTACACGTACTTTTTTTAAAATTAGGTTGTTGGTTAAAGCAACTGCTTCATCTTCATTGGCTACTTTGTCACTAGGTCCTCTTTTTAAAAGTACCAAACCATCAAGAAATACACCCAACTCTTCGAAAGTTGCATCTTCGTAACCATCGTCTTGACGACGTTTTAAAATATTTGCTAAACGCTCTTCTGTCATCTCATAGTCAGCCAAAGCATAAGCTTTGATCATGTTCTTAGAGTCAAGGGAGAGTGCTGTTTTTAATTTAAATAATATATCGTTTATCTGCATACTAAAAATACTCTTTCATAATATGTGGGAAGAGTTTAATGGTCTTCTCTGCTTTGTCAATTTTCTCTTGGAAAATTGGTGCTGAATGTGGAAAGTTTTCTGCAATTTCTGCATAAATATCAATCTTTTCTCGCATATGGTTCTCTAAAGAATCCAATACCAATTGCATACGTTCTTGACTCACAGCAAACTTCATAAGCAATTCAAACATCCGTTTTCTTGGGTGAATTGCCATTGAGTCACCTGCTATATTTGCAATCTCTTTAATGTCCCATCGAGAGATATAAATTCCCGATACATGAGGGGCAATTAGCTTGGCATACAGTGCTTCAGTATATGAAGGGTAATCTTTTAAATCTACCTCTTCGTCAGTTGGACATGAACCATCAGCACACTCACTTAAACTGCTGTTGGTCATTGCTTCAAATTCTGCTCGTAACTCTTCTAAATCGTTAAAATCTTTCATTCTATTCTCCTCTAATCTATCGTTTATATCATTGTTGGAATTAAATCCATATCTATTTTTGCACCGTACCAACGGTTACTAAGTAACATCATCTTCATCGCAAGACGTATGCGTTCATCTATAAATGCAGGGTTTTCAATATATTGGTCTAGTTCATCGTCTAAACAATAGCCCACAATTTTCCCATCTACAACTTCTACAAAATCTACAAACTTTTTCTCTTTTGCACAATCATTCAACTCATCACAGTACTTAACAACACTTTCACAAAACTCATGTTCAAGCATCATTCGGTTTACTTTTGAGTCTGCAAGGTTTTCCATGGTAAAAACAAAATGCTCTTCTTTAATGTTTAAAGCAATGGCTGTAGCATTGAGTCCATTTTGTTTTAGACAGCCATTAAAATAGCGTCGGCAGTTTCCTGTTTGGGCATTAAAACCTAAAATGGTACAGAGCTCCGTGTCTGGTTTTATCTCTTCAGGTTTCATTAAAAGGTTCTCCTTTCATTTAAGCAAAGCTCAAATGAAATTCCTCTCACTAAAGCTTCGACTATCGTCTCAGAATATTTCATATTAATTACTCCTTTGTCGAGCCAAAGCATGAAGCTCCATCGCCTCTTCTTCTTCAATTTTACAACGCATACACTCTTTTTCTCCACCTGTGTAGGTAAAGTAATTACCACACTCATTACAACGCTGAATGTCAAAAGTTGCGAGAGTTCTCTGTGTGGGTTCAAAAAACTCTTTAATCTCAAACCCTGGTTGAAGTTGAATAGAGTTTGGCTCACAAACATCGTGACAGAGGTGACACTTTACACAAAGCATGGCATCAAAGTTAATAAGCGAAAATTTCAAGTTAGAACTTAATGCACCTGTAGGACAAATTCGGTAACAAATTTGACAGTTGGTACAGGAGTCATCTATAAATTTTTGAGAAGTAAAATTAATGTCCTCAGTTGCTATCATCTCGTAACTTTCAGGTTTTTCAACTCTTTTAAGTACAGAAAAAAGTAATTTTCTCTTATCTGGAATGACTTTATCTTTTATTTTTGAAATATCGGACAAATCAATTCCAAAAGCTTTTAGCTCGTCAGCATCAACAGCCTCGTCAAACGCTTGTTTACTTTTAATAGCACCTTTTAAAGAAAAAAGTGAACGTCTGCTTGTACTGTTAAGTTCTTCCTCTTTTTTTATAGACTCTGATGCTGCTGATTTAATTAAAATCTCTTTCTCACAAAAGGTAGACAAAACAAAGTTTGCCTCTTCAATGTTGGCTCTTAACTGGTCTTGTAGTTTTGTACTTTCACCACCACAAGCACAACCATCTACATCCATTATTACCGAGTTATCAGAGGCAACAGCCATGGAAATAAGATGCTCAACACTTAGAACAGAGAGACAAGAATACAAATCTTTTTGACAAGCAAGTTCGTTACTCTCCTCTTCTAAAAATTTAAAGAAAAACTCAATGGTTGAAAAACCAGAAAGAGAGAATGATTCTGTAGGACAAACACCTACACATCCTCCACAAGTTGTACAGGCAGAAGGAGTAAATGCTGGAATGTTATCTACAATTTCAATGGTATCTACAGGACAAATGTCAACACATTTAGTACATTCTGAGAACTTAGAAGTAGCACGAACACAGGTTGAAACATCAAAGAGTAAATTCATAGAATCCTACTTTGCTTCCAAAAGTTCATTAATGTACTCATAATCGCTCAACATAAACTCTAAAGTCATTTCAGCACCATCATGGTAGAGTGGTGTTCTTGACTCCTTTTTCATGTTAATAAGATATTGTGGAGCCCAATTAAGTAAATGGTCTTTTAAAAAGCCTCTTTGAACCAATAAAAATTCATGAAGTGCATTTTCATCATTTGCTTTAAATGCTTTTCTCATTGCATCACAAAGCACATACATAAACTCTAGCTCCACACCAATGTGGTCTGGACTTACAACTCTGGCTGATTCTAAATCTACTTTAAAATCTAACACATCATACACATCATAAATGGGGTTATCTCCCCCAGACTCAATCATCTGGTCATCACGTGTATAAAAACTTTCATACGGTACAAGGTGAAGCAGTGAAAGGTTTGTAAAGTCCACATCTAAATAACGCTCTTTAAGAATATTGTTAGAGAACTCTTTACGTTTACCCCAATCTCTATAGTTAGGAAATAGGTTTAGTATTTCAGGGTTTGATTCAATTGACTTTATAAACTCTGCATCAACTTCTGTTATCATCAGTCGTGAAACTAAGGCATAAAGTTCAATACGATTTTCTATCTCTTCTAGTGTTATGTTCATATCTACTCGCTATTTTATTTATAGCAAATAATACCACGTTCAAAATAAAAAGAGCTAAAAAAAATGGGGTTTAGAAAAAAAGTTGAAGATTGTGAAAAATTGAGTAGTTATGTGGAGAAGGTTTATAAAATGAGTTCCAAAAAAGAACTCATTTTACTAAGTTATGCTTTTGGATTTGCTCCATAAATATTATCTTCTTTACTATCAATTACAAAGAATGCAATTAATACCAATGAGATAATTGGTACAATTGAGAGTAACATCCACCAACCACTTTTACCAATATCATGCAATCTTCTTACACCCACAGCAATTGAAGGGACAAGTAATCCCACTGCAAAAATGAGTGTTAGAATTGGAATTCCACCTGTCATTTGCATTAAAAACCCATCAATTACTACTACTAGAACATAAGCAATAAGATAAAAGAGTAGAAAGTACCAATACTCTGATCGTGTAGCTCTTCCATCAAATTGTGCGTATTTATTCTTAATTACATCTAAAAAATAGTTCATTTTTCTTCCTTATTATAAAATGTGAAAGAAGTATACATCTTTCTTACTTGAAAGTAAGAACTATTTAACATTAATTTTATTTTTTAATTTTATTTTAATATTTTAAGAAGTTTTATGAATTTTGTTTGTGAAATAATCTGTGAGGAAGTCCTCACAGATTATAAATGAAGATTAGTCTTTAATCTCTACCGAGTAACCCTCGTGAGAAATTTTTGGACCTGTTCTTTTCATATGTTTTGGTCTTCTAAGTGTATCACCTGCTTCAAGAGGACGAGTTAACTTCTCTCTCCAGCCTTGCATGACTTTTAAGTTATTTTCATAGTTAACCCAAATATCACCAATGGTGTCATCTTTACTTGCATGTTCAACACGAATTTTTAAATGCCAAGCATGGTTACCAGCAATTGGATCTGGATGTGAAGGAGCAACAGCATTTTGCCATGCACCTGAGAGTCCATCCCACCAAATGTTATCTAAATCTTTGTTGTACTCTTTAAACTGCCATGTATCACGACGCTCTAACATTTGCTCATCGAGACCTTTACCAACAGGTTTAAGTGTACCAATTTTACCATCCATAGTCATGTCATAAAGTGGTGCACCAAGTCCCATAACACCTAATTGGTGAGAGAACCCTGGAATATCTACAGCATTTTTAAGCTTCCATCTACCAGCATGGTGAGAGTTCGCCATAACGCCAGGCATAGTGGCTTCCGTTGGAACGGCCATTGCAATAAAGTAACCTGAATCAAGACCTGTTACTGTATCTGTTACCGATACTTTAATTGCGTCACCTTGCTTAATATTTAGACGTTTTGCATCTTCTGTATTAATCCAAACTGGGTTATGGTTTTGAGAAATCTCCATAAGGTGTTTAGAGTTTACAGAACGTGTATGAATATTGTACGGTAATCTAAATACTGTATTCAATGCAAATTCATTCTCTTTTTCCATATAATCAGGGTGAACTTGAGTTACTAAGTGAATCATTTCATCACGACCCATTTTACCCTCTTTGTTAATTGGATAAATTGGAATAGCATACTCTGGCCACTTCCACTCTGCAAACCACTCAGAGAAGAATTCAAGTTTTCTACTTAGTGTATGGAATCCATCAACAATTTCTCCATCAATTTCTACACCAATAGCATGTTTTTCACCATGATGACCTTCAACCATAAGTGTTCCAAACTCATCTTTTTCAACTTCCTCTGGAGCATAAGTGTGACCATGAGCAACGTAAGAGTCACCTTCTTTTTTAACTGCTCTCTCTTGTGGTCTATAGATGTTATCTTCTTCCATCCAAGTACCCATATCTCTCATTAACTCATAGTTAGGATACTTAGAGTCTGGATACTTCGCTTTTGCTGTCTTTTTAAGATTTGGAAGGTTATCAAACGCTGCTTGATACCACTCAGCAATAGATACAGCTCTTGTTGGATCTTCTTTAGAAGCCCAGTAATCACGTACACCCAATTTACCATCGGGGTCAACATACTCAACCATAAGGGTTGCCCAAAACTCAACTTCTTCCCAAACTTCACCAAGACCAGCAGCCATGTGTGCTTCTAGTGTTCCACGTGAAGGTTGTTTAGGCTTCCATCCAAGTTTTTCTAATGCAACTCTAAGTGCTGGTTGTCTAAAGCTTAACCATCTTGTAGGTTGTGTTGCTTCTGAGTGTTGATCATGACGCTCACCAGCAAGACCCACAGGAAGAACATAATCACAATACCAGTTTGTCTCTGACCATGTTGGTGAAAGGTTAAATGGTAATTCAATTTTGTCTTCTCGCTTAAGTGCTTCAATCCATCTAAATCCATCTGGGTTAATCCAAACTGGGTTGTACATTCTTGGTACATAAACAGCCAATTTATGAGGTACATGTAGACCTTTTTTATTCCACTTCTCTCTCCACTCATCATCAAGTAACATATGTGGAAGCATATGACTCATTTCATAAGTACTCAGTGGATACTCAGGTGGCCATCCAAGCTCATTCCATGCATCAACTTTTTTAGGTTGTTCTCCAGAAACAGTAGCATTTTGTCCTTTTCCATTTACTGAAATAACATGCCAATGGTGTAAACCAATTCCACCTTTGTCACCAGCCATTGCTCCACGAAGAACAAACGGTAAGAAACCAGCTCTAGCAATCATCCAACCACCACGGTGTGCAATTGGTCCTGCTCTCCAGATGTATGTTGCAACTCTTGCACCAGCATCAATAAACATATCATAAAGTTTTTCAATGGTTCTAGCTTCAAGTCTACACTCTTTAACAACAAAGTCCAATGTGTATACAGAATACATTTCAGAAATCATAGTAATGAAATCTTCATATGTATCACCTTCAGGTACTGATTTAATATACCCTTTTTCAACCATAAGAGCCAATTGTTCTTTGTTCTTCATGAGTCTGTCCCAGTTTACCCAACTTTTCACAAAGTTATGGTTTACAAGGTCATTACCATTAATGTCTTTCTCATTTAGAATTCTATTTGCTAGGTAAAGGTAAAGTGCTGTTTCTGTACCAGGATAACAAGGAACCCATAAATCAGCCATACCAGCAGAGTTAGAAAGTCTTGGATCCATAACAACAAGTTTTGCACCTTTTTTACGTGCATCTGCAATTCTACCAGCAGCTTGTTGAAAATAGTGACCTGCATCAGCAGCATGAGACGACTGTAAGAAAATCAGCTTGGCATTTGCCCAATCTGGTGAGTTTCTGTCATCATTAGTCCACTGAATAGTACCTTCTCTAGCACCTGCAGAACAGATGTTCGTATGTGAATTCCAACCATCAACACCCATTGATGCAGGTACTCTTGGTCCAAATCCATTTTCATTTGGTCTACCAACTTGGTACATAAACTGTTTTTTAGCTGTTGGATCATCACTCATAAGCATCTCACGGAGCTTGTCACCAATTTCTTTCATGGCATCATCCCATGATGAACGAATCCATTTACCTTCACCTCTTTTAGAACCAGGAGCTCTTCTTAAAGGAAAAGGAATTCTATCTGGATCGTACATTTGTGATTGTGCTGCATAACCTTTTGCACAGTTACGTCCACGTGAACCAGCATGCATTGGGTTACCCATGTATTTTCTTACATAAAGGTCTTTTGCATTGTTTGTTTTCTTAAACTTACCAATGTCAACCCATGCAGTAAGCCCACAAGAGGCTTCACAGTTTGAACATGCAGTTCCAACCAACATATATTCCGTAGCTTTAATTCCATCTGGATTTTCTTCCGATTGAATACCATTACGTCCTGTACCACCACGCTTCCAATCATTTCCATCTAACTCAACAAATGAATTCCAAACATTCTCTTTTGTATTAAAGTTATGTAAATCTACAAACTCATTCCATTTATATTTTTTAGGATCCCATTTTGGAGTTGGGTAGTGTTTTGGTGTTCCATTTTCTAAAGTAACTGGCTTAAAATCACCAGCCATAGCTGGAGTTTCAATTACTGCTGTAAAAACACCTTTTGCAACAACAGCACTTGCTACTGCGTATGTTGTCCCCTTAAGGAACGTACGTCTGCTTTCAAAGAAAGAAGATTCGTTATTATTCATTTTCTTAACCATCTATATTCTCCTTTTAACTTAACGGTATCATTTGTGGAATTTCTAGCCACGTGCTTTTTGCAAGATATAAACCAACTAATGTTGTTACTGCTGCAAATTTCATCATTGTTCTGTTCTCATTTTTCATTGATGCCATTGAAATAAAGAATGGAATAATATAACCAAGAACCATTGCTGCCCAGAATTGTCCAAAGTAAGAACCACCAGCATGAACATATTCTAATGTTGCTTCAACTTCTGCTGCTTTATAAGAGAAGAAGTATTCACCCATATACATAAGAAATGAAAACATTACAGAAAATGCTAAAATCATTGCTAAATCTTTTCTTGCTTCTTTTGACCAGTCATTTGCAATTAAAATCAATGATGCAGAACCAACCATTAATGCTGCTAACATCATTTGAATTACTTCAGCACCTGGAACCCAAAGCTCTCTTGCTGCCGATTGAGCCATAATAATTGCTGTGTACATTGTTACAGGAAATGCTAAAAATACAACAAAAGGAAAAACTTTTTCATAAAGTCCACTTTTTGATCTTACTGTTTTAGCAATTGAACAATTTTTTCTAAATCCAGCAAACTCATCAAAGAATCCAATAACGGTCATAACCATAATAAGACCTGTAAAGAGTGATGCCATCCATGCACCGACAGTAATTGCTGAAGTCCAATGAGGGTGTAAGAAAATATTTACCATTCTTAACGGCTGGTGCAAGTCAATCAGCGTAAAGAACAAGAAAACATTTAAGGCAATAAAAGAGATAAGTGGCATTAACCATCGAAGGTTAGGCATATCTTCTTTTTTATGTTTATGCATTAAATAAGCACCTACAAGAATAACTCCTGTACCAATACTTTTTGCCCACATATTAAGCGTAATCATCCATCCCCAGATAATACCAGGAAGTGGAACATCCAATGTTACAACAGCTTTAGTAGCTTCTATAGTACTAACGTGATCCATTAGTGACCTCCTTCTTCATGTGCATCATGTTTACCATGTTCACTTTCATTTGGCATATCTGCAAAACCTAGATTACCTTCATTGTCATGATGACCACCAAAAATTGGAGTTAAGAATCTATCTAAAATTGAATGATGAGGATCACCAATTGTATCTAAATGAGTAATGTTATTAAATAAACCATAACCTTCAATTCTTTCATGAGCAAGAGGGTTAAGTGTATTGTTACCTCCACCTACATAGTAGTGTTTAGGATCAGTATGCTTTTCAGGTTTTCTCACCTGAATATTTCCTTGATGTGCCATAATATATCTTGAAATTTGTGAAGTTTCATCTTCAACATCTCCAAAGATATTCGCTTCAACAGGACAAGCAACAACACATGCTGGCATAAGACCCGTTTCAATTCTATGTGCACAGTAGGTACATTTATCAGCTGTATTTGATTCTGGATCCATGTAAATAGCACCATAAGGACATGCCATCATACATCCAGCACAACCAATACACCTAGAACTATCAACATTTACAATTCCATTATCTAGATAATGTAAAGCAGATACTGGACAAATTCTCTCACAGGGAGCATTTTCACAATGATTACATCTTAATGGTGTAAAAGAACGTGAGGTATCAGGGAATGTCCCTATATCTATATACTTAACACGTAAACGCCAAGAACTAAGTGGCACTTCATTTTCAACTTTACAGGCAATCTCACACCCTTTACAACCCATGCAAAGGTTAAGATCGACTAGAAAACCTAACTTCATGTTTCCTCCTCAAATTTATAATTATCATAAATCAAAATTATCATATAAGATAACTTGGTCTATACGGCTAATATAATATATAAAAAATGGTTAAGTACTAATGATAATAGTAATAAAAATGTGAATATACTAATGGGTAAGTTATTGTGTGAACTTTTATCTATTTATAGTTAAAAAAATTAAATGATGTTCATAAATTTTATTTATGAGGACTTTTCTAAGCTTTTTCTTTTATACTTTACAATAAAGAGAGGGGAACAAATGTTAAGAGACAATCATGACTTAGAAAATGCACTAACTACATATATTAGTCTATTGGCAAATAGAGAATATTTTGATGCACACGAAGCACTTGAAGAGGCTTGGCATCCCCTTAGAAAGGGGAATCACCCTCTTAAAAATCTTACTAAAGGACTTATTAATGGAGCCATTTGTTTTGAACATATAAAAAGAGATAGAGAAGATTCAAGACGAAAAGCAACACAAGTTTTAAAATCTTTTGAGCGTCACAAACATTTATGTATTGAAGGAATTGAATATTTTGAACTGTTTAATGAGTCTTGTAAAAAAATTGAAGATTTAAAAAAAGTACATAAGCTGTAGGTCGGTAAACCGACCCTACGAATTTATTTAGATTCACCTGCAAAAGGGAGCAATGCCGAAGCCCAAGTAAGTCCACCACCAAAAGTGTCAAGTAGCATTAATTCACCCTTTTTCAAACGACCAGACTCCCAAATGTCATTAATTGCCATAGGAATAGAAGCAGCTGAAGTATTACCATATTTTCCAACAGTAAGCACAACTTGCTCCTCTTTCATCTTCAATGCATCACCAACTGCTTTGATAATTCGATAATTCGCTTGATGTGGAACAAAATGAGGAATGTCTTCAGATGCAATTTCATTTTTTGCTAAAATGTCTTTTACATCTTTAGTTAAAGTCTTCACTGCAAGTTTAAAGGTCTCATTCCCTTTCATTTGCACAAAGTTCAGCCCTTCTGCAATGACTTGTTCAGAGACTGGATGAACTGTTCCTGGTGCTGGAGTCATTAAAAAATCAGAGTAAGAACCATCTGCTGATGCATGAACATCAATAAAAGCTTCCTCTTTGTTTTCTGTTGCAGAAATAACAGCAGCCCCTGCTCCATCTCCAAACAAAATACATGTTGTTCTGTCTGTATAATCCACAATAGAAGAGAATTTTTCTGCACCTATAATAAGTACATGTTTTTTCATTCCAGACTCAATAAAAGCTTTTGCTACAGAAAGTGCATAAACAAATCCTGAACAAGCAGCTGAGATGTCAAATGCTTGAACATTTTTAATGCCCAACTTATCTGAAATAATACAAGAAGTAGCAGGCATATTGAAGTAGTCAGGGGTAACGGTTGCACAAACAACCAAATCAATATCTGATGTTTCTAAGCCTGCTCTTTCAATAGCAAGTTTAGAAGCTTTTGCTGCCATGTCACTTGTATTTTCACCATCAGCTGCAATTCTTCGTTCAGAGATTCCTGTACGTTTTAAAATCCACTCATCACTGGTGTCGACCATTTTTTCAAGATCGGCATTGCTTAATACTTTAGAGGGAACATAAGCCCCAATAGAATGAAATTTTGCGTACATTATCTACCTTAAATATTTGTTTTCTGGTTGTTTTAAAAATTACTTTTTAGTGAGTAACTCTTCAATGGCATCATTTACCTGTGAGTCACTGTAAGTAATGGCTTGAAAAATAGCATTTTTAATTGCCTTAGCATTACTTTTACCATGTGATATAATAGCACAACCTTTTACTCCAAGTAAAGGTGCTCCACCATATTCTGCATAATCTACTCTCTCTTTGAGTTTTTTAAACACTTTTTTCTTCATTAAGAAAGCACCTACTTTTGCTGGGATAGACTTTTTAATATGTGTTTTCATTAAATCAAAAACAGTTGAAACTACCCCTTCACTTGCCTTAAGTACAATGTTTCCCGTATAGCCATCACAAACAACAACATCAACCGAAGCATTAAAAATGTCAGAACCTTCAACATTGCCTTTGAATCCTGGTACATCATGCATAAGTTTAAAAGCCTCTTTGGTTAAAGCATTCCCTTTTGAATCTTCTTCTCCATTAGAGAGTAGACCAACCGAAGGATTTGCTAAACCTAAAACTTTTTGAGCATAAACTTCACCCATAATTGCAAACTCATAAAGATTTTGAGGAGAACAATCTGTTACTGCACCAACATCTAAAAGTAGCGTTTTTGCTGTAGCAGATTTATTTGGCATGAGTGTTGCCAATGCTGGTTTAGAAATTCCTGGTAATCGTCCAATTCTAAGTGTTGCTAAAGTCATGGTAGCACCAGAATGTCCAGCTGAAACCACACCATCTGCTTTTCCATCACGTACCAATTCTACTGCTTTAAAAATGGAAGATTCTTTTCTTTTTAAAGCTTGTGTTGCTTGATCCGACATAGAAATGACATCTGAAGATTCAACAATCTCTACTTTATCAAGATAAAACTCTGGAAGAAATGAAGTTATTTGTTCTTTATCACCTACAAGTATAGGTAAAAATGTTTTTTGATCCAGTGCATCGACTACACCTTCTATTATAGGTTCGGGACCAAAGTCCCCACCCATTGCATCAATTGCAATTCTAATCATTCAGAACTACTTACTATGCTTTTGTTGTATTGTATTCACCAGTAGTCATGTTCATGTGGTGAGGCATTCTCCATGTACCATCTGCATCTTTTACAGGTCTTGGTAATGTTAATTTGTAATGCGTTCTTCTCTTTGCTGCTCTAGTTTTACTGTGACGTCTCTTAGGTACTGCCATAATTAATTCCTCTTAAGTTTTAGTTTAAAATTCTTGTTCGAACTCAGATTCATCTGCATCACATTTTTCACAGCAATGAAATGAATTTTCTATGGAAGATATTTCACTTTGAACGATAAATTCAAGGTCTATTACTCCATCGATGAATTCGATTATATCTAAATCATCTTCAGTCTCAATTACTTCATCTGACAAGGTCAAACGAAGGGGTGATTTCATGTCATGATGATACACATCACCACAACGATCACATGAGAGTTCAACTTGACCAACGAGATTTCCCTCTAGTCTAAGCCGATGATAACCACTTTTTGTCAACGTCCCCTCTAAATTAACAGCATTTACTGTTAACTCAAAAGGCTTTGGACTCTGACCAATTTTATCAAAAACTATTTTCATAGATTTTGAACCTTATACAATCTCTCTTTGAGCAAAGAAGAAGTTAATTTCATTAACTGCATTCTCAACAGAGTCAGAACCGTGTACTGCATTAGCATCGATGCTCTCAGCAAAGTCAGCTCTAATAGTACCAGCCTCTGCTTCAGCAGGATTGGTAGCACCCATTAAGTCTCTGTTTGTTTGCATTGCATTTTCACCTTCAAGTACAGTTACAACAACTGGACCAGAAATCATAAACTCTACAAGATCTTTAAAGAAAGGTCTTTCAGCATGAACAGCATAAAATGCTTCAGCATCTGCTTGAGATAATTGAATTTTTTTAGTTGCTGCAATTTTAAGATTAGCTGCTTCAAATCTAGCAAGAATTTGCCCTACTACGTTTTTAGCTACTGCATCTGGTTTGATGATTGATAATGTTTGTTCCACGATTTTGCTCCATAAGCTTAGTGATTTTAGTAAATATAACCACTACTAAAGTATTTTGAGCTGGAATTATATCAGAATGTTATTAAATATAAGATTTATTTTAAGGGAGTTTTTTTATAAAGAAGAGAGAAGTTACAAAGCATGTAAAAACATACTTTGTATAGGTTAAGACTTAGTCTTCAACTACGTCTGTACCTGCTTCACCTCTATTTGGGTGAAGGGTTAAACCCTCTTTTGGTTCATCCCAAACGATACACTCTTCTGTTGGACAAGCTTCAGCACATGCTGGAGTATCAAAGTGATCTACACACTCAACACATTTGTCTTCGTATACGTAGTAGATTTCTTCTCCCGTTGGGTTATCGTCCTCATCTACGATTGCTTCTGTTGGACATTCGTCAATACAAGCTGCACAGTTGATACAAGTATCTAAAATTTTTACTGCCATTTTCATTCCTTATTTTAAAGATTCCAAACTATAGCAAAAGTACTTTAAATAACCCTTTAATAATTTGAATTAATTAACTCTATTGTAACGATAAGTAGCTTTTTATCTCATCTACTCTGTTTGTCATTTCCCATGTGAAACCTACATCTTCTCGACCAAAATGTCCATAAGCAGCTGTTTTCTTATAAATGGGCTTTAAAAGATCTAATTCTTTTATAATTCCTGCAGGAGAAAGGTCAAAAAGTTCTTTCACACAAGTTTCAATTTTTACCTCATCAATCTTACTTGTCCCATGAGTGTCAATCATTATTGATACGGGTTGAACAACCCCAATTGCATAAGCAATTTGAATGGTCAATTTATCTGCTACACCTGCTGCTACTAAATTTTTAGCAACATATCGTGCTGCATAAGCAGCAGAACGGTCAACCTTCGTTGGGTCTTTGCCAGAAAAAGCACCTCCTCCATGAGGACAAGAACCTCCATAAGTATCTACAATAATCTTTCGACCTGTTAAACCAGCATCACCTTGTGGCCCGCCAATCACAAAACGACCTGTAGGATTAATATGGTAAGTAATATCATCACTAAAAAGTTCAAAAGGAATCACCTCTTTAATGACTTCTGTCATAATAGCATCATGCAATATTTCTTGTGAAACCTCTTCATCGTGTTGAGTAGAAACAACAATTGTATCAATTTCTACAGGTTTATTATCTATATACTTAACACTAACCTGTGCTTTTCCATCGGGTCTTAGAAATGGAATGGTTCCATTTTTTCTTACCTCTGCTAATTTAGCTGTAATTTTATGAGCTAATAAAATGGGTAACGGCATTAATTCAGGTGTTTCAATACAAGCATACCCAAACATCAACCCTTGGTCTCCTGCTCCTATGTCACCTGAACTCTGGTCAACACCTTGATTAATGTCTACACTCTGTTCTCCAATACCATTTAAAATACCTGCTGAACGGTAATCAAAGCCAAAAGAGGCATTTGTGTAACCTATTTCTCTAATAACTTCTCGTGCAATCTCTTGCATTGGTGCATAAGTTTCTGTTTTTAACTCCCCTGCAATAACACAAAATCCATTACTTACTAAAGTTTCACACGCGACTCTTGCATTGGGGTCTCGCTCAATAATATAGTCTAAAATCGCATCAGATATTTGATCTGCCATTTTATCGGGATGACCTTCCGTAACTGATTCAGAGGTAAAGATGTACTCTTTTGCCATTTCTTATTTCCTTAAATATTATTAATCTATTTTTTCAGCCAACTGCTGAGGTAAAATACCCAAAGACTCTTCTACCAATTTTGTATTTCCATGAGTAATAAAGGTATCATCATATTCAAATGTTACTACCTGAACATCCTGAATTTTTTCTTCAGATAAAAACTCTAAAAGTGCTGAACCTACACCACCCATTTTAACTGAGTCTGAAAAAACGTACCATTTTTTATGCGTTTCTGCCAAACTTTTTAAATATGTTTTATCTAACGGTTTAACAAAACGTAAATCCAGTATGCTTGGATTTTTACTCATAAGTTTTGCTGTCTCTTCTGCTCGACCTACTCCATTTCCATAACCAATTAAAAGAATCTCTTCTCCCTCTTTAACCATACGTGACTTACCCAATTCAAATGCTGTTGTATCTTCATCCACCGAAGAGAAAGCTCCTCTTGGGTATCTAAATGCACAAGGGGTTGGAAACTCTGTTGCAAACTCCATTGCCAATCGCATAGTAGCATCACTAGAAGGTGCAAAAATAGTCATGTTTGGAATGGCTCTTAAAAATGAGATGTCAAACACACCTTGATGTGTCTCTCCATCTTCACCTACAATTCCAGCTCTATCAATGGCAAAAGCTACCCCTAAATTCATCAGACAAATGTCATGAATCACTTGGTCATATCCTCTTTGTAAAAATGTAGAATATAAAGTACAGAAAGGTTTAAAGCCTTCTTTTGCTAATGGTCCCATTGAGGTTACAGCATGTTGTTCAGCAATCGCAACATCCCAAAAACGTTTAGGATACTTTGCCATGGCTGCAGACATTCCTGTACCACTCGGCATGGCTGCTGTAACCCCTACTATTTTGTCATCTTTATCTGCCAACGCTACTAAAGTTTCAGAAAAAATTGCTGTAGATGCTTTTGCGCCTACTTTTTTCTGAGAAGTTCCTGTCTCAACATCAAATGCACCAACACCGTGCCAATGCTCTTTGTCAGAACCAGCACCTTCAGCAACTTCATAGCCTTTTCCTTTCGTTGTCTGAACATGAATAATTACTGGACGTTTTAAATCTTTAGCAAGCTTAAGTGTTTCTACTAAAGAATCAATATTATGCCCATCAATCGGTCCAATATATTCTAACCCTAACTCTTCAAACAAAATTCCAGGCGTAATAAGGTGAAAAGACTCTTCAAATCGTCTTGCTAAATATCGTGCCCCATCAGGAAGATTTTCAAGCATCTCTTTTGTTTTTGTTTTAAACTTCTGATAAAAAGGCGATGCCATTTTTTGAGACAAAATACGACTTAATGCTCCAATAGGTGATGCAATACTCATCTCATTATCATTTAAAATAATGATAGCTGGGTACTTTCTATCTCCCAACTCATTCATTGCTTCATACACCATTCCAGCAGACATTGAACCATCACCAATGACAGCCAAAGGAACTCTAGTCTCCTCCTCACCATTCAAGGCAATGGCTTTTGCAGCACCAGTTGCCAATGAAATTGAAGTAGAGGAGTGTCCTGCCATATAATAATCACAATCAGATTCTTTAGGTTTGGTATAACCAGACAGTCCTCCAAATTGACGAAGTGTTTCAAACTCATCCCATCTATTCGTTACCAATTTATGTGCATAGGCTTGATGAGAAACATCAAATATAAAGGGGTTTTCTCTTGCATCAAAAACAGCATGCATGGCTACAATAATGTCTGTTGCGCCTAATGTTGAACTTAGATGCCCACCATTTTTACTCACAGTAGAAAGAATTCTCTCTCTTATCAGAGCTGCAATATCTTCTAATTCTTCAATGCTTTTTTCTCTTAAATTTCCAAACTTATTCATGAAAGTACACTCCTTAATACTTCAAAGAGTCTATCATTTTGTTCTTTGGTTCCAATGGTAATACGTACAGCATTCATTTTATAAGAGGCTAAGTTACGAATAATTACACCTTGTTTTAAAAGTTCATCAGCCACCATAGTTGAGTCTATTGTTTCATCAAAAAGATAAGTAATGAAATTGGTATAGCTTTCTATATAAGAAAAACCATGCTCTTTTGCAAAGGTTTCATAACGACCAATCTCTTGCGTATGTAAAGCAATTGATTCTTTTACAAACGTTTCATCTTTACATGCTTCAATGGCTGCAAGCAAAGAAAGGGTTGTAATGTTAAAAGGTGGTCTCATCTTATAAAGTTCATGAATTAAGGCTTCATTGGCAATTCCGTAACCAACACGCATTCCACCTAAACCATATGCTTTAGAGAATGTTCCAAGGTAAATAACATTTGAAAATTCCATAATGTCTTTTGGTTCAAGACGATACGCTTCATCTTTTGCTGCTGCATACTCCATATAAGCACCATCAACAACAACCAATGTATCTTCATCTATTGCTCTAATGATTTCTAAAACATCTTCTCTTTTAGTTGCATCACCTGTTGGATTATTCGGTGTACAGAGGTAAACAATTTTTGGTTTATGCTCTTTATATGCTGCAATAAATTCTTCAACTTTATGCTCATAAGAAGGTGTTCTTACAATTTTTGCACCCATCTGTTTTGCATAAATTTCATACATTGCAAAAGTCACTTGTGACATAAGCACAGAATCATTTGGAGTTAATAAAGCACGAGAAACAAACTCTAAAACTTGGTCTGATCCAGCACCAATAATAATATTGTCACTCTTTACAGAAAATTTATTTGAGAGAGCATCTTTCAGTTCAAACATTGAGTCATCAGGATAGAGGTACGCTTTATGAGCATTCTTTGCAATTGCCTCTGCAACTTTTACACTACACCCTTTTGGATTTTCATTGGATGCTAACTTTACAACAGCGTCTGGGCTAATTCCAAACTCTCTTACAACCAACTCTATTGGCTTCCCTGCTTCGTATGTTTTTATCTCTTTTAATGCTTCATTAAATTTCATAATTTTCCTTTGCCCTTTTAGCGCTAAATATCATCATTCTCTTTTACATAAGAACCTAAAATTTTAATAACCTTGTCGTGTCTTTTCATAATGTCCATAATATGTAAATCATCTTTATGCCCATTAAATTCAATAAAGAAAATGGATTCACCTTCTACAATGTGCGACTTAATTTTTGTTAAATTTATTTCACAACGTTCAAAATCATTTAGAAATTCAACCAATGACCCTGGGGTATTTGGTAAACGTACCAACATCGATGTTTTGTCATTTCCAGAAGATAAATTATCAAAATCACTGACTATAAAAAATCGTGTTTTATTGTCATCTCGGTCTTCAATATTTTGAAATAAACTAGGAAGATTGTACATCTTAGCTGCAACATCTGAACAGATGGCAGCTGTCCCCTCTTCTTCCATTGCAAGTTTTGCAGCTTTTGCTGTTGAATCTACAGGAATCAGTTCGACTTCATCTAAACCACAATCTTCTAAAAAATTATGACATTGACTAAATGCGATGTCTCTTGAGTAAATTTTTTTAATCTCTTGTACGGAGTTACAGGTACTTGCTAAAGTATGATGGACATTTACAAATACTTCTGCAATAATCTTTAAGTCATAATCTTTCAAACAATTAATGGTTTCACTTACAATACCATTCGAAGAGTTTTCAATGGGAATTACTCCAAACTTTGCTGTACCACGATTCACTTCTCTAAAGAGACCAGAAATAGAATTAATAGGAAGATAAGCACTCATAGCACCAAATTTCATTTCGGCAGCTTGATGCGTAAATGAAGCTTCTGGACCAAGGTAGGCAATGGCTTCTGGTCGTTCCAAATTTCTAGCGACAGCAAACATCTCTAGAAAAAGTGCATCAATTGCACCATCAGTTAGCTTACCATTGTTCTTAGATTTTAGACGATTCAAAATTGCCTGTTCCCGTTCAGGACGATAAATAGGCGCACCTGTCGTGTTTTTCAACGCACCCACTTGATGAACATACTCCATACGTTTGTTGTAGAGTTCCAAAAGTGTGTCATCTATTGTGTCTATTTGTACACGTAGTTCATCGAGTGTCATGGTGTTCCCTTTTTTATCGTTATATTCGTCGGCTAAAGCCAACCCTACCTCTCCCAAACTAAATTTAAAGTTGGAATCTGTAGGGTTGGCTTCAGCCGACATAATTTATTTTATTGTTGCCAACTTATGTCACAGTTTTCTTCTAGTCTAATTTGGTCTTCAAATGTTTCACGTTCACGAATGAGATAATCTTTCCCCTCAAAAACAGCAACTTCTGCTGCACGTCCACGTGTGTTGTAGTTACTTGACATAGTAAATCCATAAGCTCCAGCAGAGTGAACCACTAAAATGTCATTATGGTCCATGATTGGAAGCGCAACATCTTTTCCTAAAAAGTCACCACTTTCACAAACAGGACCAACCACATCAGCAGGTGAAGTTTCACCTTCTTTCTGTACTGCTTCAATTTTATGATAAGCATTGTAAAGACTTGGACGGAGTAAATCATTCATTGCTCCATCAACCACTACAAAACGCTTCTCACCATTTACTTTTTCATACAGTACTTTTGTCAAAAATATTCCCGAATTTGCCATCATGTAACGACCTGGTTCAGAAAGAATGGTCATGTCCAAACCTTTAATTTGACTTAAAATTGCTTTTGCATAGTCCGTAGGTCTAATGGTTGTTTCATTGTCATAAACAACACCAAGTCCTCCACCAACATCAAAAAACTTAATCTCAATTCCAATCGCATCTAAGGAACGTACTAAGTCAGCAACAATGCCACAAGCTTCTGTAATCGGTGCCAATTCTGTTAATTGTGAGCCAATATGAAAATGAATTCCAATTGGGTTAAGATTCTCAGATTTTTTAGCATAAATATACATGCGTTTTGCAGCATCTAAACTGACACCAAATTTGTTTTCATGTAACCCAGTTGAGATGTAAGGATGCGTTTTAGGGTCAACATTTGGATTAACACGAATCGAAATACGTGCTATAACATTAAGCTCTTTGGCTATCATCGCTACACGTTTCATTTCGGCTTCACTCTCAAGATTAATGAGTAAAATATCTTCTTGCAGTGCTTCGCGAATTTCTGAGTCTTTTTTCCCTACACCTGAAAAAATAATTTTATATTTTTTTACACCTGCTTTTAAAGCACGTCTCACTTCGCCAATACTTACACAGTCTGCACCAGCACCAAGGTTGGCTAAATGACGAATAACAGCCAAGTTAGAGTTTGATTTAACTGCATAGGCTACTAAAGATTTTTTTCCACCAAAAGCATCTTTTAGCTCTTCGTATCGCTTACTAATGTTATTGAAATCATACACATAAAGAGGTGTATTGTATTTTTCTACTAAGGTTGTTATATCTACACTCATAAAATCGTTCCTAATTGTTTGTACATCTGTACTTAATGTCGCGATTTTATCTAAAAATTAGTTATAAACGGGTGATGTAATAAAGAGTTATATTCTGTTTTGAGATTTCCCCAAAGTATACAAAGCATAGAACCATAAAAGCACAACAGGGACAATCATGACAATCTCAGGAGATACCGTACCATTTTTGCCCATGCCTTGTAATGCAAAAAGAATTCCCCATGTAAACATTGTTCCCCCAACTGCTTTGGTTGTGGTCATCGCAATGTTCATATAACGAGAATGAAAAGGAAACTGAAAAATTAAAATCATTAAAAGGGCAATAGAGAAAAGAGGTATGACTACTTTTGCATAGATATCAGCCCTTACTTCGTAAGTATTCAAACCTTGATTTTCCAACAACTCTTTTGCTACCACACTCTCATACAAGGTTAATGTCTTCCCATCATATATGGATTCAAGTATTTGAGGTTGATAATCTCTTAATGTATGTAAAACAGGAATATGCTCAACCTTTAATCTTAAGTTACCCTCATTATTGAGTACTTTAGACTTTTTAATGGCATCAGTTGCAACCCACTCATAAATATTATACCATGCCTCTTTTGCTGTAAAAGTTTCAACAACCTCACGCCCTTTCATTTTAAAAATGGTTAAATCTTCTAACTTATACTGATCGGGGATTAATGCTCCAATATAGACAAAACTGTTGTTATATTTAAAAAAAAGATCTTCCGTTTTACTCATCCCATATTGGTTTGTAAAAAGACTTCGAGAACTGTCTCCTGCTGTTGAAAAAGAAGTAAAGTTTAAGGCAATAAAGACAAGATACGTTCCAAAACCAATAAAAAGAAAAGGTTTAAAAAGCTCTTTTCTTGTAACCCCCAAAGCATAAAATGAAGCAATGGTATTTTGTTTAATAAAAGATATTTTTGTCCAAATACCACCAAAAACAATGGCAAGTGGATAGAGTAAGTTCAATGCCTCTTGCCATTTTGTAAAAAGATATAAAATTTTAACATTAAAAGAGGGTAAGGCATGTGCATTCATTAAAAAATCTAAACCAGAAAAAAGTCCAGAGAGTCCCATAAGAATAATCAACATATTTTTTAAATAGTGATAAGCTACATATTTAAAAAGCATCTGGATTAATCTTCAAATTTTTTAAGTGAATATCTTGATTTAACCTCATCAAGTGTTTTTGTTTTTAACTCTTTAATGGCATGTGCTGTGTGTTTAATCCATCCAGTTAAAACGGTCTCTTCTTCTGTTGAGAAGTCATGTAAAACGTAGTCTGCTACTTGTGATTTATACTCTGGTTTTCCTACACCCATTCGCACACGATTGTACGCTTTACCAACCATTGCATCAATAGAACGCAAACCATTGTGACCACCATGTCCACCACCATTTTTAAAACGCAATGAAGAAAAAGGTAAGTCAATGTCATCATGAATAACAATAATGTCTTCTAATTCAATTTTATAAAAATTCTTTACAGCTTGTACAGAGTTACCCGAAAGGTTCATAAAAGTTGTTGGTTTTAACAATAAAATATTTGGAGCTTTAAAAAGTTCACCCTGAAAAGAGCTTTTGGAGATTTCATTGGCAGCAAAGTCAGAGACTAGATTGTCTATGACTCTAAAACCAATATTATGTCGTGTATTTTCGTATTGTGTTCCTGGGTTACCCAGTCCTACGATTAACAACATTTACTAAGCTTACTTAGATTTAATTACACCAACAACAGCAACATCAGCTCTGTCCATTAGTCTACACTCAGCAGGTGCTTCCATATCTCTTACAAGAATAGATTCATCTCTGTCAAGATCACTTACATCAAGAATAAATTTTGCAGGCATATTTTCAATAGTACCTCTAACTTTTAATCTTTTCTTTTGAAGCATCAATACACCTTTGTTTTTTAAACCTTTTGGTGTTCCTGTTGTTTCTACTGGTACAAGATAGTTTGTCACTTGACCTGGTACTGCTACTCTTAAGTCAACATGTTTAACATCACCATTTACTGGGTGAAGTTGATACTCTTGAATAACAACGTTAAATTCAGTGTCTCCAGCTTTAAGTGCAAGAGTTAAACCATCTTTAGCTCTTACAGCTTTAACAAAATCACCTCTTTTAAACGCAGCTTGTACATTCTCTACACCATTTGCGTAGATGTTAGCTGTTAGATAACCATCTCTTCTAAGTTGCTTTGAAGCACTTGATCCGATACTCTCTCTAGTAATACCTTCTAACATTTGTGTCCTTTAATTTTTAAAATTAGATGCGAATTATACTTTAATATTATTAAGATTTCGTGATTTTCTTATAGGTTTCACGAAAAAGCTTTACAATTGAACCATCATCCAGCTCTTCACTCTGAACAACTGGTTCTTTTTCAACTTTTTCATTGCCCTGCTCTTTACTTTTTTTAAAATCATCATTTTCACTTCTAAGTGTTAAAATCTCTTTTTGATAATGCTCTAACTGCTCTTCTATTTTCGTAAATTGATCTTTTGAAATAACAAACTCAGCATCTCCACTATTGGCTGTATAGAGTTTTAACTCTTCTTCAAACTCTGCAATGGTGTCCTGATATAGCTCTACTGACTTTAACTTCTCTTCATTTTCCAAAGTAAGCAATTCAATCTGCTCTTCCAAATTCATAACTCTTGCTTCATAAGCTGATTGATTCTCTTCCATAATCTCTTCAGACTTCAATAAAACAGATTCAAAACCTTCTAACTCTTTCAGCCTTTTTAAGTCGCGCTCTTCAAGCAGTTCTATTTGCTTATATAAAGATTTATTACTATCTTCATTATTTTGACTATTCTTAGCTTTATCTAATTTTACTTGCAATTGTGTCACTAAACTTGTTTTGTCAAACAGCGTCTCCTCTGCCTTCCGTAATTCTTTAGAAACTTTTTGTGACATCACCTTTTCATTACGAAATTTTTTCTCTAATTTTTCAAGCATTTCATTTCTATCTACCAATGCTGAATCTAAAGCATCCAGTTCTTCATCATACTTCTTTTTCTGAACAGCCTTTGATAAAAGCCATCCAAAAACAAATCCAAGTGCAATCGCAGCAACCAACCAAAGTGTCATTTTTAGCATTAATTCTGTCATTTTAATTCCTTATGAATAAAATCAGAATGCTTTGTTTGAGGGGTTCTGTCTCTTAGAACAAGGGTCGGTTTTAAGACTAAAGATAACTCATCATTTAAATCTAATTCCGAGTAATATCGCGCTGCATTTAAAGAGATACATGAAAAAATTAATAAAACTGCAGAGACCATTCCAGAGACAACTATTGAACCTATACGCACATTAAACCTTCTAATTTATAATTGTTTAATTATATTATAAAAAGTTTTAAAGCAACGTTATCTTATCACATAATAAAGAGATAATCGTCTACTCTTCTGATTCACTCTCTTTTAGGTCAAAAATATCAACAGGGCTATTTTCCTCTTCATCACGATTCTCTTTACGTCCAATTCCTTGTAATTTCAGCTTCATATCTGAAGGATTGGTCGCATGTTCCAAAGCAACATCTCTTGAAATTTTTCCTTTTTCATGCAGTTCTAAAAGAGCTTGGTCAAAAGACTGCGAACCATAAATTTCTTTTCCTTCTTCAATCGTATCTAAAAGTTCATAATCTTTATTTTCTGTAATTAAGTCAATAATCCTAGGAGTCTGTTTCATCACCTCTATGGCTGCAGCTCTTTTTCCATCTACCGTCTTAACTAATCGTTGACAGACAACACCAGACAAAACAGAAGCCAAAGTAATACGAATACGATTCTGCTCCTCTTTAGGAAACATTCCAATGACTCTGTTAATGGTCTCTTTCGCATCAAGTGTATGCAGTGTAGAAAAAACTAAGTGACCTGTATTGGCTGCATGAAGTGCAATCTCAATCGTCTCCAAGTCACGCATCTCCCCAATCAAAATAACATCGGGGTCTTCACGAAGCGCCCCTTTAAGTGCATTTGCAAAAGAGTGTGTATCTTGACCTACTCCCCTTTGAGAAATAAGTGATTCTTTGTCCTTATGAACAAACTCTACTGGGTCTTCTACGGTAATTATATGCTTTTTTTTCGTACTGTTAATATGGTTTAACATGGCAGCTAAAGTGGTTGATTTACCTGAACCCGTTACCCCTGTAACCAAAATGAGTCCTCTGTGCATTTCTGAAAGTTCTTTTATGACAGGAGGAAGCTTCAATTCATCAAGGGTTAAAATTTTCACAGGAATAACTCTAAATACAGCAGACAAACCATCAATCTGATAAAAAAAGTTAACCCTAAAGCGATTGTGCTCATCTAAAACATAGGTGGCATCTAACTCTTTTTTAAAGGTTAAATCTCCATACTGTTTTTTACTAAGTATTGCTTGGGCAATACCATCTAACTCTTCATGACTAATCTCTTTGTTCCCTAGTTTGAGTAAATCTCCATTCACACGTAAACGAATGATAGCACCCGACTTTAGGTGCAAATCACTACCGTTGTTATGAAGAAGATTTTTAAGATAAAACTGTAATTTTTTTTCCATGAATAGATTATACTTTATTAAATTTTTATTAAATTATATCATAATAGTTTTAATTCAAATAAGTGAAAGATTTTTTCACACTATTCTGCGTTATAATAGAGTCAAAAAAGGACTCATATGGCATCAATATTATTGCCCCTTGCAAAAGGTTTTGAAGAAGTAGAAGCAGTCTCCCTCATAGATGCACTAAGACGTGGAGGCATTGAAGTAAGAGTTGCTTACTTAGATGGTGACATGGACACTGAACTGGTACTTGGAGCCAATGGCATTACCATTAAAGCAGACACTTGCATTTCAAATGTTATAGAAGAAGATTTCGACATGATTTTACTTCCTGGTGGTTGGGGTGGAACGTACATTTTAGCAGAGAATGAAACCGTACAACGTCTACTCAAAGAGTTTCAATCTTCTGGGAAAACTATTGGCTCCATCTGTGCAGCAGCTTTTGCACTCAAAGCAGCTAATGTTTTAGGTTCCAACTACACCTGTTATCCAGCTGCAGCCGATGAAGTCAATCATCCTGGGTACAGAGATGACCAAGCTGTTGTTATAGATGGTAACATCATGACTTCAAGAGGACCAGGAACAGCACTTTGTTTTGGTTTAGAAATTGTAAAAAGATTTTCGGGAGAAGAGACTTACCAAGCTGTAAAAGAAGGTATGTTGTTGGATTTTTGTAAATAATCCAACAACAATAATTTACGAATCCATCTTACCTATGGCACAAGAGACAAAACTTTTGGCAGTTGTCCCAACGGTTTGAAAGGTTGTTAACGCATCTGTTGTTAAAGGGTAACCCAGTGAACGAAGCTTTAGTTTTAAAGCTTCCTTCTTATCCTCTTCTATCTTCAAAGTAATTTGTCGTGGTTCAACTTCAAGGTTTACCTCAACTTCACCAAACTCTTCTAAAAGAGACTTTGTAAGTGTACCAGCACAGCCACCACACTTTACATTTTTCACTTCAAATGTTTGTTTCATAATATATCCTTTTCAAAAACCATTTAACTCAACCCTCACCATAGTTTTCATAAAGGTAGTTTACAACTTCTTCTATATCTTCATCGGTAATGGGTGCGCTAAATGTCTCTATCATCTTCATTATTTTTTTTCGCCAAAATACTTTAGACTGTTTTCCTTGGTTTATAATGTACCCAAAAGAGTGACACATGTTACATTTTCCTTTGGTTGAGTACTCACCTTTTCCCTCTTTCATAGGAAACTCAATGTATGGAACCTGTATCTTACCTTCTATCTGTCCAAAAAGAGGAAACGAGAACCATAAAAGAAATACTAATAAATATCTCATCCTATCACCTCTATGGTCACTTCATCTACCCCATTATATCGGTAACCTCCATGATTCCACTTAATCTCTTTTGCCAAAGGTTGCACCTCTCCAGCGTTACTACTCGCCTTACACATAATGGTAAGTTTCCCTACTTTACTTGGATTAAAGGTACATCTAAAGGCTCTAAATGCAAAATCTCCTGCATCTTCTTTGTCTAAAATTGCCTCTTTCCATGTCTCGCCATTGTCAACAGACATTTGAACCGATTTTATTCCAGACCCTGCATCAAAAGCAACACCACGGACAACAATATGAGAATTAACCCGTACTTTTGAACCCTTTTGTGGGTAACCAATAATTGAATTTACATTTATTTTTTCTATAGGTTTGGTTTTTTCTACCAACTTGTCAGGCGTTTCACACTCACACTCATTGTCTGGTATACGGTAAGCCTTTTCCATAAAGAGCAGTTTGTTTTTCTCTTTACTCACTGTAATGTTTGAAATCATCTTAATCCAACTGTCAGAGTAAGTTCCTGGAATAATTAGACGTAGTGGAAAGCCATTTAAATACGGTAAATCTTCACCATTCATCTCATATGCCAAAAGAGCATTGTCATTTAAATCTTCTAGTTTCATCTCTCGAATAAAGTTTGCTGTCTCACTATATACAGCCTTATCTTTACCATTAAAACCTAACCATGTAGCATCACTTTTTAACCCAGCATGTTCCAAAATATCTTTAAGGCGTACCCCTTTCCATTTTGCACAACCCATTGCTCCAGCTCCCCACTGAATTCCACTTGTCGTTGGATGAAAAGCAGAACGAGAGTTTCCTCCACATTGAAGTACAGAGGTTAACTCCACTTGTTTAAACTTGGTTTTCAAATCTTCAATAGACAAACTCAATGTTTTGTCTACATGACCATCTACCTTAACCCTAAACCCATTCGTACTAATATATTTAGGAATCATGGGCATGTGCCAACGAACAAAAAAGAGGTCATTTGGGGTTAATGCTGAGGTAAAAACTTCACGAGGGGACTCTAGAAGTGGAGGTCTATCTGAATACATAATCATTGGTCTTTTCTCAGGAAAAGCTATGGGTGAAATTGCTCGGTCATCCACAGGATGTGTCGTCTCACTAGCCTCCAATGTACTACTACCTAATGCAACACTCCCTGCTGTCACCATTGCTTTTTTAAAAAAATCTCTTCGCTCCATAATATACCCTTATTTTAATTATCAATTTAGTATATTATGAAGGAATCACTCTTAATTAATACTGAAAGAGTACTCTATTGCTATTCTATTTTGGCTTTCCATTTCCATAGTTCGCATACAAGTAGTCAATAACGGTCTTTGCATCTTGGTCAGTAATGGGTGCTTTAAAGTGAATCATCATCTTCTCAACTTTACCTTTCCAAAATGCTTTTGACTGTAAGCCTTGATTATCAATGTACCCTAAAGAGTGACACATCATACAATTGGCCTGATAAGTTGCAGCTCCCTTTGCTTTTTTTACTGGAAAATCAATATAAGGAATCGTAAAATCACCCTCAATCTGTGCCATAAGTGGAGCTAAACTTAATAGCCCTATCATCAATAATTTTTTCATCTTCTCTCCTTATATTACGGTTACGGTTACTTCATCAATACCGTTGTATTTATATCCACCATGGTTCCATTTTACCTCTTTTGCAAAAGGCTGTTCTTTTCCAAGTTTGTTAATGGCTTTAGACATAATGGTTACTTTTCCAGTTTTTGCTGGTTTAAACGAAAATCTAAACGCTCTAAAAGCATAACGTCCTGCTCTACCATCATCTAAAATTGCTTCTTTCCAAGTTTTACCTTCGTCAACAGAAATCATTACTTGTTTAATTCCATGACCATCATCAAAAGCAACACCTCTAACAACCAAGTGAGAATCTTTGTTAACCACAGCATCTGTTGTTGGGTAACCAATCACTGACTTTACATTCATTTTTGTAATTGGTTTGGTTGTTGGATACTTTTTCTCATGTGTTTCACACTCACAGTCGTTATCTGGTACACGATAAGCTATGTCCATAAAGAACAAATGTTTGTACTCATTCGTTACTGTAATTTTAGACAACATTTTAACCCATGAATCTGAGTAACTTCCTGGAATAATAAGACGTAAAGGATAACCATTTAAGTAAGGTAAATCTTCACCATTCATCTCATATGCCAAAATAACATGGTCATCTAACTCTTCAAGTCTTAACTCACGTACAAAATTTGGAGTTTCATAGTAAGCGGCTGTCTCTTTACCATTAAAACCAATCCATTCTGCATCTTTTTGAAGTCCAGCTTGGTCAAGAACATCTGAAAGACGTACACCCTTCCAAAGTGCAGAACCCATTGCTCCTGAACCCCACTGAATTCCACCAGCCACAGGTGTAAATGCAGAACGAGAGTTACCTCCACATTGAAGAACAGCCTCAACTTCTACTTGCTCAAACTTTGTTTTTAAGTCATTGAGTGAAATCTCAATCTCTTTTTCTACCAAACCATCAATCTTAATGGTGTAAGTATCGGGGTCAATATGCGTAGGAATATTTGGCATGTGCCAACGAACAAAAAACTGGTCATTTGGTGTCAAACGAGAAGTAAATACCTCACGTGGTGTCTCCAAAAGTGGTGGTCTATCTGAGTACATAATAAGTGGTCTCTTCTCAGGGAAAGCGACTTTACTTACTTTTCTGTTGTCAACTGGCTGATGTGTCTCACCAGCTTGGGCAACTGAGCTTCCAACTGCGACAGAAGCACCTGCAACCATTGCTTTTTTAAAAAAATCTCTACGTTCCATAAATTTCCTTTAGATATGAGATAAATATAATTTATTGCATTCAATACAATTAATTTAGATTCTGAATAATGCGAAAATAGCACTTAATTACCACTGAAAAAAGAGATAAATTATTACTTTTTCAAATAAATATTATTATTAAACAAAATAATTTTTAAGCACAATAAGTATTATTGATTAGATGAGGAATTTTAGGGGTATTATCAAAAATATTTGTATGATGAATCAATGGAATCTATAAAGTTTGAATGGAAACAAGTAGGGTCGATTTATCGACCATGAATGGGCATTGGCAAACTTTCCAAAGTTCGCCAAAAGGCTTTTAAAAAGAAACCAAAGGCATCTCCAAAACTACCTCTTTAAAATGAGTAGCTCGTTTTTTTATGAACAATGAAAGCTCATCAAGAAATGCTTTCTCTTCTTCTGTCAAAAGTTCACTCTCTAAAACAGTCTCTTCTAGTTTTTTCAATATATCACTACTCTGTTTCAATAACACTTTAGCTACCAATTTATGATTAACCCCAACCTCATCTGCAAACTCTCGAAGCTGATAAGCATAAACCTCATTAGGATTAAACTCATCGCCATAAGCCATGGCTAGGTTATGGTCAAAGTCATACATCATGACACAGAGCATGTCATAAAAAGGCGTTGTTTTAATACCTCTTTTGTTTACAAAGAAAGAAAAGTTTTTACCATGAGCATCAGAGTTTCCAATAATCAAATTAAACATTGCCCAGTTAAGCAGTTCTAGTTGAGCCACAGCAGGAACAGTACAGATTTTACTACTCTCAAACATCTTTTTAAAGCTCACACCCTCTCGAATATGCTCCACGTCCCTACTCGTTCCGAAGTTTTGTTCATACTTGTAAGTTGGTGGTAGGTCTAACATTTGGCATCCATCAATGATGTGTAATCGTTCTACAAAATCTTTTTTATGCACCCTATCAAATCGTTCTATCAAAAGTGTTGGGTGTTTGCCAAATCGTCTCAACTCTACATTGGCTACTTTTAAACCTATCTTTTTAGCCAACCTCATACAAAAAAGCTCGTTAACCACTATGTGACTATTTCGTTTGGTTTGAAACTTCATAATGTGTGTAGAGCTAAGTGTTCCATTAGCTAAACCTATTTTACCATCTTGAATAATTATAGGTAATTTAGCTTGAACTCCTGCAAGAGATAATCTTACTTTCTTATCCCAAATAGCAATGCTTTTGCTCTCAAGTTCTTCTATACGTCCTATTAACTCTTCTTCTAATATTTCTCTGAAAATAGGCTCACAGTTTTCAGTCTCTTCTCCAAAAAATAACGCTCCTGCTGTATCATAACCAATAGAATGCATTATTGCAAAGGTATTATTTTTTGAGATGTGTGTAAAGGAAGCAATATCTTCAAGCCCCTCTCCCTCTGGAATGAGGTTTTCTAAAAATCGCTTAATGGTACTTGATGAATAAGTAGTATCAAAAGCTAAATGAGGAGAAATGGCAAAACCATTTTTAGTCCAAATTTCATCATATTCAAAACAATAATTTTCATCTTTATCTATAGAGAGTTCGCCCACCACTTGGTTTTGCATACTCACTTTCAAACTATTCATCACTCCACTCCTGCATGGTCATTTGCATTCCCAACGCCTCCATGATTTGAAGTAAAGTT
>Ga0256826_1000265_pt1 | contig 30275 bp, 27 predicted proteins | sample CV79metaG_FD_185975 | JGI IMG/M metagenome (GOLD analysis project Ga0256826, IMG submission 185975) | Hydrothermal vent microbial communities from East Pacific Rise, Pacific Ocean - CV79 | ecosystem: Environmental > Aquatic > Marine > Hydrothermal vents | place: Pacific Ocean: East Pacific Rise...
TTTTGGGTTACAAAATAGTGTAATTTAGATATTTTCTTTTTAGTTATCTCATAGCCATTACTATAGCGTACTTGTCGAACTAATTTCTTCTGTAATTGTCTAAGCTTTTTGAGCTGTTTTTTGATTTGATATAGAAAGGCATTTTTTCGACTTTGAACTTTCTATCTTTTATCGTGATTTTCTCTTTTTCTCGTATCGAAAAGCTCTCATTGATACCTTTTTTTGCAAATTGATAATTATAGAAAGTAGGCATAGAGTATTATAAGATATTCCTATCATTTTAACGAATTTTTCTACTGAATAAATATGAATCTTTTATACATTTACATATATTTTACTATGTTTTTGTTAACAGTTACTAACCTTCTTTTTATGCCTTTATAGGCATAAAAAGCTTCTTGAGACTACAACACACCTTATTCTTTTAAAACTCCTGAAAACTTTATTCTCTGTGCATGAGTAATGGCAACTGCCATAGCATCTGATATATCAAAGGGTCTAATCTCTTTTTTTATCTTCAATAAACGCTTAACCATAAAAGCTACTTGCTCTTTTGTTGCCTTTCCATTACCTGTAATTGACTTTTTCACTTGTAAGGGTGTATACTCTGCATAGTCTCCAACAGAAAGAAGTATTTTTAAACTTAAAGCTCCTCGAAACTGTGCTAATTTAAGAACAGTTTTAGGATTATGGGCATAAAAAATGTCTTCAATCGCTACTGTATCGACATTATGAGCCGATAAAATCAAATCCAATCCTTTCGTTAATTCAAGCATTTGTACTTTCAAATGGTCTTTTTTGAACTTTAATACACCTGCTTCTATAAGGCTATACTTTTCACAGTCTAATTTTAATAAGCAATAGCCCATATTTCGGGTTCCAGGGTCAATTCCAAGTACAACCATTCACATCCTTTTGAAAATGTGAATAACTTTATTCACACCTTTTTATAGCCTTATTTTAGCCAACTTTAGATAATATTCACAAATTTTATTCACACAAACAACAAGGTAATTATGAATATAGGAAATAAAGTATTAAAAAAAATTAAGGATGAGATAAGTAATAAAGATTGGAATCGTTATATGAAGAATCTTACTTATAACGAAAAAGAATCAAAAAATAATATTGCACAGTTTTATGCCCCCAATATTTTATTAGCAAGATGGATAAAAACCAAGTATAAATTTCAACTGGCACATCTTTTTGAACTTGAAACCAAAATAAAACCCCATATTATTATTTCAGCTACTCAAGAAAAAGTCTTTAATGAGCAAACAAATGAATCAAAAAATGAACAAAGCCAAGAGCAAAAGAACCAAGGTAAAAGCACCATTTTAAACCCCTCTTTTACCTTTGAAAGCTTTATTGTTGGGAACTCAAACCAATTTGCCTATACCACAGCAAAAAGTGTGGCTGAAAAGCCTGGAGCGATTTATAATCCTCTCTTTTTATACGGTGGTGTAGGACTAGGAAAAACACACCTTATTCAAGCCATAGGGAACCATCAAATTTTTTTAGGTCGAAAAGTTATTTACACGACATTTGAGCAATTTATGAATAAATTTACCTCCCATCTTCGAGCACAAACAATGGATCGTTTTCGAGAACATTTTAGAGAGTGTGATATTCTAATTATTGATGATATTCAATTCCTCAGTGGAAAGGAACAGACACAAGAAGAGTTTTTTCATACCTTCAATGAACTCCATCAGGCTAAGAAGCAAATCATTATTACATCGGATAGGCAACCCCATAAAATTAGGGGTTTGGTCGACAGATTACGAAGTCGATTTGAGTGGGGATTAATGGCCGATATTCAACCACCTGAACTGGAAACAAAAATTGCCATTATTCAAAAAAAATGTGAAATAGATGGAATTAATTTAAATAAAGATATTATTAACTTTTTAGCTTCAAACATGGGAAATAACATTCGAGAAATAGAAGGTGCTATTATTAAACTCAATGCCTACTCTGGACTGATGAATCAAGAGTTAACATTAGAGTTTGCACACAATGTTATTAAAGACCAATTAATTGAAAAACAGAACAATATTTCCATAGATGATATTGTTACTTTTATCTCCAAAGAACTGAACGTAAAACTGTCCGATATTAAATCAAAAAAGCGAACACGTATTGTTGTACGTGCACGACGAATTTCCATCTATATTAGCCGAAGTTTAACTTCAAATTCAATGCCTCAAATAGCTGTCTATTTTGGAATGAAAGATCATACAGCAGTTAGTCATGCCATGAAGAAAGTTAAAGAAATTATCGAAGAAGATGAAAGTTTTAAACTTTTATTGGAAGAATTATCTAATAAAATAAATAAAAGTTCACAAATAAAAAATTAATTTAGAATAAGTATCTACTTCAAAGTAACTATATGTGAAAAAAAGATATAATTTCAAATGTGAAAAGATGTGAAAAGTCATCACATCTTTGTAATCAAGTTAAAACCCGTAATATAAGGCTTCAAAGCACATATTCACATATTCACGTAGAACTACTACTACTACTATTTATTTAAATAAATAAAGCATAAAAAAATAGGGAGATTAAATGAAAATTCGTGTTAATAAAGTATTAATAGAATCCATACTTATCAATCTGCAACCTTTTTTAGAAAAAAAAGATGCTAGTCAAATTACATCCCATATCTATTTTGAAGCTCAAAATGATATTTGTACAATAAAAGCAACAGATGGAGAGATTGGTTTAATCATTACGAGTAAGAACATATTTATAGAAAATGAAGGTTCTTTTACAGCAAATGGAAAAAAACTATTAGATATTATTCGTATTCTTAAAGATGAAGAGATTAGTTTAGAACGAATAGAGAATTATATAAATATCAAACAAAATAAATCAAAATTTAAACTACCAACATTTAATAGTACTAATTATCCTTCTTTTCCTTTAATTGAAGATAAACCTCAAATAACTTTAGACTCTATTAATCTAATTAAGGGTTTAAAAAAAATATCTTCAGCTATTGATAATAATAATCCAAAATTTGAACTCAATGGGGCATTACTTAATATTAAAAATAGTTCAACAGAACTTGTAGGTACAGATACTCGTAGATTAGCTATCGCTTCTCTCTCTAATCAAAATAAAGAAGAGTTTTCACTTATTATTCCTAAAAAAGCTATTTTAGAAATACAAAAACTTTTTATTAATCAAATTAATATCTACTATGATAAAACCAATCTTATTATAAAAAATAATAACTATTATTTCTTCTCTCGTTTAATAAATGGGAATTACCCTGATTATGCTCGTATAATTCCTAGAGAAAGTAAACTCTCTATGAATCTGCCTAAAAAAGAGATGATGGAATCTATTAAAATGATTACAACTATTTCTCAAGAGATCAAATTAACTTTTTTAAAAGAGAGTATTATTTTTCATTCACTTACTGCTGATAGCATTGAAGCAAAAACCGAACTTTTAATCCATACAGGAATAGAAGAAGATTTTAATTTGCATGTAAACAGTCGATATCTTTTAGATTTTATCTCTCAAGTAGAAGAACAAGAGTTTCAAATTTTACTTAATGAGCCAACTTTACCGTTCATTTTGAAAGATAAAAATTTTATTACAGTTATTATGCCTATCATCGCATAAAAAAAGAGGAAAAATATAAATGTCAAGCAATCAAACCAAATACATATTTGTCACAGGTGGAGTATTAAGCTCTTTAGGAAAAGGAATTACAGCTGCTAGTATTGGAACTCTTTTAAAACATTCAGGATTACGAGTAGCTGTTTTAAAGTTAGATCCGTATATCAACGTAGATCCAGGAACAATGTCTCCTTTAGAACATGGAGAAGTATTTGTAACCAAAGATGGTGCAGAGACAGATTTAGACTTAGGACACTATGAACGTTTTTTAGATACAGCACTTACTCAAAATAATAACTTTACTACAGGTCAAATCTATAAAACAGTTATTGAAAATGAACGTGAGGGTAAATATCTTGGAAAAACCATTCAAATTGTTCCTCATATTACCAATGAGATAAAAGAACGCATTATCAAAGCAGGAGAAGGGAGAGATATTCTTATTGTTGAACTTGGTGGAACAACAGGAGATATGGAGGGAATGCCTTTTCTTGAAACCATTCGCCAAATGAAACATGAACTCGGAAAAGAGAATCTTATGAACATTCATGTAACCCTCCTTCCTTATATTCGTACAGCAGGCGAGTTAAAAACAAAACCAACACAACACTCTGTTCAAGAGTTAAGACGTATTGGTATTACCCCTCAAATGTTAATTTTACGTGGAGAAGAGCGAATTCCTACGGATATTAAACGTAAAATTGCCTATACTTGTGATATTGAAGAGTCTTCAGTAATTGAAGCTGTTGATGCTCCGACTATTTATGAAGTTCCTTTAAATTTTATGGCTCAAGATATTTTAGAACCTATTGCTAAAGAGTTAAAATTACCCGAGTTAAAACCAAACATGAAGTTATGGTCTGAACTTGTAACAAAGATTATTCAACCCAAAAAGAAAACAACCATTGCTTTTGTTGGGAAATATTTAGATTTAAAAGAGTCTTATAAATCATTAACCGAAGCACTTATTCACGCAGGTGCAAATCTTGATGCTCATGTTGAAATCAAATGGGTCGATAGTGAAAAAATAGAAAACAACTATGCTAAAAAATTCCTTGTTGATTGTGATGGAATCTTAGTTGCAGGTGGTTTTGGAGAGCGTGGTGTCGAAGGCAAAATTCAAGCCATTCAATACGCTCGTGAAAATAAAATACCATTTTTAGGAATCTGTTTAGGAATGCAACTTGCTATGGTTGAATTTGCACGCAATGTTTTAGGCTTAGAGGATGTAACTTCTGTAGAGTTTAATCCCGATACTAAAAACCCTATTATCTTTTTGATTGATGAGTTTATTGATGCAAGTGGAGCAAAACAGATTCGTACAACCCAATCTCCAATGGGTGGGACAATGCGTTTAGGCGAATATGAGTGTGATACCAAAGAGGGGTCACATCTTCGTGAAGCGTATGGAGCATCAACTATTTTTGAACGTCATAGACACCGATACGAAGCCAATCCTCAATACCGTGATGCCTTAGAGCTTAATGGAATGGAGATTACAGGAGAATCAAATGGTTTGATTGAAGCTGTTGAAGTCAAAGACCATCCTTGGTTCTTAGGGGTACAATTCCACCCTGAATTCACATCAAGACTTCAAACTCCAAACCCTTCTATTCTAGCGTTTGTAAAGAGTGCTTTAAAAAATAAAGACTAAACATCTGTAGGTTCGATAAAATCGAATCTACAAAACAAGGAAATTTATGCCTTATTCTCCCATTATTCCTCAACAGATTGAAAAAAAATTAAAAGAACGTTTTTTTATAAACGGTTTTCTCTCTTTAGCTGATTTACCGAAACCATCAACATTTAAAGATATGGACAAAGCTACAGCTCGAATTGTTAAAGCTATTCATACAGGCGAAAAGATTATGCTTATTGGCGATTATGATGTCGATGGTGTAACTTCTACCACGCTTATGAAGATGTTTTTTAATGATATTGGTGTTGATTTAGAGTGGATTATTCCTAATCGTTTTAAAGATGGTTACGGTCTCTCTCCCAATTTAATTCCTAGAGTTGAAGGCTACAATTTGGTCATTACTGTTGATAACGGTATCTCTGCTGTGTACGCTTCACAGTTGTGTAAAGAAAAAGGGATAGATTTAATTATTACTGACCATCATATTGTTCCCTCTACGGTTCCCGATGCTTATGCCATTGTTGACCAAAAGCAAGAAGAGTGTACTTTTCCCTATGAAGAAGTGTGTGGTGCACAGATTACATGGTACTTGATAGCATCCCTTAACAAGGCTTTAAACAGCCAAATAGATATTAAGCCATACCTAGGGGTGGTCTCTATAGCAATTATCGCTGACATGATGCCTCTACAACATATCAATCGAGCGATGGTTACAGCAGGATTGAAACTACTAAATCGTTCAGAACTACCTGCAATTAGAGCGTTTATGGATAAGTTAGATAAAGTAGCTTTAAACGCAGAAGATATAGGTTTCCAGATTGCTCCTGTTTTAAATTCAGCAGGCAGAATGGACGATGCAAAATGGTCGGTAGAGTTTTTACTCAGTGATAATATCTATGATGCACGAGTACGATTGGACAGATTAATTGATTTTAATACCTCACGTAAAGCGATTGAGCAAAAAATTACAGATGAAGCGATTGAAAAAGCCAATTTAAACGATAATGTATTGGTCATTGCAGGAGAAGATTGGCATGAAGGCGTGGTAGGGATTGTCGCTGCACGGGTGGGGCGACGCTTTGAGAAACCAACCATTATTTTAACCAAAAGTGAACAAGGCGAACTCAAAGGGAGTGGGCGAAGTTTCCATGTTTGCAATCTCTTTAAAATAACCGAACCTTGTCGCCCTTTACTTCATAAATTTGGTGGACACGACTCTGCGATTGGCTTAAGCCTAGCTCCTGAAAATCTAGAGCAATTTAGAAAACAAATCAATCAAAACTATGAGCTTGAAAATTACGAAGAGAGTCACTTTGACCCCGATATTTTAGGCGAATTACGTTTTTCACATATTGATTTTACCCTTGTGAATAAGATGAAATCCTACGAACCCTACGGTCAAGGAAACCCACGCCCAAAATTTATTAGCTCAAATGTCATCATCGAAGATGTCAACGATATGGGAAAAGAGAAAGAGCATCGACGCTTTACTTTTTCACAAAATGGAGCAACACAACAAGCCGTACTGTTTAAAACCAAAGAAGTTTTTCACATAGGACAAGTAGTCACAGTAATTTATGGAATCAATGAAAATCATTTTAATAACAGGGTTACTTTGCAATTGATGGTGGAGAAGATAGTTTAAAGATGTTTTGTTAATTTTAGTGTTGATAGAGAATTTATTAACGGCTAGATATATTACTGTAAGAGCTAAATATTTTACTCCTTAAAATACCTATTCTTAGGTACTTTAGGAACTTTTAGGGCTAAGTGAGGGCTAAGTGAGGGCTAACTTTAGCTCTCACTTATTTAATATCCAATTCTTCTTTTCCATTTTAATTAATCCCTCTTTCCGAAGTTCTTGTAGATAATTTTTTATTTTGTTCTTTTTTTGTACCTCATTTAAATAATCAGGTAACTTATCTATTAAAACATTAATAAAGTTTGTCTTTTTAGCTTTTTTAAATTTCTTTAAGTAGTCAATCATTATTTTTTTAGCATAAGCATCATCTATTCCCTTTAATCGCATATAGTCATCTTCTTGATTTATTTGGCTTGCAACCATTGAAGAGATATAAAGGTTAGGACGTTTTCCCTCTATAAGTGATTTACTTCTTAAATATCTAGCCTCCTCACTACTTAACAGCTTTTTCTTTTGTACTTTATCCAGTAGTATAATATCCTCTAAACTTAGGTTTGGCATCTGTGCCAATTTAGTAGCATATTTAACATCAAGAACTTTTCCTTCTATTCTAAGCTTGACTTCATTATTCTCTAGTTCATATTCAGGTAGAGGAAAAAATCTATTTCGCTGTATCTTGAACATTTTGATAATTCCACTACCTATGGTATCTATCATCTTAAGATTTACCATTGCTTCGGCTAAAAATCTATTTCTATACTCTTTACTTGGAGCATCTGCATTCAATACATTTTGAATACTTTTCGGAATAAATGAGCCACTATTATCAAAGATTAACCAACTGTTTTCACTCTCTATCACATTTATCTTTGCACCGAGTAAATAGTCTTGGTGGGCAATACAGTTGTTTAGTGCTTCTCTTATGACATAAGGGTCATAGCTATCTACTTCTTCAGGAAAGAGTGTCCCTTCCATTAAATAACGATATTTTAGATTTCTAATTTTATTAAATACAGCATCAGCATTTAGCAAAAAAGGGCAAGAGAAGTGTTCATAATCTTTTGCCATATTATCACTATCTTTTAAAATCCAAGATATTTTAGCAATAGCAGGAGAGAGATAGTGTTCTGATTCAGATTTACCAAGCAGTAAAATAGCTGTTCTTGTTATCTGCCCATTGATGGTTATTTTTGCTTTGTTTAAAAAGGTTTTATCCTCCCATAACAGCACTTCATCTTTTAGTTTTGGATTTTTTTTAATAAACCACTCTCTTGCCATATCTATAGCTTTTTCTGATAGGTCATCAATAGTTGCACCATGACAAATCCCTATACTCCAATCTTCTTCTATATGGGCTTTTCTAATTCTCTCTATTTCTTCTAAGTTCAGAGGACTAAGTGACTCGCCATCTCTACCATAATAGTGTCCACTCCAAGCAATAGGCACACCCTTTGGTGCAGAGGGTATTTCAAACAGTACAACCCTTTTCCCCTCTTTTCTTACCTCATAAATTTCTCTAAAAGTAATGCCATTGGTGGTTTTTTCTGCAATCTCTCTTTTTAAGTTATGCAAGTCTTGTAAACTATTTCTAAATCCTGTCCCTACAACACTTTTATCTTTATCTTCAATTCCAAAAATAAGCCATGCTTCATCTCTATCTGAAAGATTGGCTTCATTGGCGAGGGCTGAGAAATATTTTCCTATTTTTTTAAAGTCATAACCCTTTTTTGCCTCTTTAAATTCTAAAGTTTCATTTTCACTATAAGAGGAGAGTAATTGTTCTAATTTCTCTTCTATATTTATCATTTTTTATCTCCTGCTCTTTATTTGATTAATAACAAATTATAGCACTTTAATTTGTAGCCTCTATATTAAAGAAAGCTCTTGTCTTTCCTCGTTTCCATAATGTTATATTGAAAATAGTACCCTAAATTTTAAGGACTAATAACTAATTATTCCCAAAAAAAGATTTAAAGAAATCGGCTTTAAATAATTAATTATTGACCCTATTTTTCTAGGGGTTGGGTCATAGAATTGAACATAAAAAATCTAAAAATATTAATTGTTTTCTAAGAAAGTTTGCTATAAAATGTGGGAATTAAAATAAGAAAGAAACAAAGTAGAGTCTCAAAAGCCGACTAAAACCAACGACTCTACTTCTAACCTAGGCTGTTGAAATTTTAACAGCCTATTGGTTAAGTCTGCCTTTAAAGGGTGCTGTTTCTTTCTTGTTCTCAAGAGATGTTGGTAGCTGAACTCTTGAAAATTTATATTTTCAAGGATAATTCTATGTCAGCTCTGCCTCAACGTACCCAAATCTTGGTCAAAGACCTTCTGTTTCAAGAAAAATACAATCTCTCTCATACCCAAACGGATTTAATGGCATATTTGGTCAATGTGACCTATTGGGCTACCTATGTCGAGGGGTATTATGTGATTGCTACTAAAAAAGTGATGTCTGATTTACCGTGTTTAGGAGAAAAAACTTTTGAAGCTTCGTTAAAAGTTCTAAAAGAGTTTGGACTTATAGAATCTAAAATAGTAGAGGTCACATCATGGAGAGGGAAACCGAAGTTAAGAGCTATACGGCTTACTTACAAAGGGAAGGAGTACAACTCAAAGCTGGTTCTACCTAGTCAAGATGAAAAGGTAAAACGATTGGAAAAAGAGCTAAAAGAGGCTCTTGAAAAATTGAGTCTCTCTGAAGAGAAAGTTCAGAGTGAAAAACCCGATACTATCGAGAAAGAACGGCGAGTAACCCTGCCTAAAAAAGAGAAACTTGATAGCTTTATACAAGAGAGTACAGAGCATTTTGGCTTAACAAGCAGACCCATCTGTAATTTTGTGCCAAGCTACAACAAAGAGACGACTTTTTATATCAACAGCTATAATAAACTCTCTATTATTACACAAAACAATGAGCTAAAACAGCTAAAAAATCCAAAAAGTGTTAATGAATTTTGGCAATGGCTCTATCTAAACCCTCAACGAATTGGCGATAAAATTGACTTTTTACAAACTCCAACGCTAAAGGAGTTAAAGCAGAGGTACATTGATAGACCTATAGAGATAAACGGTATTACGTTAACCATTGTTGATTTTGTTGAAGCTCACGGGGGTGTAAAGTTAAAGGTCAAAGAGAAGAATGGAATCGAGAGGTTTATCGTGAATTCAGAGACTCAAAAAGATATGATTCTTGGATTGGAACGTTGTCATCAAATTCTTGGCAAGATTATGAAAAAATCTCTTGTTCTTATTGAAAGAACTTTAGTATAATCTTTTCTTTTGAGATATTATTTATTAAGAATTTGTCAAAAATACTCTTTAAAATTTATATAAAAAAAAATCTTTCTATGCTATAATAATTTATAGCAAAATAAAATATTTGGATAAAAAATGAGTCTCTCTCCTTTTGAAAATGGCTTAAATAAGCTTTCAATGTTAAGTGAAGATACAGGTCTCTATTTTTTAAATGATAATATTCACAACTCTCAAATAAAAATACATATTGAAGAGGCAAAAAAATATAAGCCTACTGCAATCTATGTAACAGAGTTTGAAAATGGTTCTGTTAAACCTCAAATATATATTTATGACAATACTTCAAATCAATTAACAGATAGTGAAATTACTAATCAACATAAACGACTTTGGAATGCTTATAAAGTTCCAATGTTTTTTGTATTTACAAAAACAGAAGTAAAAGTCTATAATTGTTTAGAGAAGCCAAATATAAATGAAGCTAATGGTCAACTGGAGAATATTACTCCTTTTGAAACCATTCAATTATTATCTAAAATTACAGAAGAATTTCAAGCTACTATGTTTGATAGTGGAGCATTTTGGAACTCAAAATATAAAGATAATTTCTCTTTTTCAAATAGTGTATATGAATCACTTCTTAATGAGTTAAAAGATTTAAGAAAAAAATTAATTTCTAAAAATATACTTTCTGTAAAAACTACAGAGAGTTTACTTATTAAAACTATTTTACTTCGTTATCTTGAAGAGAGAGGTGTTTTTGAAAAAGGCATAAAAAATACAAAAACTTATTGGAATCAATTTAAAAAAGGTGCAACTTCATTTACTGATTTATTTGATGATAGTAAAGCAGTTATCGCACTGTTAGATGACTTGAATGAACATTTTAATGGAGGAGTTTTTGATATTGGAGAAGAGGATAGTGAAGAGAGAAGAGAACTATTAAATGCAGATGATTTAAAGGAATTTCAATATTTTTTAAAAGGGAGTAAAGAGGGAAATCAATTAGTTTTTTGGTCTCGTTACTCTTTTAAAGATTTGCCTATTGAGCTTATTAGTAATATCTATGAGTTATTTTTAAAATCAGAAGATAAAGCCAAGGGTGGTGTGGTGTATACACCACCTATTTTGGTAAATTTTATGATAGATGAGATAATGCCACTAGATAAACCACAAAAAGATTTTAAATTAATAGACCCTTCTTGTGGTTCGGGTATCTTTTTGGTTGGAGCATACAAACGGCTTATTCAGTGGTGGATGATAGAAAACAATTGGGAAAAACCATCTACAACTGTAGCTAGAAATATTATTAAAAATAGTATTTATGGAGTAGATAAAGAAGAGGGTGCAGTTCAGCTTTCTGTATTTAGTTTAGCTTTAGTTTTGTGTGATACATTTTTACCTAATGTTATTTGGAAACAGTTGAAATTTGATAATTTAGAAGATTTAGGAAATATAATAACAGAAGATTTTTTTGAATATATTCAAAACGAAGATAAGCATAATAAATTTGATTTGGTTATTGGGAATCCTCCATTTGTTTCAGGTACTAATACCAAATCATTTAAAGAATTAGAAAAGAAAGAGTCAAAAAGTAGACCAAAGATAGATAAGAAACCATTGGTACTACCTGATAAGCAGTTAGCACTATTTTTTTTAGAACAGAGTTTTAAACTTTTAAAACCAAATGCTTATCTCTGCATGATTCAACCTGCTTCACCTTTTTTGTATAATCACAAACCACAAATATTTAGAAGCTATCTATTTGAGAAGTATCAGACTCATCAAATTATAGATTTTAGTGGTTTAAAAAAACTGTTTAATACAGCAACGGTCTCTGTAGCTGTTGCTTTTATGCAAAAAAAATGTCCTGATGTAGAGAAAGATATAATACTTCATCTAACAGTTAGAGAGACTTTTTTTGAAAAAGAGAAAAAGTATTTTGATTTAAACTATTATGATTTTCATTGGTTGAGGTACAAAGATGTTCTTGAACAAAAGAATATTTGGAAATGTAATCTAATGGGGGGAGGAAGAATTAGAACTATTATAAATAGATTAGATAATTTTCCAAAATTTATTACTTTTCTTACTGAAAAAGAGAAAAATAGTGGTTGGTTGTATCGTGTAGGATTTATTATTGGTCACAAAAAATATCAAGGTAATGAAAAATATAAAAAAGATTTTTTATATAATAGTTTAACCTTGTCAAGGGATGCTTTTGGTAAAGATGGTATTGATAAGAAAAAATTAGAATTTTTACGCGAGAAGTTTTTTGAAGGAGCAAGAGAAGAAAGGTTATATACTCCACCATTATTGTTAATTAGAAAAGTCTTAAAAAAAGGAAAATTGCTTTTAGCCTATGTGGATTATCCTCTAAGTTTTAGGGATAATATTATTGGGATTCATGCTCCAAAAGAGGATAAAAAAGAGTTGAAAGAATTATATAATACTCTCAATCAACAAGGATTACTATATACTTTTTATCTGATGGTTACAAGTGGAAGAGCAGGAGTGGGTAAAGCTACATCATTATTAAAAAAAGATATAGATTTTTTACCATATTCTAAAAATATAGAGGCATTATCATTATCAAAAACTGAACAATATTTTGCAAATGATACATTTGATTATATGCTCAATTATATTAATGGAAATAGTAAAAATATACCTATCCTAAAGAGTGTTACAGATGACCAATTAGACGAATTTCAATCCGTATATTGTGAATTATTGAACAGCACTTATAAACATGTAAAACCATTGAATCGATTTGAGACAAAATCATTTATTGGTTGCTCGTTTTATTATAAAGATAAGCCAACATCTAGTTTATTAGAGAACTCAGAAGAGTTAGATAGTTATCTATCTACTATTATCAATAATAAAACAGGTCAAAATGTAAATATAAAAAGAGTCCTTCGATTTTATGATAAAAATGTAATTTATATTATAAAACCTAAAGAGTATCGTTTTTGGTTGAAATCTATTGCTGTTAGAGATGCAGATGAAACATTTGCTGATTTAGTTCAAATGGGGTATTGATTTGTTAAGTGATAATAAGCCTATAGTAACTTTCTCTAAGCTTGAAAATTGGACAGATAATGAATCTATTAATAGAGTGATTTCTTTGATAGAAGAAAATTTAGAATTATTTAAACAAAAGTATTGTATTCCTAAAAATGAAACAGATTTAAATCAAAACTTTGCACTATGTATGAATAGCAGAGCCAAAGATGAGTTATTTGGATTTAGTAATGAGTATAAAGATATTATTAAAGCAACACCTCATAAAGTAGATTTTGGTATTGTTCCTGATGGAGAAACAGATGCTTTTTTTGTGATAGAAGCAAAAAGATTAAATAATGGTTTGGGTAAACCAAGAGAAAAAGAGTATCTCGTTGGTAAGATAGGTGGGATTGAGAGATTTAAAAATCAAAAACATGGTGGAGATTTGACTTATGTTGGTATGATTGGTTATGTACAAACGGATAATTTTGATACGTGGTTTACTAAAATTAATAGTTGGATAGAAGAGGAGATTGTAGCCCCAACATCGGATGATTTGATTTGGGAAAAGCAAGATAAATTGAAGTTTAATACCAAATCTAAATTATTCAATACCTATCTATCTCAACACCAATGTAAAATAAAAGATATATCCATGTATCATATTTGGATAGATTTACAATAGTCTATGTATCAAAATAAAAAAGAACGGCTCTATATTTCAGAGCTATTAGAAGACCCTTCGGTTACCTACCCAGCATATTACGCATTAAGTGCGAAGATGATGAAAAATGAGATGTTGCATTATGCGATTATTGTTTTGCACTCTTTAGACTTTGAGCATTATGAACAGCCAACGTCTTATGAGGATATTTTTGCTATGTTTTCGGGGGGAATGTACCCTATTTATAAAGAGATGCATGTGGTAGGATATTTTGGAGGAAAGATGATGTATCTTGATGCCAGTGGGTGGAAAGGGATGCCTTGTACTCAAGATGTGTTTAAAATGGAGAACTGGATGGTCTGTTAATTACAGCATTCCTTAAATTATAGCGTTTTAAAGTAATTTTTGATTAAGATACATAGATAGTTAAATCATATTACTTCTTAAAGGTCATCAGTGAATAAAATTAAATTTTTTTTCTTAACACTTCTCTCTACGATTCAGCTTTTTTCAGGAACGCTTCCTTATGATTTAGAAGCACAAATGGGTAGCATACCTCTAAATAAAAATAATTACAGTATTTTTATTCAATCTACGTCTAGCCCCATCCCCTTGGCTTCATGGCATGCACATAAAAAGCGTTCTCCTGCTTCTGTTATTAAACTCTTAACCATCTATTCTGCATTAATGGAATTGGGGTATGATTATCGTTGGGAGACGAAGTTCTATTATACTGGGACAATTCGACGAGGCATTCTTCGTGGAGATTTAATTGTAAAAGCATCAGGCGATCCAACACTAAAAACAAAAGATATTGATTCGATTGTTTCAGCGATAAGAAGCCATGGTATCAAACAGATTACGGGCAATATCATTTTAGATAAAAGTATCTTTAGAATTAGTAGTCGAAATAACTCGGGTTTTGATAAGAATCGTTATAGCCCCTATAATGCTATGCCCGATGCATTAATGTTTAATCAGCGTAAAAGTACGGTTTGTGTCTCTCCTCATGGACGAAAAATTTATATTAATAAAGACATTCCCGATTTAAGTTATCGAGTAATTAATAAAATGCGATTGGTTAATGGCTCTTGTCGAGGCAGTCGTTCTTGGCCAAGACTTAGTATTAAAAATAAAACCATGATTTTTTCAGGAAAACTTTCTAAAAATTGTTCTAATAGAAAAATTTGTAAAGTTGTAACCAATCCACACTTATCATTTTATTATACGTTAAAAAATAAGATTAAAAAGAGTGGAATTAAATACACAGGAAAAATGAAACTACGAAAAACGCCTAAAAGTGCAAAGTATCTTTTTTCTCATTTTTCCAAATCGTTGGAAGAGGTTATTTCTGTAACGGCTAAAAAGAGTAATAATCTTTTTGCACGACAAATTTTGTTGACCTTGGGGGTAACACAGTATGGAAAACCAGGAACCTTACAAAAGGGGCGTAATGCTGTAGAGAGAATATTAAACACGCACCAAATTTTAGAAAAAGGAAAGACTTTTATTGAAAATGGCTCAGGTCTTTCACGAATTTCAAAAGTTACAGCTCAATCCTTAGGAAATTTACTATTAGATGGTAATAAGCATTATGGAAAGCGATGGATGCAAACCCTTTCGATAGCAGGTATTGATGGAACAATTAGACGACGTTTTCGTTACTCTTCGGTATTTGGTCGAGCATGGATGAAAACAGGAACGATTCGTGGTGTAGCCAATATTGCAGGCTATGTCGAAGGAGCTTCTGGAGAACGTTATGTGGTGGTCGTCTTAGTGAACGATAAGTATTCTCGGAAATATGGACGTAAACTGGCAAACAAAGTGATTGAATGGGTTGCTGATACTCAATAGGAGTTGATATGGATAAGGCTGTTTTAATTATCATGGCAGGGGGAAAGAGTTCTCGTATGAAGCGAGATAAAGCTCTTTTACCTTTTGGAGGCTATACTTCTTTGGCTGAATATCAATATGAACGATTTAAAGCCTCTTTTTCAAATGTTTATATCTCTGCAAAAGAGAATAAATTTGATTTCTCTGTAGATATTATAGAAGATTGTTATGCTGATTCATCCCCTTTAGTCTCATTGATTTCTATTTTTGAAACATTAACGGATATTGATGAAGTAGTTGTGTTGAGTGTTGATTCTCCTTTTGTGACAGAAGAACACTTTAAGACCCTATGTCATCGAGCCGAAAAAGAGAGCGATATTATTGTAGTAGAGTCTCCTAACGGATTAGAGCCTCTTTGTGCTATCTATAGGCAACGTATTGTCTCTATAGCCAAAGAGATGTTACAGACGAATCAACATCGTTTAAAGAGCCTTTTTGAGAGAGTCAAGACGCAAAAGGTACTTTTCTTAGATGAAAAGCCTTTTATGAATCTGAACTATCCTTTGGACTATGAGTTAGCAAAAAAGTTGTCGTCCAACATTTGAATCATCATGTTCTTTGTAAAGTAAACAAACTTTTCAAACAGCTCACTTTTATATTTGTCTTTATGATAAATCATAAAAAAGTGACGTTTACACTCAAAGTTTTTTAAAGGAATTTGTATTAATGTTTGAGCTTCGATTTCTTTTCTAACAGCAATTTTTGAGATACAGGTTAGACATTGATGGTTGAGTAAAAGAGATTTAATAGACTCGGTATGACCCAATTCTAAAAAAATATTAATGTGGTCTACTTTATCTTTTACATAGTCTAAAAAGACTTCACGTGTTCCAGAACCTTCTTCACGTAGTACCCATTTTTTTGATTGTATTGAATCTATAAAGCACTCTTTACTTAGTTCTGGGTCGGTGGTTACAACAACCAATTCATCAATACCGACTACCTCTTTGATAATATCGGCATCGTTAACCATCCCTTCTATAAAGCCAACATCAAGTTTTCCCTCTTTGATGAGTTCAACAATGTTTTTTGTATTGCCCTCTTTTAGAGCAACTTTTACATCAGGATAATTGTTCATGTACGAACAGATAATTGGAGGCATCATGTAGTCTACAACGGTAGTACTTGCACCTACACGAACCATACCTTTGTTTACCGTATTTTTAAATTCGTATTCAATGTCGTTGATTTTTTTTATAATGGGAGCAATCTCTTTTTGAAAAGAGCGTCCCATCTCATTGAGAATAAGTTTTTTATTGATTCTGTCAAAAAGTGGATTACCTAAAATTTTTTCTAGCTCTTTAATTGCCATAGAAATTGCCGATTGGCTAAGACCCATTCCTTTAGCCACATTGGTAAGGTGTCCCTCTTTAACAACATTTAAAAATATCTCCATTTGACGGAGGGTTAATTTGTCTTTTTTATCTTTCATGAAGTTATTATATCAGAAAAATAGTTTATATTATATCAAATCATCAAAAAAATTGAATATCCTCTAAAATTATAGAGAATAGATTGTTTATTGACTAAATTAAGTCCACACCTTTTTCGCCTTGAATCATGGCTCCAATAACATAAGCATCACTGTTTGCACATACTGCTTCTGCATCTTCACTATCGACAACAAGTACCATTCCTACACCCATGTTAAAGGTTCTAAACATCTCTTCTTCTTCAACATATTGACCCATAAATTCAAAAATAGGAAGAATTTTTAAAGAATCTTTGCTAATTTGAGCTCGCATGCCTTCTGGCAATACGCGTGGTAGATTTTCAACAATTCCACCACCTGTAATGTGTGCCAAAGCTTTAATTTTGTCTCTGTTTGCTTTGAACTCTTTTACATAAATTCTGGTTGGTTCTAAAAGAGTTTCAATAAGAGGCTTTCCATCAAATTCTGTGTCTAGGCTCATTCCCAATTTATCAAAGAAGAGCTTTCTAACCAATGAATATCCATTTGAGTGTACTCCTGAGCTTGGAAGAGCTAGAATAACCTGCCCCTCTTTTACATTTGCCAGTGTATCCATCTCTGAACGCTCTGCAATCCCTACAGCAAATCCTGCAAGGTCAAAATCAGAATCTGAGTACATTCCTGGCATTTCAGCTGTCTCTCCACCAACAAGAGAACATTCACTTCGTCTACATCCCTCTGCGATTCCTGCTACAACATCTTTGGCATTTTCTGGAATAAGGTGACCTGTTGCATAGTAATCCAAAAAGAACATTGGTGTTCCAAAGTTACAGATAAGGTCATTCACACACATTGCAACCAAGTCGATACCAACGGTATCAAATTTATTACTATCAATTGCCAGTTTTAATTTTGTTCCTACTCCATCTGTTGCAGAAAGAATAACGGGTTCCTTATAGCCTGTAGGCAGAGCATAAGCACCTGCAAAGGAACCAATTCCTCCAATTACATTTGAATCAAAAGTTGATTTTACATCAGCTTTAATCGCTTCTACGAAATTATTTCCTGCATCAATATCTACACCTGCGTCTTTGTATGAAACTTTTTCCATTATTTATTGTCCTTATTCATATCATTACAAAGTGGAAATGCCGAGTTTAGTACTTTGCTAAGGTAGCAAGAACCTGTTAGTCCACTCACTATCAATATAAGCATTACACTTACTTGCAACATAAAAGCAAGCTTTAACGAACCCATTCCTGTTAACATTAAAACAATACCCAATACTGAAGCTAAAATGATTTTTAGTAACTTCTCAACACACATACGTCACTCCTGTAATTTTTTTGTAAGTATAGCTAAAATTAACTGTTTAATTTGCGACCTAGTTTGGCTTCTACTGAAGCTACTTTATTATTGAGTCTACCCACTGGACCTTTACGCCAATCTATTTTAATAGAGCTGTAAATTCGTCCACAGTCAAGCTGTAACTCTTCGTATGCTTTGTTGATAATCGCTAAAACTTCTTCGACGGTTTCGCCTTCGATAATGGTTCCCATTGGGGTTAATTGATAGTTTAATCCACTCTTGTCAACAATATCCAATACGCGTGCAACAAAGGCACTTTTACTTTGGGTTTGCTCGGTTGGAAACATTGAAAATTCTACTAATGCACTCATTTTTATCCTTGATATTAATAGAAGTATCATACAGAAAATGGAGTTTACTTATGATAAAATACGTTCATTATTATTAGGAAAAGAAACGTGAGTAAAAAAATATTAATCGTCGCTTTATCTCTTATAGGCTTGTTGGGTCTTACAGGTTGTTTGGATGAATTAAATAGTGACAAAAAAGTTGAAAAGAAACTGCTCTCGGGTAGAGCCAATGAAGGTTTCTATAAACATTCAGAAGAGTGTTTTAAAGAAGCCAACTACACGGGAGCTTTGCATTATGAGCGAAAACAACTAGAAGAAGATTTAAAATATTATAAAGAAGAGAGTGCTGAAATTGCTGTGGATTATAATAACATTGCTTTAAATTATGATAAATTAAAAGAGTATAATAACTCAATAATCTATTATCAAAAAGCCCTAAAAATAGACAATAAAGTATTGGATTTAAAAAACCCTGAGAAATCGACGACTTATTATAATCTAGCCTCGTCTTACGACAGTATTGAAGATTATGATAAGGCACTAAACTATTATTTAAAATCACTAAGAATAAAACAGAAGCTAAAATATAAATTAATAACCTACCAAGATGTAGCTAAAATTTATAAACGAAAAAAAGATTATAAAAATGCACTAATCTACTATAAAAATGCTTTTATTGTTTATAGAAAACTTGAACCTAAAGACAAGGCTGTAGGGGTTAATATTTTGAAAAATATGGAACAGTTAGAAAAGAGAAAAAAATAGATGTTTGATGTTATTGTAGTTGGTGGAGGTGCGAGTGGTATGGTTACAGCTATTGTCTCTGCTCGACGAGGTAAAAAAGTATTGGTGCTTGAAAAAAACAATAAGCTAGGTAAAAAGCTTTTAGCTACGGGGAATGGAAAGTGTAATATTACAAATCAACGCCCTACTTTAGAACGTTTTTATTCTCAAAATCCAAAATTTATAGCTCAGGTTTTTGAGGGCTATAACTATCAAACTATTAAGCAATTTTTTAAATCCATTGGTTTAGAGCTGATTGAAGCAAAAGAGGGAAAAGTATTTCCCATGTCCCTGCAAGCCTCTTCGGTAGTTGAGTTATTGCGTGCCGAATGTGAACAACTTGGTGTTAAAATTTTACTGGATACTGAAGTAAAAAGTATTAAAAAATGGGAGCAAGGATATGGTATTGAACACTCCAAAGGCTCTGAACAAGCAAGCTCTATTGTAATGGCAACAGGACATCTCTCTGCCCCACAATTAGGTGGGGTAGACAAGGGTATTACCTTTGCTCAAAAAATGGGACATAGGATTATAAAATCATTTCCAACCTTGGTGCAACTGACTTCGCCAATGAAAAATTTGGAACGTATGGCAGGGGTTAAAGTAGAGAGTAGGGTAAGCCTAAAACGAAAGAATCAACAAGATATTCAAAAGCAGGGTGATGTCCTTTTTACTTCGTATGGAATTTCGGGTTTGGCTATTTTAGATATTAGTCGTTTTGTTATGGAAGAACTTATTCATAGCCCTACGGTAATGTTAGAGATTGATTTAATGCCCAAAATGAGCAAAGAACAGCTCTTCTCTTTGATGAAAAAAAGCCTAGTAAAAAAGAGTTCTAAGCCTTTGGAGCTGTGGATGCAAGGTTTTATCAATAAAAAGCTTATACCTGCTATCCTAGAGCCATTAAAGCTACAAAATGAAACCATAGGTTCGATTTCATCGAACATTAAAGAGCTTGAAAAAATTGTCGATAAAATTAAAACCTTTAACTTTACGGTTAATGGAAGCCGAGGCTATAAAGGTGCAGAGGTCGCTACGGGTGGGGTAGATACCAAAGAGGTTTATCCCAAAACAATGGAATCAAAGAAACATAAAGGTCTCTATTTTACAGGAGAAGTTTTAGATGTAGATGGAGACAGAGGTGGATTTAATTTGTATTTTGCTTGGGTTGGTGGGTTGAGAGCAGGAGAATCTGTTTAAGCCTCTTCTTCTCAACTTTTTTACTTAAACTTTTTCTTCCACTCTTTTTCAAATTTTTTACGTTTTAAAATAGAGAGTTTTTCGATAAAGACTTTACCGTCCAAATGATCCATTTCATGTTGGATGGCAATGGCTAAAAAATTATTGTTCTCAATGGTCTTTTTTTCTCCATAACGGTTTTGATACTCTAAAACAATATGTTCTGCACGTTCAATATCTTCATAGATACCAGGAATACTTAAACAGCCCTCTTGATGTTTGCATGAACCCTCTTTTTTGATAAAAGTAGGGTTAATAATTTCTAATGTTTCACTTTTTACAGGAAGAGCATCGTCATCATCTTCATCAGGCAGATTAATAATCAGAACACGTTTGCTTACACCAATTTGGATAGCTGCCAAACCAACCCCTTTTTTTGAGAGCATGGTATCGTACATGTCTTCTAACAGGCTATGAAGTTCACTATCAAATGCATTAACCTCTTTGGAGATAAGTTTCAGTCGTTTATCGGGATAGATTACAATATCTCTGACCATTGGAAGCCTTAACTAAAACTCTTGGTTAAAATTTGGTCAATAAGTCCATACTCAACAGCTTCGGCAGAAGACATAAAGTTGTCTCGTTCTGTATCTTTTTCAAGTCTTTTTGCTGTCTTTCCACAGTTCTCAGCCATAATCTCATTGAGCGTATCTTTTAGACGTTGAATCTCTTCGGCTTGAATTTGAATATCGGTTGATTGCCCTTGAGCTCCCCCCGATGGTTGGTGTATCATAATTCGTGCATTTGGAAGGGCATAACGTTTCCCTTTTTCTCCTGATGAGAGTAAAAAAGCACCCATAGACGCTGCTTGACCAATACAGATGGTTACAATGTCGGGTTTGATGTAATTCATGGTATCAAACATTGCCAATCCTGAAGTAATCACACCTCCTGGAGAATTGATATAAAAATAGATGTCTTTGTCTGGGTCTTGTGCTTCAAGGAAAAGAAGTTGAGCAACAATGGTTGATGCTACTTGATCATTTACTTCTCCACTCAACATAATAATACGATCTTTTAATAGTCTTGAATAGATGTCATAACTTCGTTCGCCACGACCAGTTTGTTCTACAACGTAAGGGATATAACTCATTATTTGTACCTTTGGTATTTTAAATATTTAATTGTTAGGAGAATACACTTTTTTTACTTAGAAAAGTATTGATAAAAGAGGAAGAATCCCAAGCTTAGGCTTGGGAGGATAAAAAGTTTAAAGAGATTACTGCTCAATACCAATAATTTTAGCAAAAAGTTTATCTTCAATCATACCCATTTTAACAGCAGGAAGAAGATTGTTTTGTTGGTAGTACTCAATAACTTGTTGAGGATCTTGACCCGACATCATCGCTTCGTAATAGATGGTTTGAGAAACTTCTTGGTCATTTACTTCAATTCCTTCTTTTCTTGCCAATGCATCTACAAGGAAAGTAGCTTTTACAGAACGAATAGCATCTTCTCTTACAGAGTCTCTAAGTTCATCAATTTTAGCATCATTGTCTTTGTATTCTGCCAACTCATCTTCACTCATCTCTTTTGCTTTGTTGTTGATTTGTGCATCAATCTCTTGGTCTACAATATTTTGTGGTAAATCAAAATTGTACTCTGCAACCAACGCTTCGATAAGTTGTGGTTTTAATGTTTCATTATAGAGTTTAGAAACTTTTTCAGATTTCACTTGCTCTGCAATTTTTTCTTTTACGGTATCTGCTGTTGCATTTTCATCGCCAGGGATTAATCGTTTAACCATATCTTCATCAAGCTCTGCTGATGATTTTGCTTTGATTTCATTTAGAGTTACTGTAAACACAGCTTCTTTTCCTGCAAGGTCTGCTGATTGGTAATCTTCTGGGAACATTACCGTTAAATCTTTTGTTTCGCCTTTGTTTATTCCTACCATTTGGTCTTCAAAACCAGGAATAAATTGACCAGAACCGATAACCAATTCAAAGTTCTCTGCTTTTCCACCTTCAAACTCTTCTCCATCAATTTTACCAACAAAATCAAAAGTAGCTTGGTCATCTGTTGCCAATGCTCTCTCTTCTGTGAGTTTTTTAAACGGTGCATTGTTATCAAGAAGTGTTTTAAGTCGCTCTTCTATTTCAGTATCTTCAACAGTTGGTTCATCGTAGCTTGGTGCTAATTTGTCGTAGCCTTCTGCTTCGATTGTTGGACGCAATGAAATTGTAAGTTCAACATCAATACCATCTTCAACTTTTTCATATTTTTTAAATGTTGGATCAGAAATAATATCTGCTTGATTAATCTCTAACTCTTTTTTTGCTGATTCAACAATCTCTTGTACGGCTTGACTCTCAGCATCTTGTGCCAATTGTTCTGCATACATTCTTTTGATTGTTGCTACAGGTACTTTACCTTTTCTAAATCCATCCACATTAGCAGTTTTTACCAGTTGCTTTGCTGCCTTTGTAATGTTCTTTTCAATGTCTGTAGACTCAATTTTTGCTACTACCAATACGTTTGCTGTGTCGGTCTTTGTTGCTGTAATATTCATTACAATCCTTTTTACCAAAATAATTTGGGAATTTTAGCAGAAATAGGCTAAAACCCTTTAGCTATACGCTTAAATAACTTAGACTTTATACCATAAATACTGTAGGCATAATAATAGGGTAACGTCTTTTTGTTCGCACAATGTATTTTCGTATAATAGAACGAAGTTCATCTTGAATTGCTTTAGGAGAAGCAAGTTGTTTCTCTTCAGCATTTAGTAAAAAGGTTTCAATCATGTTTTGAATCTCATGTGCAAAGCGTTTATCTTCTTTATTTGGAACCAAACCATGCGTGTTAACAACAGCTTTTCCTATCATCTTTTTAGTAGATTTATTGATTTGAAGAGCAATATTAACCACACCGTCAAGTGATAATTTTTGTCTGTCTTCTATCACATCGGATTGAATCTCTTGGTTGTTTTGATTATCAATATAACTCTTGCCTGTTTTAACCGTTTTTACTTTTTTAAGGTATTTGGTTGTAATCTCAATTTGGTCTCCATCACTCATAAGTAACATATTTCGACTGTCTACTCCACAAGCAATGGCTGTTTTAGAGTGTTTATGGATATGGTTGTACTCTCCATGCACAGGTAAGAAGAATTTAGGCTGAACCAAACGTAAAATTAGTTTTTGTTCTTCTTGACTAGCATGACCTGAGACGTGAATATTTTCAAAATCTTTATAACGAACGGTTACACCTGCTTTTACAAGCTTGTTCATAAGTGAAGAGACAGAACCTTCATTTCCTGGAATAGCATGAGCCGAGATAATAATGGTATCGCTTGGCTTAAGTTTGATGTGTCGATGCTCATTGGTTGCCATTCTTGATAGGGCAGCCATCGCCTCACCTTGAGAACCAGTGGTTACTACAAGTATTTGCTCTTCTGGATATTTAGGTACTTCATGAGCATCAATAAAGTGCTTATCTGGAATATCTACATAGCCTAAACGTCTTGTTGTCTCAATGTTTCGTTCCATTGAACGACCAATAACACAAATCTTTCGTCCCACAGCAATTCCACGCTCCATCGCTTGATAAATACGGTGTGTATTTGATGAGAACGTTGACATAATAACACGTCCTTTTGCAAGGTCGAATAGGGTATCAAATGTTTTTCCTACTACGGCTTCAGATTTTGTAGCACCTGGGTTATGCGAGTTGGTACTGTCTGAGAAAAGACAAAGAACACCTTTGGCTCCATAGTGTGCAAAACGCTGTAAATCCATGGTTTGATTATCAATAGGGGTGTGGTCAATTTTAAAGTCAGCTGTATGAATAAACGTACCTGCTTTAGACTCAATAGCCAATGAACAGGCATCTATAATTGAGTGCGTGTTGTGCATCCACTCAATTTTGAATCCACCAATCTCATACTGTTTTCTTTTTGTTATATAGTTAAAGAGTTTGACATCTTCCATTAGTCCATGTTCTTGGAATTTGTTTTCAATCATTGCCAGTGCCAATGGTGTTCCGTAAATTGGAAACTTTAACTCTTTGTATAGGTACGGAACTGCACCAATATGATCTTCGTGAGCATGGGTAATAATAACGGCTTTGATTTTACTTTTAATCGCATGCAAATAAGAGAAATCAGGTACTAAAATATCCACACCATGCATGGTCTCATCAGGGAAAGACATTCCTACATCAATAATAAATGCAGAGTCTTCATCTTCCATAACTGCCATGTTCCCACCAATTTCACCCAGACCACCTAGTGGTGTGAAACGGATTTTGTGTTTGTTGTCCACATTTATCTGTTTCCATGGGTTCATTCGTAAATCGTTTACCTCTTCGTTCTCTAATAACGAAGCTTTCATCGCTTCACTCATTGGACCTGGAACAAATTTCTTTGGTCGTCTTCCACCCCCACTTTTATTATTCTTTTTATAGTTGTTTTTATTTTGATTTGGGTTTGGTTTAGGGTTTGCTTTCGGTTTGGCTTTCGGTTTTGGCTTAGTTGTGCTTTTGTGCTGACTTTTATTTTGATTTGGGTTTGGTTTTTTATGGTTTGGTGCTTTTTTCCCCTCTTGGGTATTTCCATTAACCTCTTTATCTGGAACAACTACATTCCCATTAATTTCTTTATCTACTTTATGAACATTTCCATTAACAACGACGGGTTGTGTTGTTGTTTTTGGTCTTCTATGAGGATTTCCTGCACGTCTTGGACGTTCTGGTCTATCTCTTCTTGGTTTCGTCTGATTTGTATTTTCTGATGCCGTACTTATCTGTTCTTTTTTCTCATTGTTGTTTTGTTCTTCCATCTATATTATCCTTGTTTAATTCATTATATAAGTGATGATACATAGATGTCTCAGCTTCATGAGGTCTGATGGTTAGACTTACTTCTAAATCTTGAAGTAGTGCTTCAATTTTATCTTTATCGTAGTGAGTCGCCAAGTTTTTAGAGAGCTTTTTTCGTGGCTGTTTAAAGGCAACCTTTAAAAACTCTTCAAAATCTTTATTATCCTCACTGCGTGTTTTTCGTATTAAAAGAATAGAGGAGGTTACTTTTGGAGGAGGAACAAAATTCTCTGCACCCACATCAAAGAGGAGTTCTCCAAAGCCAACAGTTTGGGTTAAAACTGAAAGTCCTGAAAATGCTTTTTCTCTTGATTGTGCTGAAAATTTTTCAGCTACCTCTTTTTGAACCATTACCAAAACGGATTGGCAATTTTCATCTTTTAACGCTTTCAAGATAATATTGGTGGCTATATAATAAGGAAGGTTTGCAACCAAATGATAAGGCTCATTTAGCAGTAAATTGTTTTCCCAATTTTTAAGCACATCTCCACAATTTATCTTTAGTGTTTCAGTGTGGATAGATTCACTAAATGTTGTTTGGAGATGTTCACATAATCTTTTATCAACCTCAAATGCTGTGACATTTCGAGTTGTAACCAACTCTTTGGTTAGATCACCTAAGCCAGGCCCAATTTCTGCAACTCTTAAGTTGTCGTTGGGAATCGATTGGACGATCTGTTTTATGATGGCATCATTTTTTAAAAAGTTTTGACCATATCTTTTATTTGCAAACTCTGATAGATTTTCAATTTTGTTCATTTTACACAATTCTTACTTATAGGATTCTTTTATATATACTATCTATATAAAATATGTTGGTTATAATTCTACCATAAAATTACTTCTTTCTCGTTCCTTTTTAAAGAGTAGGGTACGGGGTTTATGTTGGTTCGATTTTATAGAACATTAAAATTGAACCTCGAAAATAATAAACTTCAAATGAGAGAGAAAAGTTAAGGAAGAAAATGGAATATTTTGCAAAACGGATTATCCCTTGTCTTGATGTTGACAACGGTCGTGTCGTAAAAGGTGTGAATTTTGTAGGTCTAAGAGATGCAGGCGACCCTGTAGAAGTGGCAAAGCGTTATAACATAGAAGGTGCTGATGAGATTACTTTTTTAGATATTGGAGCAACTCATGAAGGACGTGCCACAATTGTTGATGTGGTTAAAGAAGTTGCCAAAGAAGTTTTTTGCTCGTTCCCATCCGTCCTCGGTGGGAACGTATACGAGAGCTATAACTAAATAAAATATCTAATTCCTATATCCACTTGCTCGTTCCCATCCGTCCTCGGTGGGAACGTATACGAGAGCTACAACTAAATAAAATATCCAATTCCCATATACACTCCCTTATAGGAGCGAGAGCTAAGAGCCATTACCAAAACCTCTCCACCTCAATCAATCCATCAATTCCTTCATAATCTCTAGCACTACTATATCGCCAATGCTTCGCTTCATCTACATAGCCACGCTTAAGAGGATTGTAATGAATATAGTTAATCTTATTTATCATCATTCCATCTGTCTGTATAAGCTTTGGTTGATAGCCCTCTTGCCATATCTGATAGGTTCTATCTTTTTTATGAGCCTTTTTATAGAATCGAAACTGTTTCAGTAAAGTCTCTGCATTTTCTCTTTGTAATAATGTCAAAAGCTCTTTTGCCGTAAACGATTTAAAGTGTTTCATACTTCTTCCAATATCATCACTTTGAGCGATTAGATGAATGTGATTTTCAAGTATTACATAGGCGTAGAGTTTTAGATTTTCCTCTCTTTGTAGATGTTTTAGGCTTTGGATAATAATATCTACGCTCTCTTTTCTTGTAAAGATTGGTAACCAATTGAGTATGGTACAGGTTAAAAAGTGAGGGTATGTTGGTTCATATATGTTATATCTGCTTCTTCCCATTGGGTATTGTAGCTTATTTGATTTTAGAGGTTAGTTTTGTTACTGTTGTTTTGGTATGCGTTCCCACCGAGGACGGATGGGAACGAGCGAAACTTTGCTATAGTAGAGGCAATAGAGGATGGGTATAAACAGGTGGAGATTGCTGATTTTTTGAATATCTCTTCTTCGGCTATTTCTAAGATTATTACTGTAGAAAGTGGAAATTCATGACACGTCCCCTATTTTGTCCCCTATTTTTTTTTGAGTATTTCTTCTTCGGCTGTTTCTAAGATTATTACTGTAGAAAGTAGAAATTCATGACACGTCCCCTAAATTCAAATGAGAAAAAATGATTGTTTTAACTCCTTTGTAACAATTTTTTATTTATTCTTGTAGTCCTAGATTAGGAAAATAGTATAATTTATTAAATTAAAAGATAGGAGTATAGATGAGAAAGAAGATATTAGAGGTTGTTAGTCTTGTGGTAATTATTGGATTAAGTGGATGTGTAAATTCAGCACAAAGTTTGGAGTATGCAAAATCAAATGGTTTATCGGAAGATTTATATTCGGATGCAACGATAATCGGAATATTAGATAATAAAATTAAATTAAATGAAAATGAGATAAATTCTTATATCACAAATGTAACTTTAAAGAAATATGATTATGTTAAAGAATGCAATCGAAATGCAAGAATGTCAGGTTCTGCAGAAGCAGACAACTTTCGTCGTAGTGTAGGTCTTGGAAATAGAAATGCTTCAGATGTGTATAGTAGATGTATTGATTATTATAAAAGTCAATTTAAGACAACAAAGAAGAGTTTTCAAAATAAGAATATTGTAGCTTATGATCTTAAGCAAAGAGAAGCAAAAGGTTATTGGGGTTATGAAATTAAAGGAGATAAGAAAATAGTTTTTGCTAAAGGATACTCTATGCGTACAGGAGTAAGTAATTATATAAAGGGAAAACAATTTGTTGCAAAACATGTTGATGGAAGTGAATATAAGACAGCTTGTAGAACAGAGAAGATAAAACCATATGTTGAGAAGACTATTAAGTTAAATGTAAAATTTCGCAAAGGGTCAGAAAAGTATAGAAAAAATCCTTACTCAGATACAAGAATACATATGGAAACATTGAAAGCAGAAGTTCACGAGGAAATAGCAAAAGAAGTTTTTCAAAAAGTTATTAATAAAAACAAAAATAAAAATATTATAATTTCTAAATCAGAATCTCCTCATATAGAATCATATCAATATTTTAATGGTGTAAAATATAAATCTTATCTTAAAATTGATATATGGAAAAATTATAATGTATCAAAAGATAGTTCTTATGCTAATTTTTCTATAACTAATAATAGTGAGGGTATTAATAAAAAAATATTATCGTGTGGTGCTAATGATTATGGATTTAATAAATATTTATATAAAATAGAAGATAGAATCAAAGTATATTTATTGGAAGCATTGAAGAAGCGAAATATTTATTAATTTTCTCGTTCCCACTTTGCGAGACTGTGAAAGAACACCATCTTTCCAGTCTCAATTGATTGAATAATACCATTTTTGACTCCTAAAATCCAAGAAAAATATAATTCTAAAAAAACAGACCAAAAACAGGGAAAATGAAAACAAAACAGCAAAACAGCAAAACAGGGGACGTGTCATGAATTTCCACTTTATACTATAATTTTAAAAAATAGTAGGAAAAGAAGATGCCAAGAAATTAGGATAGGCTACTCAAAAAAACCATACTCAAGTTCACAAAGAAAAAACCAAATCCACCCCTAAAAAATCTCCCACCTATAGTATTACTATTCCAATAGTAAAATTATCTTAAAAGATTTAAAAAATCTTTTTTAAATAGTGAATTATAGAGAGAATGGATGAAAAGAATTTCATAAAAGTTAAAAAGGGTTTTTATTTTTATTTAAGAGGAATTGTTATAAGATGTTGGAAACGAAAGTCAAATAGAAGAAGTGAAGCCACCGAGTCCTGATAAACCAACTGCTTCACTTCCAATAGGATTTTACAAAAATATCTGTTAAATTCTGCTGTTGTGATGCACAATTCTATTTGCCTTTTATCAAGAGATGTTGGTAATTGGACTCTTGAAAATTAAATTTTTCAAGGATTCATGATGTCAAAAATACCTCAAAACCTTCCTAAACGTACCAGAGTCTTGGTCAAAGATATTCTTTTTCAAGAGAAATACAGACTTACTCACACCCAAGTGGACATTATGGCGTATATTATCAATGCCCTTATGTGGGCAACTAAAGTTGGGGCTTTTTTCCCTGTTACTAACAAAAAATTTCATGAAGACTTGCCTCAAATTAGTGAGAAAACACTTGAAGAGTCGCTTCGAGTGTTAAAAGCGATGGATCTGATTGAAGTTCAGATGATAGCTGTTCCTAAATGGAATAATGCTTATGTTCGAGGCATCTCTGTTTTGCCTAAAGGATTGGAGTATAATGCCAATTATTATCAAGCCAAAGAGAAAGAAGTCATTGACAATCTAAAAGAGCAGATGTTTATTCAAAAGCAAGAAATTTTGGAACTTAAAGAGCAGTTGAAATCTCTTGAAGCCACAGAAACAGAAAGTAAAATAGTCGAAGATGCTATCGAAGAGAATGATGGTATCAATTATGATGATTTGGAGTTTACAAGCTTGATAAAAACGGTAACTAAAGAGTTTGGAGTAACCTCCCAAGCGATTTGTAATGGG